>Ga0172380_10005611_pt1 | contig 15100 bp, 11 predicted proteins | sample Leawe162metaG_FD_119747 | JGI IMG/M metagenome (GOLD analysis project Ga0172380, IMG submission 119747) | Leachate microbial communities from a municipal landfill in Southern Ontario, Canada - Leachate well 162 metaG | ecosystem: Engineered > Solid waste > Landfill > Unclassified | place...
GGGGACTGGGTGCTGGTCAAAGGCTCGCGCGGGATGCGGATGGAAACAATCACTCACGATCTGCTTGAGAAGCAGGGCTAAGGACAGCCGCCATGCTCTATCATCTTCTCTATCCGCTCCACAGCTACTTCAGCGCGCTGAATGTTTTTCGCTATATCACCTTCCGCGCCATCGGCGCCACGCTGACCGCTTTTCTCATCCTGCTGCTGGTCGGCAACAGATTCATCAAGATGATGCAGGAAAACCAGATCGGTCAGGTGGTGCGGGATGACGGCCCGGCCAGCCATTTCAGCAAGCGCGGGGTTCCCACCATGGGAGGGCTGCTCATTCTGTTCGCCGTAACCGTGACCACCCTGCTCTGGGTCGATTTGTCCAGTTCCTTTGTCTGGATCATTCTCGGCGTGACCCTCTGGTTCGGGGGTATCGGTGCGTACGACGACTACCGCAAGATAAAGAAGCAGAACAGCAAGGGCTTGAGCGCCAGGGGCAAGATGTTCTGGCAGATTTTGGGCGCTTTGGCGGCCGGGTTGCTGATCTACAACAACCCGAACTTTGACGGGCATTTGAGTTTCCCGTTTTTGAAAAATATTCAGCCCGACCTGGGTGCCTTGTATGTGCTGTTCGCCACCCTGGTGGTGGTCGGCGCCTCCAATGCCGTGAATCTCACCGATGGCCTTGACGGCTTGGCCACCGGGCCCACGGTGGTGACGAGCAGTGTCTATCTGCTCTTCTCTTACCTGGCCGGGCATGCCGCGCTGGCGGCATACCTGCAGATTCCTTATGTGCCCGGGGCCGGCGAGGTCGCCATCTTTTGCGGCGCCCTGGTGGGGGCAAGCCTTGGTTTTCTCTGGTTCAATGCCTACCCGGCCCAGATCTTCATGGGCGATGTGGGCTCCCTGGCCCTGGGCGCCGCCCTGGGCCAGGTGGCGATCATCATCAAGCAGGAGATGCTGCTGGTTATCGTCGGCGGGGTTTTTGTCATGGAAGCGCTTTCGGTCATCCTGCAGGTGGGTTTTTTCAAGCTGACCGGCGGGAAGCGGATCTTTCTCATGGCCCCGTTTCATCACCATTTCGAGAAGAAGGGGTGGACGGAGCCGAAGGTGGTGGTCCGCTTCTGGATCGTTTCCATTGTCCTGGGCCTGAGCGCCCTGGCAACCTTGAAATTGCGGTAACTGTCCAGCAGCACCGCAGCTGCTTTGTTATCGGCCTGGGCGCATACTGATGTATAGCTTTCAGGCCTCTGTCGCGCATCTGCGGCACTGCTGGGCAGTTACCGTTTGGGGTTCGAGTTTTTTGGCTTTAAGCGGGATAGTCACAACCTGCATTAGGGAAACAGGGTAGGAAATGAAATGTTGAACAGGAACCTCAAGGAAATACTGCAACCCGGAGCCCATGTCGTTGTGGTGGGCTTGGGCAAGTCCGGTGTTTCCGCAGTGCGGTTTCTGCTCAATCTTGGCGTAAAAATATCGGTTTCAGAGGGTGGCCGTCAGGAGAACCTTGAAGGAGACTTGGTTCGGTGGCTGAAGGAGAAAAGAGTTTTTGTAGAAACTGGCGGCCATACCTCTGAGCTTTTAACTTCGGCGGATTGTATTTTGGTAAGTCCGGGCGTCCCGCTCGGAATCGCGCCCCTTGCGGCGGCAAGGCGAAAAGGCATCCCGGTGGTGGGGGAGCTGGCCTTGGCCAAGGATTTTCTTAAGGCCCCCGTGGTGGCGGTGACCGGCACCAACGGCAAGAGCACGGTGACGACCCTGATCGGCGACCTGCTCCGAGGCTGCGGCAAGAAGGTCTTTGTCGGCGGGAATATCGGGATTCCCCTGGCCGAGTATCTGGCCGGGCCGCAGGATTGCGAGACGGTGGTCCTTGAGGTGAGCAGCTTTCAGTTGGACAGCGGTGGGGATTTCCGGCCTCGGGTTGGGGTGCTGCTCAACATCACCCCGGACCATTTGGATCGCTATGCATCCTATGGGGAGTATGTGGATTCAAAGATGTCGCTTTTTAAGAACCAGGAGCCCGGTGATGTGGCAGTGGTAAACGGCGATGATCCGCTCATTGGCGAATGGCTGGGCAAGGCATTGGAGAAGAAAAGCCCCTGGCCGCTGCGGGGCGAAATCCGGCAATACGGTTCCTGCGGCGCGGCCGGGATGGCGGCATGGCTCAGCGGAACCAAGGTCCGGCTTGGTGCTACGAACGAAGAATACGAACTGGCAGGAACCCCGCTTGTCCAAGCGCCGAACAGCGAAAACGCCATGGCCGCGATCCTGGCGGTTCGGGCCATGGGGTGCAACCAGGCGGACATTCAGAAAAGTCTGGCCGAATTTGCGCCGCTGCCGCATAGGCTGGCCCTGGTGGCCGAAGTTGATGGGGTTTCCTACTACGATGATTCCAAGGCCACCAATGTCGGCGCTGTTTTTTCCGCCTTGGGTGGCATGAAGCAGCCGGTGGTGCTCATCGCCGGCGGCCGGGATAAGGGCGGCGGCTACGAGATGCTGCGTCCCCTGGTGCAGGAAAAGGTCCGGGGTATGGTCTTGATCGGCGAGGCAAAAGAGGCAATAGCCGAGGCTTTTGCCAAGACCACGCGGATAGCCTTTGCCGAGGAAATGGACGAGGCGGTGCGAATGGCCAGCGCAATGGCGGAGAAGGGAGACGCGGTGCTGTTGTCTCCGGCCTGTGCAAGCTTTGACATGTTTAAAAGCTACAGCCATCGAGGCGAGGTATTTGCCCAGGCGGTTGGTAGGTTGGGGCGGCAGGAAGTTCGATAGAAGCGGCCGGAAAAAACGTCCGGAAGGTCTGGTGTCTGAGGGGGCACGGCTTGGGGGCGACAAAAGGCGAGGGCGGGGTCATGCAAACAGTGTGCTGTGTGTGCCAGAAAACCAAGAGCCAGGGTGGCTGGATACAGGGGCAATTGAGCAGGGAAGGCATGGTTTCCCATGGATACTGTCCGGAATGTTTTCATCAAACCATGGAACGGGCGCAAAACTGGCTGTCGGCGAGAAACGGTGGAAACCGCGGCACGGCTTTAGGGCGATAAGGAGAGGCGGGGAATGTCCATGCGGATGATCGTGACCGGAGGAGGAACAGGGGGGCATCTTTTTCCCGGCATTGCCGTGGCCGAAGAGATGTTGCACCGGTTTCCCCAGGGCAGGGTCCTCTTTGTCAGCACCGACCGCGCCATGGATAACAAGACCTTGGCAGCCCGGACTTTTGAAAAAAAGTCCATCGCCTGTCTGCCCTTGAAAGGAAAATCTCTCTGGGGAACACTGAAGAGTGTCGCCCAGCTCCCCATCAGCCTCTGGCAGGCGTTGCGGATTGTCCGCGCCTTCAAGCCGCAGCTGGTTTTGGGGGTGGGCGGGTATGTGACCGGACCGGTGGTGCTGGCGGCGCGACTCATGGGGGTGAAAACCTGCATCCATGAGCAGAATTCAATTCCGGGAATGGCCAACAGGATGCTTGGAAAAATCGTCGACCAGGTATATATTTCCATCCCCGGATCCGAGGAATTTTTTCCTCAGGGTAAGGCGGTGCTGACCGGAAACCCGGTGCGGACGGAATTGCTCCGAGAGGCAGGCCGACAGAAGGATCAGGTCGCCGCCAAGACGGTGCTGGTGTTGGGGGGCAGTCAGGGCGCCCACCGGGTGAATGGCCTGATGGTGGAGGCCTTTGCCGGGAACCAGTCCGGTGATATGGTTCAAATCCGGCATCAGACCGGAAGCAGCGATGAAGATTGGGTACGCAAGGCTTACGGTGCGGCAGGGGTAACAGCCCAGGTCTCTTCCTTTATCAGCGATATGGCCTCGGCCTACCGGGATGCGGATCTGGTTGTCTCACGGGCCGGGGCGACCACCCTGGCGGAGCTGGCGGTGCTGGGCAAGCCGGCGATTCTGATTCCCTACCCCTATGCCGCCGATGATCACCAGACGACCAACGCGGCCTTCCTGGCGCGGGGCGGAGCAGCCCTGATGTTTCAGGAACGGGAGCTCGATGGGGTGAAGCTGCGGGGGGAGATCCTGGGGCTCTTGAACGATGTGGTCCGGTTGCAGTCCATGGCGGCGCGGATGAAGGAATTCGCCAGGCCGGAGGCGACCGCCACTATTGCGGAAAAAAGCATACGGTTGTTGGCCGCTTGAGCGGGCAAGTATTGAGGACAGCAGTGCATGTATAAAAAAACACAACATATCCATTTTGTGGGCATCGGCGGCATAGGCATGAGCGGCATCGCCGAGCTGCTCCTGAACCTCGGCTATACCGTGAGCGGCTCCGACCTGCGGGAGACCGACATCACCAGGCGTCTGACCGGTCTGGGCGGCAAGGTATACACCGGGCATCAGGGGCAGTGGATTGCCGGGGCGGATGTGGTGGTGACCTCCTCGGCGGTGCGGGAGAATAATCCGGAAGTCCAGGCGGCCCGCGCCGCGCATATCCCGGTCATCCCCAGGGCGGAGATGCTGGCCGAACTCATGCGCCTCAAGAAGTACGGCATCGCCGTGGCCGGCAGCCACGGGAAAACCACCACTACCTCCATGGTCGGCTGGCTGCTGGCCGAGGCAGGCCTCGACCCGACGGTGGTGATCGGCGGCAAGGTGAACAGCCTGGGCACCAACGCCAAACTGGGCGAGGGAGAGTTCCTGGTTGCCGAGGCGGACGAATCCGACGGCTCCTTCTTGAAGCTGTCCCCGGTTCTTGAGGTGGTGACCAACATCGACCTGGAGCATCTGGATCATTACGCGGACATCGAAGAGATCAAGGCCGCTTTTCTGGAGTTCATCGAAAAGCTCCCGTTCTACGGCGCGGCGGTTGTCTGTCTGGATGACGTCAATGTGGCCTCTGTCTTGGCCCAGATCAGAAAAAGGGTCATTACCTACGGCCTGACCAGCCAGGCCGATGTCCATGCCCGGGCGGTGGAATCCCAGGGATTGACCTCGGTTTTCGAGGTCTGCCGGAACAACGAGGTGTTGGGGGAGATAACCCTCAATGTCCCTGGGCAGCATAATGTGTATAACGCCCTGGCCGCCATAACCGTGGCCCTGGAGCTGGAGATTCCCTTTGCCGCCATCCGCGACGCCCTGAAAACCTTCAGCGGCGTCCAGCGGCGGTTGCAGATCAAGGGCGAGGTTGACGGGGTCATGGTCATCGACGATTATGGCCACCACCCCACCGAGATCAGGGCGACCCTGGCGGCCATGCGTTCGGCCTGGCCGAGACGGCGGCTGATCGTGATGTTCCAGCCCCATCGCTACACGAGGACAGCCGGTTTGTTCAAGGAATTCAGCACCGCCTTCCACGAGGCGGATATCCTGCTGCTCACCGAGATCTATGCGGCGAGCGAGACCCCCATCGAGGGGGTAAGCGGCGCCGCGCTCTTGCAGGAGATCATGCTGCACGGCCAGAAAAACGCCCATTTTGTCGCGGATGTCGGCTCCCTGCCGCGTACGGTGCGGGCCATGGTGCAGCCGGGCGATATTGTCCTGACGCTGGGCGCGGGCAATATTTACCAGGCCGGCGAGGAACTTTTGCAGAAACTGGAACAGGGGCATGTTGCCGGCTAGGGTCCACAACCGGCAAGATCGTCCCGGCAGGGGGGAGATCTTGCATCTCCGGGGGCAGGGGCTGATGGAAAAAGGGGTGAGCAACTGGCCGGAGCGACTGCGCACCCTCTGGCCCGGTGAGATCGAATGGGACAGCCCCATGGCCCGCTGGTGCACCCTGCAGGTGGGCGGCCCGGCCAGAGCCATCGCCATTCCGGCCAGCCGGGCGGAATTGCAGAGCCTTCTCGCGGTGCTGGCGAAATTGGGCGTTTGCTGGCGGGTTATTGGCCGGGGCAGCAACCTGCTTGTTTCCGAGGCAGGCTATGACGGAGTTATTGTCATGCTGGGCCGGAAGTTCGCTGCCATCGGACAGCGGCCCGGGCAAACGAAAGGCGAAGCCAAGGTGCAGGTTGAAGCAGGATGCAGCCTGATGAAGCTGGTCAACTGGTGCGCCGCGCAAGGGTTGCAGGGATTGGAATTTGCCGCGGGCATTCCGGGCTCGGTGGGCGGGGCGGTGGTCATGAACGCCGGAGCCTGGGGTAGGGAGATGAGCGATGCCCTCTCCTCCGTGACTTTCTTGCACCAGTCCGGGGAGTTTGTGGAACGGAAAAAAAGCGGTTTGGATTTTTCCTACCGGCATCTGGAAACAGAGGGGATGGTTGTGGCGGCGGCGGAGTTTTTGCTGCAGCCTGGCGACCGGCGGGAGATCGAGGAAAAATGCGGCCAGTTGATGCGCGAGCGCAAGGATAAGCAGCCGCAAGGATTGGCCAACGCCGGGTCATTTTTTAAGAATCCTCCGGGATTGCCCGCAGCCGGAAAGCTCATCCAGGATGCCGGATTAAAGGGGCTTAGTGTGGGCGGCGCCCGGGTTTCCGAGGTACATGCAAATTTTCTGGTGAACACCGGTTCGGCCACACCCCAGGATTTTCTGGATCTGATGCGACTGGTGCAGGAAAAGGTTCTCGAGCGGTTCGGTGTCCGGCTGGAGCCGGAAGTGCACATTCTTTAGGCGCGAAGACCAAAAGGGGCAACGACGATTTTGCGAAAAGGAAAGCCCATACAGCAGCGCTTCGGGAGTACCAAGAAAAGCCGCTCCCTGGACTTGAGGAAAAAACTGGCCATCCTTGGGGTCGGGTTCCTCTTGCTGGTGGCAGGCTTTGCCGCGGTTGGATTTATCGTTTATAAAGCCATGAGCCGCGCGGATTTTTTTCAGATAACCGCCACCAACATCCAGGGCTGCCGGAGGACCACCAAGAACCTTATCCTGGAGATGAGCGGGGTGGATGTGCACAGCAATCTACTGGCCTTGGATCCCAAAAGGGTGAAGGCGGGGATCGAGGCCCATGAATGGGTCGAGTCGGCGGAGATTGAAAGGGACTGGCCAAACCGGTTGAGCATTGTTATCAAGGAACGTCTGCCGGTGGCCATTGTCAGCCTCGAGAACGGCCTGTTCTATCTTGACCAGAACGGGGTTGCCTTTGCCCAGGTATTGCCGCCCGAGGATATGGATTATCCCATCATCACCGGGCTGAAAAGGGCTGAGTGGCCGCGCACTCTCAAGGATTCGCAACTGGGCGAGGCCCTGCAGTTCATTAAGTACGCGGGCCAGGGGAGTTCCATCCTGCCCAAGCAGAATATCTCGGAACTCCATGTGGACGGGGAGGAAAATATCACCTTGTTTCTGGTGGACCGGCCTTTTCCCATCCATCTGGGTGCAGGCAACGTCGGTACCAAATATTACTGGCTGACCAAGGTGCTGTACAAGTTGTACAAGAGCAAGGAATTTGAAAAAGCCGCCTATGTTCGCATGGACTATGGGCGGAACCAGGTGTTGGTCGGTTTTGACGAAGCGGTGTAAGCTGGACCGTTTCTCCCGATCAGCCTCGGTTCGGGGCAAAGAAGCAAAGGGCTGGATTGTGATAACCGTCGGAGGCGCATTGTGTTGCGCGACCGACCAAAGGTGAGCAAATGGCACATGAAGAACGTGGCGATCTGATTGTCGGGCTGGATATCGGCACCACCAAGATCTGCGTGGTGGTGGGCGAGGTTCGTGACTCCCGGGTTGACATCATCGGCATCGGCCGGCATCCGTCGGTGGGTCTGCGCCGGGGGGTGGTGGTCAATATCGAAAGCACCGTCCATTCGATCCGGCAGGCGGTGGAAGAGGCGGAGCGCATGGCCGGCTGCGAGATCGGCGCGGTGTATGTGGGCATTGCCGGAAGCCACATCAAGAGCTTCAACAGCCACGGCCTGATCGCCATCAAGCACAACGAGATCAAGCAGGACGACATCGACCGGGTGGTGGATGCGGCCCGGGCCGTGCCCATCCCGCCGGATCAGGAGGTGATCCATGTGCTGCCGCAGGAGTTCATGGTGGACGGCCAGGCCGATATTCAGGATCCCATCGGCATGACCGGCGTCCGCCTCGAGGCCGATGTGCATATCGTCACCGGCTCGGCAACCGCGGTGCATAACATCGTCAAATGCTGCAACCGCGCCGGGCTCCAGGTGACGGATGTGGTGCTGGAGCCTCTGGCCTCGGCCGGCGCGGTCCTGACCCGGGAAGAAATGGAGCTGGGGGTCGGGTTGCTGGACATCGGCGGCGGCACCGCCGATCTGGCGATCTTTGCCGACGGGACCATCAAGCATACCTTTGTCCTGGGCTTGGGCGGGCAGAACCTGACCAATGATCTGTCCATCGGGCTGCGCACCCCGCAGAAGGAGGCGGAAAGGCTCAAGGAGGAATACGGCTGCGCCCTGGCCTCGCTCATCGACAAGGATCAGGTCATCGATGTTCCCAGCGTGGGGGGAAGAAAGAATCGGAAGCTTTCCCGGCGGGTCATGGGGGAGATCCTCGAGCCCAGGGTCGAGGAGATGCTCACCCTCATCAATCAGGAATTGCTGGATTCCAAATACAAGGAAATGATCAACGCCGGCATGGTGCTGACCGGGGGCTCGTGCCTGCTCGATAACATGGAAGAGCTGGCGGAACAGATCTTCGATCTGCCGGTCCGTGTCGGCCGCCCGGAAAATATCGGCGGGGTGGTGGACGTGGTGGGCACGCCGCAGTGGGCAACCGGCGTGGGCTTGGTTGTCTATGGCATGAAGAATGGGCCGGCGGAGAGATTCAAACGGCCCAAGGGTGGAATTGTAGGGAGAGTCACCGGTCGGATGAAGGACTGGTTTAAGGGAATAGTATAAACACGCTCATCAGCGCCAGGCGATGTTGGGGAGTAGGTCAAAGACCTTGAACAGGGAGAGCAGGATATGACTTTTAAATTCGCGGAAACAGAGTCACGGGCAAAGATCAGGGTGTTTGGCGTTGGCGGCGGCGGGGGCAATGCGGTCAACACCATGGTGGACAGCAACATCCTCGGGGTGGAGTTCATTGCCGGCAACACCGATATCCAGGATCTGGAGAAATCCAAGGCCGATATCCGGTTGCAGCTTGGCAAGAACGTCGCCAAGGGACTCGGGGCCGGAGCCAACCCGGAAAGGGGCAGGGAAGCGGCCGAGGAGTCCATCGATGAAATCAGAAAGCAGCTGAAGGATTGTGACATGGTTTTTGTCACCTGCGGCTTGGGGGGCGGCACCGGCACCGGGGCCGCGCCGGTCGTGGCCCGGATCGCCAAGGAACTGGGGGCGTTGACCGTGGGCGTGGTAACCAAGCCGTTTGCCTTCGAGGGCAGGGCCCGGATGAAGAATGCCGAGCTTGGCTGGAAAAACCTGAAAGAACATGTGGACACCATCATCACCATTCCCAATGACCGGCTCATCTCCCTGAGCCAGAAGGGAACCCGTTTCATCGACGGGATGAAGATGGCCGACGATGTTCTCGTCCAGGCGGTCAAGGGCATCACCGACCTGATCAACCTGCCCGGCTACATCAACCCCGACTTTGCCGACGTGCGGGCGATCATGAACGAGATGGGCCAGGCGCTCATGGGTTCGGGCTACGGGGTGGGCGAAAACCGGGCCGTGGAAGCGGTGAACATGGCGATCAACAGCCCGCTTTTGCAGGATATCAGCATCGACGGCGCCAAGGGGGTTTTGGTCAACATCTCCGCCAGCCGGGAGACCCTGACCATGCCCGAGGTGACCGAGGCCACCACCAAGATCTATCAGGAGGTGCATGAGGACGCCAATATCATCCTGGGCGTGATCTTCGACGAGAACCTGGGCGATGAGCTGCAGGTGACGGTTATCGCCACCGGCATCCGCGATTCCGTGGATGAGATCGAGGAGTTGCCGGACAAGGTGCAGCTCATGCCGAAAAAGCGGGAACCCGCCGCGCAGCCGCTGCCGTTTAGAAAGGGCGAGCAGGGCATGGCCGCGGGCCGCGCCGTGGCCAACGGCATACAGAGATCCTATGCCAACAACATCTTAAACGAGCAGGATTACGACCGGCCGACCTTTTTGCGCCGGAATGAAAGTTGAGAAGATTGTAACGGCAAGAGAAGCAACGCGGAGACGCAAAGGCGCGAAGAATTGTTTGATACAACATGATCGTGTGACTTTGCGTCTGTGGAGGCAGGCAACAACGTATCGTGGTCGTCTTTTAGGAAAACCAATACAAAGCGGGAGATCAGTGGCTGCCTGCTTTCAACCACTGCCGGAGCGGTTTGGTTCTCTCCGGCAGGTTCGATACGGATCCCATGCGTCAGCGCCAACCTGCATCCGGTGATTTCCTTGCCAGCGAAAAAGGGACGCAGCGCAAGAAATGGAAAGGGCTCCTGCCGGTTGCCCTTATCTTCCCCAACAGGTACGGCCTGGGCAATTCCAACCTGGGCTTCCAGCTTGTCTATGCCCTGGTAAACAGCCTGCCGGGTTTTGTCTGCGAACGGTTTTTTTATCAGGAAAACCAGCCCCCGGTTTCCCTGGAATCGGGCCGCCCCCTCCGCGATTTCCCCATCCTCCTGTGCTCCCTCAGCTTTGAACAGGACTTCTTCAATCTTTTGGCCCTGCTGCACACAGGCGGCATCGAGCCTCTGGCCGAAAAGCGTACCGCAAACACCGGCAGATTCCGGCCGGGGCAACCCCTTGTCATCGGCGGCGGCGTCGCCTCCTTCATCAACCCCGAACCCCTGGCCCCCTTTGTGGATCTATTTGTGGTCGGGGAAGCGGAGCCGATTCTTCCCCAACTCATGGCCCATCTTGCCGAGCACCTGACCGCCCAAGAGCCGGAAGCATTGCTCAGGGAAATCGTCCGGGAGTTCAGCGGTTGTTATGTCCCGCGCTTGTATACCATGCAGTATGGGGACGACGGCATCCTGAACCGGATCGCGGCTGACCCGGAAGCCCCGGCCCGGGTGCGCCGCGTGGTGCTGGAAAAATCCGCGGTGGCCGGGCACTCGAGGCTGTTGAGCCCGGAGGCGGAGTTCTCCAACCTCTTCCTGACCGAGCTTGGCCGCGGCTGCAGCCGTGGGTGCAGGTTCTGCGCCGCCGGGTTTGTTTACCGTCCCCCCCGCCTCTGGCAGGCGGAAAGCATCCTTGCCGCCCTGGCCGAGCGGCCCGAAGACATTAAACGGGTGGGGTTGTTGGGGATGGAGATGGCGCGGGGCGAGGATCTTGCCAGGATTGCCGAATATCTGTTGCAAGAGGGGTGCGCCTTGTCCTTTTCTTCCTTGCGGGCAGACGCCATCAGCGGCGAACTCTGCCATCTGTTGGCGCAAAGCAATTTGAAAAGCGCGGCCATCGCCCCGGACGGCGGTTCGGAAAGGCTGCGGCGGGTCATCAATAAAGGGATCAGCGAGCAGGATGTGTTGTGCGCGGCCGAGGCCCTGGCCCGGGCCGGGATCAACCATCTCAAGCTCTATTTCATGATCGGCCTGCCCACGGAAACCAAGGATGATCTGGTGGAGCTTTTGCTTCTGACGGACAAGGTGCGAAAGACCCTGCTCGGAGTAGGACGGGAGACGGGGCGCATGGGCAACATAACCCTCAGCGTCAACAGCTTTGTGCCCAAGGCCTGGACCCCGTTTCAGTTTCATGGCTTTGCCCCATTGACAGCGCTTAAAAATAGCATAAAATTTCTGCGCAAGGGGGTGGCCGGCATGGCCAATACCCGCCTGGTTGTTGACCAGCCCGGGAATGCCTTCTATCAGGCAGTCTTGGCCCGTGGGGATCGCTTGGTCGGTTTGGCCCTGTATGCCATGCTGCGAGGCAGGCAGAACTGGCGGCAGACCATGCGGGGCTGCGGGATCGAGCCGGAAGGGTATGCCATGCGCCAGCGTGGCCGGGAGGAGGTTTTTCCCTGGGAGATCATCGACCATGGGATCGACCGGGGCTATCTGTGGGCGGAGTATCGGAAGGGACTGGAGGAAAAATCAACGATCGCCTGTGATACAGCGCGGTGCAGGCGATGCGGGGTATGTCATGATTGAAAGAAAAAAAACCCAGGACGATGCGGCCAGTCTCGCCAGCCTAAAGCCGTTCCGGCTGGTCAAGTTTTTTTCCTACAGCGGCTTTGCGGTGTTCCTCCTTTTTACCCTGGTCCTCTCCTGGATTATTTCGAACCACGCCAAAAAGGTTCTCCTGGAGCGGAGCGAGGCCTATGCCTTTGTTGTTGCCGAAAACCTCAGTCATCAGGTGTTTCAGCAATTTGTCCTCCCCACGGTGGTACGTTATGGAAAAATCGCCCTGCGCAAGCCCGAGCAGTTTGCCCGGCTTGATGCTGTTGTCCGCAACGCCACGCACGGCATGCGGATTCAGGCGGTTACCATTTTTGATTCCAGGGAAAATATCATCTCCTACAGTACAGTCGCCACCCGCATCGGCCGCACCGGCGAGGGCGGCATCGAATACCGCAAGGCCCTGGCCGGGGAGAACAACTCCGTGGTCCGTTCAACCGGCTCCCTGCTGAACCTCCTGCCGGGAGCGCGGCCCATTTCCTCGCAGCTGAGCACCTTCATCCCCTTTCGTCAGTATCAGTCCAACAACCAGAAGGGCGATGTCATCATGGGGGTGATCGAGGTGGTTCAGGATCTTTCCGAGGATGTCGTGGCGATTACCAAATTGCAGGGCTCCATCATCCTTACCTCCATGGTGATCATGTCGGGCCTTTTCGCGGTGCTCGGTTTTATCGTGGCGCGGGCGGACCGGATCATAGACGCCCGCGCCGAGGAACGCCGGCGTCTTGAGCAGCAGCTGCATCAAAGCCAGAGGCTCGCCACCCTCGGCAAGATGGTGGCTTCGGTGTCCCATGAAATCAAGAATCCGCTGGGCATTGTTCGCAGCACCGCGGATATTTTGGGGAAACGCCTCAAGAGTGTTGCGCCGGGCAATGAACATCTGGCCGAGATTATCGTGGAGGAAACGGGCAGGCTCGATGGAATCGTGCGCGAGTTTCTTGATTTTGCCCGGCCCCAGGAGCCGAAGATGGCGCCTGTCTCGGTAAACGAGATCTTCGGCAAGATTCTCACCTTCATGGCGCCGGAGCTGGAGCGGCAGAACATTATCCTGGAGACTTCGCTGTCCCGGAATCTGCCGCAGGTCTCCCTGGATCAGGGGCTGATGCACCGGGCCTGTCTCAACATCCTGGTGAACAGTGTGCAGGCCATGCCGGAAGGGGGGAAGCTTGCCGTGGAAACCAGCTACGAGAAAGCAACGGGCATGGTGCTGCTCGCGATCACCGATACCGGGGGGGGGATGTCACTGGAAAAACAGGGGCATATCTTTACGCCGTTTTATACCGATAAAAACAGGGGAACCGGGCTCGGCTTGGCCATCGTCAAAAACATCGTCGACAGCCATCAGGGAACAATATCCGTGGGCAGCAAGGAAGGGGAGGGAACCACCTTTACGATTGCCCTCCCCGTTGGGTGATCAGCTTTTCTTTTCAACTTTTTTCTGCGTTTCGATTTTCTTCTTGAGCAGCTCATGGTCGCGGCGAAGCTCTTCGTAGGTTTCCATGGCCTGTTTTTCCACCTCGCCTTGGTTGGCTTTGTTCTTCTCCACCCGCTCCTTGACTTTTTCCGCCTTTATGGCCAGATCCTTGGTCCCGAAGATGGAAGAGGCCAGATATTTGCAGGAGAATTTCATCAGCGCGATATCGTCGGTCTTGATCTTCGCCAGGGTTTCCTCGTCGACATCATAGGTCTCCAGAAAGGAGCTGTTGAAAACAAAATCCCGGAATTTGTCAAGATCGGTGCTGGCCATGAAAAACATCTTCTGGGCCGGCTCGCTCAAGGTGGCCTGCAGGCCGAAGGACTTGCGGCGCATGACGATTTCCATCCACTCTCGGTTCATCTCGTCTGACTCGTCAATCCCCTGATCAACCCGCCACTCGCGGATGGTCTGCTCCTTCGGTTCTTCGTGCCCCTTGCAGTAAGGTTCCTTGACGAGGAAATAGAATTCCTCCGCCGCTGTTCCCTCGTTGCCCGCCGCATGGAAATAAGACATCCCCACCGGATAATAGCGGCAGGTCGTTGGCCTGTACGGATAGATGGTGCAGCCTTCCTCGGTGACAAAGGGGCAGCGGCCATTCTCGTCAAGATGGATCTTTACTCCGGGCAGGTCGGTCTTTTCCAAATATACGGGGGTGGTGAACCGCAGGAGGAATTCATCGGCGGTCAGGTTTAACGGCCGCCTGATGCGCAGGATATCATAAGGGGTCAAAATAATATTGATGTTGCCGCAGCAGTTGGTGAAGCAGGACACCCCGGGATGACAGCGGAATTTCAGGGTGCTGTCCGCCGTCAGCTTGGCCGGCATGATGTTGCTTGGGTTGTTGTCCGCGCCAAACAGGGACTTGTTAAAGGATGGGGGTTGCGGCGTCTGTTGTGACTTGCTCATGGTAACGACCTTCATAGGGATGTGTTGTTAAGGCAGAAAAGGCGAGCCCATCTTAAAGAAGTCGGGATGTTGAAAACATGGGGCCTTTGTGAGCGAAAGGAAAATCCTTCCGGTTCTTTCCGCGGTTTCCGCCGGTTATATCGACAATGCGTGACGATGCCTGGGGCGATTTTGGGAACACAGTAACCACGGGAACGCTCTCTGTCAAATTCATTTCTTAAAGGGAGAAATGGGGCAGGGAAAGGAGGGGGCGATTTTTTCCAACGCAACATCCCCAGAGAGGTTTCCCCCCCTGATCCGGCCATGCGGCAGGCGATTCGGTGTTGCGGGGCAAGGCCGTTGCAGGGGGGAACCGGTGGTTGAAAAGGGTGTGTGCGCGGGTTCCGTGGAGGAGAAGATGGCCAAAGTTTTTTTCTTGACTTTTATCAGGTGAGAAATTATACAGACCAATGTTCTAAAAAATGAGTCGCTCTTCAGTTTTGTGCAAAACGGTATAAAAAACACGTAAAATTAGCCGCTTGTGTCCGCAGCTGGAAGCGCATCAGCTCCGAGGCATTGCGGTTCGGTAGTCCAGATGGTCAACAGGGTGAAGGTCTGTTCTTCGAAAGCACTTGCTTCGAGCGGTCTTGAGCCAGGGCGGCTGTCCCGAGATATGGTAAACTCGAATTTCGTACAATCGGAGTTCGGAAAATTCAATCCAAGTGAGGAGGTTAGTGAATGCCAAGTTACGTAGATCCTTCTAAATGTGACGGCTGCAAGGGTGGTGACAAAACTGCCTGCATGTA
>Ga0172380_10005612_pt1 | contig 15099 bp, 13 predicted proteins | sample Leawe162metaG_FD_119747 | JGI IMG/M metagenome (GOLD analysis project Ga0172380, IMG submission 119747) | Leachate microbial communities from a municipal landfill in Southern Ontario, Canada - Leachate well 162 metaG | ecosystem: Engineered > Solid waste > Landfill > Unclassified | place...
CCGACTCGTCGGGACTTTTCAGGCAGTTGCTCTATCCGCCACGGCGGACTACCTGTCGAAATTTAAAACTCTTTTTCTGAACTATTTGCAAATCTAATCCCGACTCGTCGGGACTTTTCAGGCCGTTGCTTTATCCGCCATGACGGACTACCTGTCCATCTTAAATAAAGAGTTACAAATATATTAATTTAAGGGCTTAAAATAAAGTAATAAAAATCGGATATTACCACCGTGTTTTTAAATCCACCGAACTAATTTATCCATTGAACGGCGTACTTTCTTTGCTTTAGCAAGAATATCATTTTCCTCGTCGCGATTTCCCAGTGCGAATAGAGCAGTACTCTTTAGTCCTTGCTCCCGCAGATTTAGAATTTTATCTACTTCATCCGGTAAGAATCCTTCGATTGGAATTGAGTCCACTTTCTCGAGAGCCGCAGCAACAATAGCTGTACCAAGCGTTAAGTAAGTCTGTCGCATTGCCCATTCACATTTTTCTTTTGACGAGCGGCTGCCTACAAATTTTAATATATGGTGCTTCAGCTTATCAAGCTTCTCAACACTTACATTTCTTTCCGCGGCAACAAAATTCAGATAGTCATGAACATGCTTTTCTGTAACATCATCCCATGCCGCAAAAACCAGTAGATGCGAACACTCGGTAACCTGCGGCTGATCGAATGCTGCTTTTCTAATTTTCTCTTTTAAATCTTTTTGTTCCGTCACGAAAATATTATAAGGCTGCAATCCATAGGCGGAAGGAGATAACCTAACAGCTTCCAAAATTCTATTGACCTGTTCTTGAGGAACCTTTTCGTTGTTCATTCTCTTTACGGCGTAGCGCCAGCTTAGTGCTTCCAGTAACTTCATTTATTTTCTTCCTTTTCTAATTGTATATAAAGTATAACATAAGAATGCTCAAAATATCATAATAATTTCATTAAATCAGGTGTGAATTTTTAATATTTTATTATTGATTATTTTTGATTAGTTTTTAGAAAAAAATACATCAATATGAAAATTCTTCTTGATTTGCCGTTTATTGTATCCATTGTCATTCTTTCAGTTGTGTGTATCTCTGTTTTTCTTTTAGCCGAAAAACTGACGCGAAACAGACTCAAACAGGACATACTCTTGGAAAATCATGATGTAAGCGGATTCATTTATAATGCAGTGTGCGTTGTATATGCTGTTCTGATTGCCTTTGTTGTTTTTGTTATATGGAGCGATCTTGAAAAAACCCACTCAAAAATAGAGGGGGAGGCAAACAACCTGCTTAACCTGTATTATGATGCATATGCTTATCCGGATTCCATTAAAAAAGAAATACAGACAACCATCCGGGATTATGTAGCAGAGGTCACGCGGGATGAATGGAAAAGTTTAGCTGAGGGACAACCCGACGAGGAGGCTCGAAAAACGTTCATAAAACTTAACAGGATTTTTTTATCCATCAAGTCTGATCAGGTGGCAAACACAGAAGTACTTTCAATCTCGCTTAACAATATGAAAGAAGTGAGAGAATTTAGGAGGCACCGGATTTTAAGCAGCAAGCAGAATATGCCGGATATTTTGTGGCTGGTACTTATATTATCCGCAGTAATCATTGTTGCTTTTACGTTTCTCTTCAGCGTGAAAGAGGTATGGCAGAACAACGTAATGACAGCATTTTTAGTCTTTGTTAATGTCCTGGTTTTATATCTTATATATGTACTCGATAACCCATTCAAGGGGTATGATGCCATAAAACCGGAAGCATTTCAGCCGTTGATTGATATTATTACCAGAACAGCTAATAAAACACCCTGATATATAGTTAAGAACTTATGATAATTGATAAAATTAGCAATTCAGAATTATATGAATTCAAAAATAAGGGAATAAAAAGAGCCTTTGAATTCATTAAGTCAACAGACCTTAATTCACTTGCCGACTGCAGGTCTGAGATTGAAGAAGATAATATTTACGTCATAAAAAGTTCTTACAAAACTAAGAGTAAAGAAGACGCATATTTCGAAGCACATAGGAAATACATTGATGTTCAATATATAATAAGCGGAACTGAAACAATAGGATATGCTCCTAATAACTCACAGAAAACACATAAAGAGTACGATGAAGAAAACGACTACGAACTTTACGATGCAGAGTGTTCTTACATTACATTCAGGGAGGGCATGTTTGCAATATTTTTCCCCAAAGAACTTCACAAACCCGGAATAATTAGTGGTGATATTCCGACAGAGGTTAAGAAAATAGTTGTTAAAGTGCGAGTGTAAATATAAATTCAATTGTACGGTTTATTATATAAATCCTAAATATATCAGCAATGGCTATACCAACATCAAGAACAAATAAAACGGCAGAAATAAAATTTAATTCTGAAAGCTGCAATGGGTGCGGAAGTTGTGTGACTGTCTGCAAGGATTTCAATCTGGTTGTTGAGGACGGAATCGTTAAAGAAAGCGGCACGTCAATTTTTGGATGCATAGGTTGCGGACATTGTGCCGCAATATGCCCCAATGATGCTATTGAAGTTCATGGAAGAACCATGACGCCTGAAGATCTTTTTGCTTTTTCATACGACAAAGAATCAGCAGGTTATGAGGAACTTCTTTTACTATATCAGAGAAGAAGATCAATTCGAGAGTTTAAAAACAAAGAAATCGAATCTGAACTTATTGATAAAATTGTATATGCTGCTAAGACATCTCCAATGGGAATACCTCCTTCCGACGTGAATGTTCTTGTAATTAACAGCAAAGAAAAGAACAGAGAATTTGCAAAAGATTTCTGCAAGTATCTTGAAAGCATTAAATGGATTGCATCAGACTGGTTTCTAACATTAATGCGTCCTTTTCTTGGCAAGGAATTGACATCAATGTACAAAGACTTTTTAAGACCTTTATTAAACATCTATACTACGGGTATGAAGAACGGTATAAATAATGTTAATTATGACGCTCCACTTTCAATGTATTTCTATGGTACATTATATTCAGACCCGGCAGACCCAATTGTAGCCGCCACATCAGCGATGTATGCAGCTGAATCCCTTGGATTAGGCACCTGTCTTATTGGAGGAGTACATCCCTTTATTCAAAAAAGCAAACAGGCAGAAAAGTTCAGGAAAAAATATGGCATTAAAAACACAAGCAAGGAAGGACTAATACTGATAATTGGTTACCCTGATGTAAAATATAGAAAAGGAATTAACAGAACTTTTGCGTCTGTAACGATGATGGATTAAATCGTAATGAAATTAAAACACATAGTGTTTTCATTTCTGGAAATATATTCTTAATAACAATCGATAAGTTGAGAACAGGTTTATCGAATGCCCCGATAAGAGAATGAGTTATTATAGAAATAATAAACTAATAAGGATTATTGCCGCGAGTGTTGTTCATGCTGTATTTCTTGTAATTGCCACACTCTGGCTTCTACAGCAGAATTACACTTATGGGGATGAAAGGTTTGTTATCCGATGGAGTTCGATAATAAAAAAGATGGTCTTTAAAGTAGATGACAAACCGCCGACGAATGATCTGCTATTCATAAACACCTCTTATGACAACATGCTTATTGATAGGATTGATGCTGACGGATTTCCCATCGGTAATCAGGTAATCACAGACAGAGAAAAGCTTTCGAGACTGTTTGAAATAATGCAAAAGAATAATTCAAATCACAGTTATGTTATCTGTGATATATTTTTTCAGGATCCCTCTCCTTATGATTCAGCACTTAACAAGAATCTTATTAAAGTAAAAAACATAATCATACCCTATCATATTGATACAGACAACAATATTCAGGAACCACTTTTTAATATTAACAAAGGGTTTTCGAACTATAATATTATTGAAGGTTCATTTTTAAAGTATTCCTTAATGCAGCTGGATTCATTCCCCAGCCTTCCGCTAAAAATGTACCAGGATATGTTCAACGCAGATTTTAACAATAAAGGTGTTATTAGCCGCATGAACGGGAAGCCGGCATTTAATACAATAATTATTGATTTTAAAGTCAGGTATTACGACATTAGCGAGGAAACTTCGCCCAATCCATATCCTTATGTCAATCTTGGAGAGTTTATGTCTCTTCCAGACTCAGTCATCTCTGAAACGATGAAGAACCGTATTGTAATAATAGGCGATTTACAGGAAAGGGATATGCATCAGACCTTAATAGGTACAATGCCCGGTTCAATTATATTACTGAATGTTTTCCTCACTTTAAAAGATTCAGAGAATCTAATAAAACCATTGTTTCTTTTTGTCCTTTTCGTTACTTACTTTCTAATTTCTCTTGATGTGTTATCTGGGAAAAATATTCTTGAAAGAAAATATATTAAAAAACTTTCTCAGCATCGTATAGGTAAGTTCTTTGTAAAACTTCTTAAGTACGTTTTTTATTTGATTATTGCATCAATTCTTATTTACGTATTGTACAATATTCACATAAATATTTTAATCCTTGCAATCTATTTTAAATTAGTTGATTCACTTCTGAGCAAGATAAGAGACAGGAGAGTGGAAAAACTTAAGACGGAAATATAAAATTTTAAACAGTATAATTATGAAAACAAATATTATAATATTGCTTTTCTGTATTTTGTTTCTTGCCTCTTCTCCGGTCAAGGCACAGGATTGCTATATAGTGATTAAAATCAAAGGTACTATTGTGCTTGAGGGAACAGATCAAATCCTTCAGAAAGACGACCGGATTTGCGGTAATGATAATGTTATTTTCAAGACTGCAGATGCTGTTGCGGTAGTGCACAGCGCATCAAAGGGCAGATATACTCTCAGAGCAGGTAAAAGCAGGTTCAGCGAAATAGAAGGTATCCTTAAATATACGGTTTTTTCCGTATTATCAAAGAACAAAGCTACTCTGGATACAAAGAGTTTGGATTTTGAAGATTTGGAAGATGAAAAGGGTTTTTTCGATGTTTATTGCATCATAGACAGTTACGAACTCAAACTTTTTGAAAATGATTATTCAACAAACGACGATAATTATTTCATGCTGCGGTTTAAACATAACAATACTCCTTTTGAGATAAGATTGAAGAACGCCAATAACGTCGTTTACTTGGAGAAGGAAACTATATTTGCGCCATTAATAAAAGATGAGAAACAGGATAAACTTGAAGATGTAGCATTATATTATTACGACAGTAAAAATCCTGATAATCCCAAAATAATAAACGCATTCGACTTATCATTTCCGAAAGAGAAAAAACTTGCAGATGAACTATCGAATTACGTGATGCTGCTTAGAACATCAGGAAAAACTGAGGAAGAGATACAGGACGAACTTATAAAATACATGTCTGATGCTTACGGAAACGTTAACAATGATAACTTTCTAAAATGGGTAAACGAGAATGTAAAATAAACAAACCCCTTTCTCCGAAAAGGATAAGGGGGTTTGAATACTCTGATACCAATAATTATTTTAAGAGAATAATCTTTTTCGATGCTGCGAAACTGCCCGCCTGTATTCTATAAACATACATTCCGCTGGACAAACCTGCTGCGTTGAAATCAACAGTATATGTTCCTGTTTTCAGTTCCTGATTGACAAGTGTTCTCATTTTCCGTCCGAGCAGGTCAAAAACTTCAAGCTGAACAAATCCGCTTTTCGGCAGTTCAAATTTAATTGTGGTCGCAGGATTAAAAGGATTAGGATATGCATCATACAGTTTAAACTGAGCTGGAATTTCGGTACCGATATTATTTATTCCGACGCTGGCATACATTCTCGTAAGAATTCCATAGAAGACGTTCGATTTAGAAGTACCGTCATCAAAATTTCCTGCAAAGCCTTTATAATTCTGAAAATTTGTATACGCTAGTTGAGGTACTGCAATCGCCTGAACAGGAAGATTATACGTCATAACAGGCCACGTTGCAATATTCTGAGTTGTAAATAGTGTTACATCCTGAAAGAGTGTTGATGGTTGATTGTTTGTATATACTTTATTCCATACTTCGGTGGCATAATTAAAGTCCCACATTTTCTCTATGAACGGAACAAAGGGAAGCATGTGCACTCCATAAATATATCTTGGAATATTTCCGTATGTGTTGCTGATAACAAGGCTGTGCCACATATTGCCGACAACAAGATGCTTTGTGTTATAATCATTATATGCAGAGTTTGTACTTTGAAATGTTCTGTAATACTTTCTGAAAGCTCTTATCTCAGAAGCAAGCATAAGCTTGCCGGTATTCTTGAGATTATCATTCCCCATTGCAAGACCAAAGAGGTACATTCCGTAATACGCTGTTGCTGCTTCGCTTACACTCTCCTGGTCCCTGCCCGCACCCTGAGTCTGTACTCCGTTCATCCATGAATTACCGTCAAACCAGTCTTTATGCCTGTGCATCGGAAAGTAAGGGTCTTTTGTTACTGCGGATGGTGATGCAGGATTTCCCACATCCCTGCATAAAGCAAGAACTTTATTGAAATAGTCATTTCCGTTATCAGTAAACAGGTTAGGCTTCTTTTTAGCAACCACAGCTGCCGCATAGATTACATACCCATAATGAAATGCGTGGTCATTATACCTGGCATTTCCAAAATCAAAATTGTAAACCAGGGGGTCGCTATTATCCATCGCAACATAAGAGAGGTATGATATTATTCCACCGTAACGGTTATCCCATATCAGTTTATTATTCTGACCTCCTGCCCACGAAGGAGGAGGAGGGTTCCACGTGAGATTAGTCCCGTCAACCCATTTCTTAATAAAATTAAATACCGTATCCCTTGCAGCAGATGAAAGATTATTTAGTGTATCTTTCCTCCAGTTACCCGGGTCAGCAATCTGATATCTTTCAACGAGTTCATCAGCAATGACAATCACTCTTGCCATTCTTGTAATATTCTTTCCAAACCCGTAAGGAGAAGTAGTAGGCTGGTTCGTCCCGTTTGGAATCTGGTATTTAGCACCTATTGTTGTATCAAAATCTGCTTTTAGATGGAAGTAAAGAGAGTCATACCATTTTGTTGTACTGTTAGGAACGTTTGTCAGGTTTCCTGCAGCACCATACCATGAATAATCAGGAATCATATTCTCAATCATGTTCCATGTTTTTCCGTAAACTTCCTTCATGTCGCCTCTCATAGTTTTAAATTTAAGTGTACTCGAGGTTGCATTAGTGAGCATATCCTGATGATGGGGCAGTGACATCATAAGCAGCGAATCGCTGCTGCTGTTCGTTGTATAGTTAAAATTAAAATTGAACTTTGTAGTATCTGATGTTACGGTAGAAGATATCTTTCCGCTTAGTGGTATATATCCTGAATATTTATCGAGCAATTCAATTCTTGAAGTTGAATCTGCTGCATTTGGGTCTGCATTCTGTGTTGTTACGTATGCTATTCTTAAGTAACCTGTAAATGGAGTTGATGATGTAATTCCTCCGGGAAGGAATGAAAGCGTAATGTCACTTGACGAGTAAAGAATAAAAAGCTGTTTATTTGAACCTGCACCCGCAAAATATATCTTAAACTTATTTCCTGTTATGACAGTCGGCGGCGATGCCTGTATGGGGTTTCCATTGACCGAAAGCATTGAATTATTAGGCGAATAGAACAAGGGCCTCAGGTTCTGGTATTTCATCGTGAAATACGGCATTCCTCTAACAACAGGACATTCCATATAATTTGAACCTGACGTCCATCTGAAAGTTGCGGACAAGTCATCATAGTTATAAAGTGTGCCCTTTGAAATTGAAGCACTGTCGAGCGTCCCGAAATAGTAATAAACAGACGACAGCCAGTTAACCTGGTTGGTCGTATCAGCCTGATTCCAGCTCCAGTTAAAAAACTGCTGATCAGGAGTTACATATCCGAATCCGTATAGTTTAGTGTTTGTAATTTCTCCCGTAGGTTTATAAGCAGCTACCAGATATGGAAAAGGAAATATTTTTTCTGCGCCTACATCCTGCCTGCCGGGAACGTAGTTGAACGATGGGAATGTCCCCTGTTTCATAATAGCGTTCGCAAACCAAGCATTCGTCGGATAAGGAAATTTTAATGAGTCATACATGTATGTCAAGGGAATTTTGTTCTGAACGGCACTTCCCAGCGTCGCGAGGTAAGGCTGCGAGGTAGAGAAAGGCTGTCCGTAATTCCATTGTGGAAAAACATTTTGATTTAGAGCCAAAACCGCAATTGCGGTAAGTACTATTGAAACGATTAGTTGTTTTGATTTCATAACGTGTTTTTATTTATTGGAAACCATCTTGTTTTTTTCAAAAATGATTTAATAATTAAACAATATATCTTGAAAATAGTTCTTCTTTTTCAATAATTGCTTCATTAAACCTTATTGCTTATATCATTTATTATATATTTAAATAGTTTTAAATTTAATGAATATGATCCGATACTATTGACTGAAATATTAATCATAAGACCGCAAAGTATACAGCTTGGAGATACCATCTGCTCGCTTCCGATGTTTAAAGCACTGAAGAATAAATTTCCGGATTCTTATATTACATTTATTGGCTGTCCTACAAACTACAACGTAAACCTCAAGAAACTTAATCCGTATATTAATGAGTTTACGATTTTCAGAAAAGACAACATCAAAGTAGTTTATTATTTCTTTAAGAATTTGAGAAAGAAGAAATATGACCTAATAATTGTACCGACAACTATCAGAATTTCCTCGACTTCATACATGATAGCTATGCTTGCAAAAGGAAAAAAGAAAATAGGTTTTACAAGAATTGATGAGAAGAGGAACAGGCTTGGGTTCGTTCTTGATATAAAACTCGAAACCGACTGGGTACGGGACAAGACAAATCAAGTGTTCAGATTTCTTGACAGCGTTAAATGCCTTGGTTGCGATATTTCAATCGATGAAATAAAGAAGATGAGAATGGACATCAGCAAAGACGACATTGCATTCGGTAACGCTTATGCAGAAGTTAATTTCCCTGACAAGAGCAGACTTGTTTTCGGATTTCATCCCGGTGGAGGCAATCCTGCATACATTTGGGATTTTAACAACTATTTTGAGCTGATAAAGAAATCATACGAAAGGTACAACCCTTATATATTAATAACATCTGGTTTTCTTGACAAGGATATTACTGACAAACTTGAATCAAAATTAAAAGAAGCAAACATACCGTATATATACAATAAAGATATGGATGCTTACGGACTTGCAGCGGTATTAAAACATGTTAATGTTTATGCAACAAATAATACAGGCGTTATGCATCTAGCTGCATTCACGGGAACTAATACTGTATCGGTATTCCGCAAAGGAGACACGGCAGAATGGCAACCGCTTTACAATAATTCTAAATGTGTGGAATCAAAAACTGACAGCATTAACAGCGTAACTGTGGAAGAGGTGTTTGAAAAAATTACCGGGTTTAAATTCTAAAAAGTTTTATACCTTAATAATGCCGTTTTTACAATAAAATTCTTTCTTAAGTTTCACTTTGTTATGAAAATAATCGTAGTTCGAATTGCTTTCAATTGTTTTCGGATGGTACATGTGAAAGACAACGGCAAGATTCCTCACCGACTTAAAGTCAGCATTAATTAACCCCAGCCTGTACTCGAGATCTGAATCCTCACCTATACCGGGTCCCGTATAATTTTCATCAAATCCATTAATTTTAAGAAGCAGTTCTTTTGAAACAGAAAAATTGCAGCCAACAATGTGTAAGCTTTTTCTGCTGATTACCCTCCTGATAAGTTTGTTCTTTAATACAATCCCCTCTTCAGCCGTGGATACAGTATCATTAAACCCAATCGATTTTCCGAGCGCCTTCAGATAAAATCCGTCAAACTCATCCGTAATAACAAGCTCTTCAGATAACTTATCTGAGAGTTTTTTATTGAGATGCACTCTTCTGCCAACAAGAACATTATTCTTACCGGAATTTTCAAAATGGGCTTTAATAAAATCCTTGTGAGGAATGCAGTCGCTGTCAAGAAATATAAAATAGTCGCTGTTTGAGCAAGTTACTGCTTTATTCAGGATTTTATTCTTACGAAATCCAGCGTCTTCTTGAGTTACATAAGTAATCCTGTAATTGCTTTTACTTTCATACTCATCAATAAATCTCTGCATTTCTTCTCCTGAACCGTCATCAGCAATAATAACATCAAAGTCTTTGTGAGTCTGCCTTGTTAAAGCTGACAGTAAGATTCCGAGTTCCCTGACCTTCTTATAAACAGATAATATTAAAGTGATTGATTTCATTTACCTTAAAAATTACATCATTTATCAATAAAAGAAAATACACTATATAAGTGTCTAAAGATTAAGTTCTTGATTATTCTGCGCGAATGCTTGCTGTCCGTTCGGTTTAGTTGGTTCATAAACAAGCTTGGGCAATCGGGTGAATTTGTCTGTTTTCTGATTATCAATTTTAATATTTTCATTTGTTGATAATCTACAAATACATACTTAAAGCACACGCAGGACCATTCGTCTTTTCCTTAATGACGCTGATGTTCCTTTTTCTGTTTCAGTTTCTGATAAAATCAATTGACCAGCTTGTCGGCAAGGGACTCAGTCTGTGGATAATAATACAGCTTATATCCCTGAACCTTGCGTGGATGGTCACTCTTGCAGTTCCTATGGCTGTGCTTGTATCAACGCTCATGGCTTTTGGAGGACTTTCATCTACAAACGAGATAACAATAATTAAAGCAGGAGGAATCAGCCTCAAGAAATTAATGATTCCTGTTATGATGTTTGCAATACTTGTCACATATCTTATGGTGCTGTTTAACAACGATGTTCTTCCCGAAGCAAATCATCAGGCAAGAATATTACTGCAGGATATCTCAAAGACAAAACCTACCTTCATTCTGGAAGCTGGAAAATTTTCTGATGATATAGGCGGCGCACGAATACTCGTTAAGAAAACTTTTGAGAACAGCAACAATCTTGAAGGAGTTTTCATTTATGATTATTCCAATCCCGAGATAAGGAATGTAATTTCCGCTGAATCGGGTGATATAAGTTTCACGAGCGATTTTAAGTACATAATCATGAACCTCAGAAACGGTGAGATACACCAGACGAATATCAATGACTTAACAAAAGACTACAAGGTAGTAAAATTTGAAAGACATAGAATTACGCTCGATGCTGCAGGATTCGGTTTTCAGAGGTCAAATGACAATGCATTTTCAAGGGGTGACAGAGAGCTCTCTTCAAAAGCGATGAATGTTATGGTGGACAGCCTCAAAATTTTCAAGAACAAGAACAGGGATTATTTTATTGAGGAAATTAGAACTGCCGTAAATAGAATTGCCGGTATTAATTACAAAGATACTGTTTACAAAGAGGTAACAGAATCCGGGATGAGGTCAAGCGATAAAGACTCGATAATGGTGTTAATGAGCATTTTAAAATCAAAGAAAGAAATGTTCGGCAATCAGCTTCTTTCAAGAGCTGCTATTCAGAAGCAGATTGATTCTTACGATGTAGAGATTTACAAGAAGTACTCCATTCCGTTCGCATGTCTAGTATTTGCGCTGATTGGAGCTCCTCTTGGATACAGGGTTAAGCGGGGAGGGTTCGGAATTGCTGCAGGATTCTCACTTTTATTTTTCCTGCTTTACTGGGCATCTCTGATTGGCGGTGAAAAACTCGCAGACAGGGATTTATTAAGTCCTTTCCTTGGGATGTGGCTCGTAAATATCATACTTGGATTGTTCGGATTGTATTTAATGTTTAAATCATCTTGAGTATATTGTTTTGTCAAGCCCCGAACAATATGATGTTGCCCAACCCGGTCAGGTCAGGAATGAAGCAGCCGTAAGTAACCAGTATGTGATTCGGGTGTCTTGACATTTTAATATCAACTTCAATTATATGGAAAAAACCAAATTAGCCGTAGTCGGTCTTGGAAGCATTTCACAGGTAATGCATCTGCCAATATTAAGCAAACTTAAAGAAGCAGAATTAACAGCTATTTGCGATAAAGACAATTCCAAGTTTAAGAACATTGCAAAAAAGTACAGCAGCGCAAAAGCTTACAAGGATGTCAACGCACTGCTCGAGGAGCATCCTGATGTTGAGGGAGTAATAATCGCTACGCGTACGGATGACCACATGACGACTGCGATTAAGTGCCTCGAAGCAGGCAAGCATGTTCTTGTCGAGAAACCAATCGGGCTGAACACTGATGAAGCAGCAAAAATTGTTGATGCAGGGGAAAAGAACAAGAGAATGGTTATGGTTGGAATGAACAATAGGTTCAGAACCGACGCCATGCTCCAAAGAAGTTTTGTCAGAGCAAAAGAAATAGGAGAACTATTCTACGTAAAAACAGGATGGCTGAAATCAAGAAGTTCAAACGAGAAATGGTTCACAAACATGGAAAAAGCAGGCGGCGGCGTATTTGTTGATAACGGAATAGCAATGCTTGACCTTGGAATGTGGATGCTCGATTTTCCTGAAGTAAAAAGCGTTTCGGCAGTAAACTATTTCCATAATTCAAAGGCTGTTGAAGATTCTAATTTTACGATGGTAAAATTCAAAAACGGAGCAACTCTGACAATAGAAGTTAGCTGGAGTTTTATAAGAAACGGTGAGTTCTTTTACTGCAACGTTTTCGGAACAAACGGCAGCGGGTCAATTAATCCGTTAAGAATCCATAAGATGGTCAACAAACAAATGTTTGATATGACACCGAAGAATATCAAACATAACCCGGCAATGTTCAAATCAAGTTATGAGAATGAACTAAAGTATTTCATAGGGTCAATAAGAGGCACTCATGCTCCCATCTCCACTGGAAAAGAAGCATTAGCTGTTATGGAGGTTACAGAAGCGGTCTATAAATCTGTGGCAGCCGATAAAGAGATAATATTTAAATAACATATAGATAACGATTTCTTAACATGAAAGGGTTACGTTTATGAAAAAACGTAAAATGAATTTCAAGATACTGGTAGTTGACGACGAAAAAGATATCGTAGATCTTCTTAAATACAACCTCGAGAAAGAAAATGAATTTGAAGTAATTACAGCTTTGAACGGCAAGGAAGCGCTTGCATTAGCTTCAGAGAACAAACCCGACCTTGTACTGCTGGATATAATGATGCCTGAGATAAACGGGTTCGATGTATGCAAGAAATTAAAGAACAACATCTCCACATCAAAAATACCGGTAATATTCCTGACAGCAAAAGAAAACGAGATTGATGAAATCATAGGGCTCGAGCTTGGCGCTGATGATTACATACAGAAACCCATCTCACCAAGAAAAGTTATAGCAAGAATTAAATCTGTGTTCAGAAGAGCATATTCCGAAGATGACAAGACTGTAAAGACAGATGAATTTATTAAGTTCAAGAAACTGCAGATAGATTCGGTTGCTCACATAGTTAAGATTGACAATGAAGAAGTGTTTTTCCCAAAGAAAGAATTTCAGCTTCTCCACTTCCTGCTCTCAAACAGGGGCAAGGTTCTATCAAGAGAAGTTCTTTTAAACCAGATATGGGGAGAAAACATATATGTTGTTGACAGAACGATAGATGTGCATGTTGCCAAAGTTAGAGAAAAGCTCGGTGAATACGCAGACTACATAGAAACCATCAAAGGTCTTGGATACAGATTCAACGCCGAATAAGCATTTAAAATCACTCACAATTGAAAAGAATAATATCCTTCTATGATTACCTGCCGTTGCTTATTGCTGTGGAAGCTGTTTCGCTTGTATTGATCATAAACAGAATTGACACAGTATCCTTTGTAATTATCACTGCATCTTTTGTTATTATAACCACAGCACATATTTTTCTGTATGTAAGGTCAAAGACCGAACGAACAAATTTCTTTGGTAAATATTCAAAGAAATTAATGTCGAACGAAGAGACGTTTGCATTAAACAACTACGAAGAAAAGATTTCAAAGGTAAATGATATTATCGCCGACATGAATCTAAATTTTGATAAACTATCCGGAAACAATGAGTTCAAAGAAATATTCAACAGCTTTACACATATAACAAACAGGCTGTTAGACGAACTGAACACCGCTAAAATATTCAAGGTAAACAGGAACGAATTCCTCGGAAACGTAGCGCACGAGCTCCGTACTCCTATTTTTGCGATACAGCTATCGCTTGAAACTTTAGCAGACGGCGCCATTAATGATCCTTCGGTTAATGTTGACTTTCTTAACAAAGCTGAGAGGCAATCGAACAGATTGAAAGAGCTTGTTGACGACTTGATTCACATTTCCAGATTAGAAGAAGGCATGAAGCTCAGCAAGAGATATTTTTCTATAAACCAGCTTGTAAAGGATACGATAAACGAGTTAAGCGGTATTACAAAAAGAAAGAATATTAACTTATCGTTTGAGACAGAGATTCAGGATGTCTCGGTTGTATTTGCGGATGCGGAAAGAATCAAACAGGTATTAATAAATCTCATTGACAACTCTTCTAAATACACACTTGAAAACGGCAACATTATCATATCGACAAAAAAGGTTGATAAATGTATTCATATAACGGTTGAAGATACAGGACTCGGAATACCAAAAGAAGATTTGCCAAGGATATTCGAGAGGTTCTACAGGGTTGATAAAACACGATCGCGTGATATGGGCGGCAGCGGACTTGGATTATCAATAGTAAAACACATACTTGAACTGCACAACTGCCAGGTTAAAGTCGAAAGCGAACCCGGTAAGGGTACAAAGTTCGAATTTAACCTGCCGATATAAAATCAATAAGAGGAAAGCGCATCCTTAATTTCACAAAAGAGATTTATTACCACAAGGAACGCAAACCCACTTCGAAACAATCTGTAAACAAATAAAAGATTTTACCACAGAGGCGCACAGAGATAATCACGGAGCACACAGAGAAAGATTTATTTTATTGTTAAGAGCAAAAGATTTTAACAACAGAATCCACAACGCAACAAGATTTACAACAAATAAAAGATTTTACCACAGAGGCGCACAGAGATGATCACGGAGCACACAGAGAAAGATTTATTTTATTGTTAAGAGCAAAAGATTTTAACAACAGAATCCACAACGCAACAAGATTTACAACAAATAAAAGATTTTACCACAGAGGCGCA
>Ga0172380_10005613_pt1 | contig 15097 bp, 8 predicted proteins | sample Leawe162metaG_FD_119747 | JGI IMG/M metagenome (GOLD analysis project Ga0172380, IMG submission 119747) | Leachate microbial communities from a municipal landfill in Southern Ontario, Canada - Leachate well 162 metaG | ecosystem: Engineered > Solid waste > Landfill > Unclassified | place...
CATCCTCACCAACAACCATATCGTGGGCGACGCCGATAAAATCACGGTCAAGCTGCACGACGGCCGCGAATTCGAGGCCGAAAACATCGGCAGTGATCCGCAGTCCGAGGTGGCGGTGATAAAAATCAAGGGTGATAATTTGCCATTTTTGGAGCCGGGAGATTCGGAAGCCCTCGAAATAGGCGAATGGGCCATCGCGATCGGCAACCCCTTCGGCCTCTCGGAAACGCTCACGGTCGGCGTGATCAGCGCCAAGGGCAGGAACAACCTGGGCCTGACGGATTACGAGGACTTCATCCAGACCGACGCCGCCATCAACCCAGGCAACTCCGGCGGCCCGCTTCTGAACGTGGATGGCAAGGTCATCGGCATGAGCACGGCGATATTCAGCCAGACCGGAGGCTCGCTCGGTATCGGCTTTGCCATCCCCATCAACATGGCGATGGCCATCAAGGACCAGCTTGTCGCCGGCGGAAAGGTCACGCGAGGCTTCCTGGGCATCCTCATGCAGGATCTCACGCCGGACATCGCGCTTTCCATGGGCCTAAAGCAGTCCGCAAGGGGCGTCATCGTGGTTGAAGTCATGCGCGGCTCTGTCGCCGGGAAAGCGGGACTGAAGCAGGGCGACGTCATCGTCGCGCTGGACGGCAAGCTCGCCCAAAACGCAAACATCCTGCGCAACCAGGTCGCGATGCTTACACCCGGCAAATCGGTCAAGATGAAAATCATCCGGAACGGCGCCGAAATGGATTTGACGGTTGTCGTAGGCTCCCAGTCCGAAACGGCGGACGCATCCACCCCCAGCCCGGCTTCGGAGCAGATCGGCCTCAGCATCGGCAACCTGGACCAGGCGTTGGGAGAGCAGCTCGGAGTAAAGGCCCCGGGCGGCGTGGTCGTAAGCGCGGTCAGGCCGGACAGCCCCGCCCACCGGGCCGGCATCGCTCCCGGCAACGTCATCTGCAATATAAACCGGCGTCCGGTCGGATCGGTTGAGGATTACAATACCGCGCTGGCCGCGGCTGAGGAAACCGGCCTGGCGCTTATCCTGGTCCGTGACCGGGAGGGTGCGCGCTTCCTTACCATCAGGCTGAAATAAATTCCGGCTGGATCATGCAGCGCCGGGCGGCGACACATAAGCCGACAAATCCCACCTGCAAGGTTTTAGTTTTTTACCGGTCGCGAAGGCGGCCTTTAGGCGGCCGGCATCGAGACTGGCTTCTTCTTCCGATACGGTTATGGCGACTGCTTCCCCCGGCCGGCGGGCATGGAGTATGTTCGCCAGCATGAGCGCCTTTTCCAGACCGTCGCCGCGTCCGAAGTTCCAGACTTCGTCCGGCTGGGCCAGGCGGCCGTCCCCGTCATAAATGGATTCAACGGGCATTTTTTCGACCATGGCGATCAGTTCATCGTCGCCGAGCTTCGCGGCGCCGACGATGGAAACCGGGGAGCGCTCCATCGCCGCCAGCAGGAAAGGCTCAGCCTCAACCAGGTTCAGGTCGCGGCCGGCGTAAAAGGCCAGGTCCGCCTCGGGTCGAAATGCGCGGGCGGCGGCTATGCGGGCGACCAGTTCCTCCCTTTCCATGCCGGGATCAAGTCCCAGTCCGGCGTCCTTCCGCGGCACGATCTGCTTTGCACCCGCTTCCGGCAGGGCCGGTACCACGCGGCAGAACTTTATCAACTGCTCCATGGCGACCTTGGCATTGAGGCAGCTGCAGGCAAATTGGCTTGAAAGGGCCTCCACGTCGCGGGGCGCGTTCAAATCTATTTTATGTTTCACCAGAAATTCTTCAAGGTCGTTGAGCACTATGCCGCCGGGCAGGGGCGGGGGCTGAAACTCGTCCTGGTCTATTTCCGAAAGCAGCTTGTCGCGCGTGCCGTCGGTCAGGTGGAACGAGCTGTCCTCTTCGTACGCAAAGGCGCGCTCCGCGCTGATGTAGCGTTCGGATCCGCGTACTTTATGGCGGATGAAAAAGCATTTCTGCAGGTCCCGGCGGTGGCGCACGAAATTGCCAAGGATTTCCGGCGTTAAAGATATGTTCAGGAAATCGCGCAGTTTGTTACCGAAATGACCGTAAGATTCCGCGTCAATGGTGGCTTCCTTGAAGACTGCGTGAATCCACCCGGTTTCATGGGAGACCACCGTTACCCGCTCGTTTTCAATGGCGCGCCGCGCCTGGGCCGAGAGGGCCGTGCCGTTGAACCACATTTGCTTCGTAACCAGGCGGCGGTTGTTGGTGAGAATGCCGCTGTCCAGATCCACGAAGTTCTGCGAGTGGAGCGGGGTGGCCATCATGAAGATCGAGGAGAGCGGAATGCGCGCGACGATGAAAAGAGCGGCGGCGTAGAGCGCCGCCAGCGACACGCACTCCCCGGCGCCGTTGCGGTACTCCGGCTTGAACCGGAACGCGTCCATGGCCTCGACGGTTTCGGTTTTCCAGTAGGGAATGACGTTGCCGGAATATTTATCCAGGCCGAAGTGCTTGCGGATATCAATGTCAAAATAATATTTATCGCCCTCGTAGCCGAAGAGGGCGTTGGATTGGCGCAGGGTGCCGGGGGCGATGAAGTTTTTGAAGCGGCCCAGTTCGCGCTCCTTGGTGGTAAGCCCCCAGGTGTCCAGGTCCAGGTTGAAGGCATAGTGGTCCATGATGAACTGCTTCAGGCGAAGGATCCGGCGGTAGGGCTTCATTTTTTCCAGGCCTTCGAACCATTTGTCGCTGCGCCAGGACCATATCCGCGGCGACATCAGGTTGGCCAGCAGGAGCGCGTACATCAGCTCCGGAAAGACGAATATCTCCATGTCGGAGAGGGTCACGGCCGAAGATTTTTGCTCTAACTCGCGTTGTTTTTGCACATTCATATCTGCTTGGCCCTGTAACGCACACGGACGGCTGCGAGGAGAAGGAGGAGTACCGCCGCGCAGGCGTTCCTGACCTCTGCCGGCAGACCCGCATGCCCCGCATGCAGCGATGACACCGTTCCCGGAATTGTTGAAAAAAACACGTCCATTGTCAAACCGAAGATCAGGGAGAATACCGCCACGGTCAGCAGGTAGGCGACGGCGCTCCTGGGGCCGATGGATTTCCAGACGGTTGCGATGGAGGCGGCGCTGGTGGCCGGACCGGCCATGAGGAAAACAAAGGCGGCCCCGGGGCTGAGACCGTTCATCAGCAGAGCCGCCGCCACCGGCACGGAAGCAGTGGCGCACACATACATCGGCACAGCCACAAGCATCACCAGGAGCATCGGCGCTATGCCCGCGCCCGCGTGCCGGCCGAGAAAGTTGTCGGGCAAGACCGTGCCGATCAGGGCCGCCACGAGCAATCCTAACAGCAGCGGACCGCCGATATCGCGCGGTAAAGCGACAAATCCGTAGCGCAGGGCATCCGCAAAGCGCGACGTTTTTTTATCTTCGCAGCGGCATGCGGCAGGGTCCGCCGCCGCCGGCGCGGCCGCGGCTTCCGGGCCGCGATCGAGGCGGTCAATCAGAAAACCGCCCGCCAGCCCGCTGATGACGGCCGCCAGGGGGCGCATAACAGTAAAGACCGGCCCGAGCATGCCGTAAGTGACGAGGATGCTGTCCACGCCGGTCTGGGGGGTTGAAACCAGGAAAGCGGCTGTTGCGCCGCGGCTCGCGCCGTTCTTCCTGAGGCTTACGGCCAGGGGCAGAACGCTGCACGAGCACAATGGCAGCGGCACCCCGAGCAGAACCGCCTTCAGGATTGAAAACCTGCGGCCGGGCCCGAAATGCCTCTCTATAAAATCCGGCCTGAAGATCATCCCGGACACGGCGGCCGCGGCGAAGCCGAAAAGAAGGTAGGGCGCCATCTCTCCGGCTGCGAGCCAGAAGGCATGCAGAAACCTGGCCGGAAAAGGTATGTTGGCAACAGTAAGCACGACACGCAATCCCTCCCGTGGGGCCGGAAAGCCCGGATAAACACCGGCGCCGCCGTGCAGATGCGGGACAAATATGGCTGCAGGTTCAGGCTTTGACGACTTTGCCGCTCTTGATGCAGCGGGTGCAGACCCTGCGGGTCAGGACCGTGCCGTCTTCAATGATCTTTATTTTCTGCAGGTTCGGCAAAAAGGTCCTCCGGCTTATGCCGGTCGTGTGAAGGCCGATCCCGCCCTTTGCCTTCGGCAAACCGTGGCGGGTGATGACGTTTCCGGTGTGAATACCTTTATTGCAGATATAGCATACTTTTGGCATTTTTTTGCTCCCTTTTTTATGCGTAAAAATGAACCGGGGCTCCAACTGCGCACGGCTTCACGCCCGCCCCGGTATAACCCGGCGCAGCGAACGGTATTTGTCCTATCCGGTACCGGGCTTTTATTAGTACACGACTTGCCCGGCCAAGTCAAATTTTGTTTACAAAAAAAACCCGGAAATAATTTTCGGTTTTTTAAGGTTTTTTATTTGCTTTCGCGCGGACATGATGTTATGTTTTATAAGTATAAAAGCATGTGATTCAGCTATTCTAAACGCGCTGAAAAAAAAGCCGGCGACAAACCGGAAAATGATTATCATGCGGAAATCATTTATTTTATTCACGGCCGCATTTCTCGCCTTGGCTCCCTGCGCATTTGCCGCCACGAACGCTCTACTTTACTCCGACGACTTTGAAGGCTATACCAACGGCACCCCCCTGACCGACGGCGCCGGCACCAACTGGTTTGCGACTTCCGCGGATGCGATCGTGCAGACCAACGTCGCCGCCGAGGGCAGCCTGAAAGCGGCACTGGTGGGCCCCGACCTTACGCTTTCCAACCGGTATTCCGCGGCCTCATCCACGAATGTCTGGCTGCGGATGCAGTCGCGTGTACTCACCTATGATGGGCCCACGAATGTCAATTACGATCCGGATGCGACCATCGCCTTTTACTTTGACAGCGCCGGTTACTGCGTGGTCTGCAACGGCACGAACGGCTGGGTGACGCTCACGCAAACCCTGGCCGGCCTCCCGGCCGCGCCGGTGGACACAAACGCGTTCACCACCCTCGATGTCTGCCTGGATTACACTAACAAGACCTGGAAAATCAGCGTCAATTCAGTCGAGCTCACCAACAACCTGGCCTTCATCAACACCAATGCCACCATGTGCTCCGGGTTTGACGTGTGCAATTCCGGCACAAACGACGCCTCTTACCTTGACAATGTGGCGACTTACGACGCTTCCCGCCTGCCGGTGCTTTCAGTTTCGCCGTCCGCCCTGACCAACACGGCCAATGCCACCAACGCGACCCTGGCCTCGCAGTCATTCCAGGTCATCGCCACCGGCGACGCGGCCATGGATTACCACATCATCACCAACAGCATCACCCCCGGCTGGAGCCTGGTGCTCACCAACAACGGTTCGGGCATGCTGACCAACAACGCCACCAACACCGTCTGGGTCCAGTACAACACGGCCGCGCTGGCGCCGGGCGTTTATTCCAATTCCTTCACGGTCATATCCACGAACTGGGGCGTGCAGACCCAGGTCGTTTCTGTGGTCGTGGATATCTACAGCCTGAGTCTCAGCCCGACCGGCATGATGAACGCCGCCCTGCGCGGTTTCAACGCCACCAGCCAGACCTTCGGCGTCAGCGCCGGGGGCGGGGCCATGCATTTCAACACGGCGGCCGACGTGCCCTGGCTCCAGCCAGTCCCTTCCAGCGGTTACATCGCTCCCGGTGCCACCAACATGGTCACGAATATATTCACGACCCTTTCACTTCCCAGCGGCGACTACCTGGGCCACGTGGCCGTCACCAGCCCGGACGGCCCGGGGACAACCGGGACGGTTTCCGTCGCCCTCAGGATGTACGCCACTCCCGTGCTGGGAATTTCGCCCTCCGTCATCTTGCAACCCGTAGACCGGGGCGGCAACCCGACCAGCGCATACTTCGATGTCTGGAACAACAGCGCCGCGCCGGTGGTGGGCATTTCATACCACGCCCAGGTCTTGAGCGACGCCGGCAACATTATCCAGGGAGTGTCCCCGACCGACGGTGTAAGCACCGGCCAGCACAAGAGCGTGGGAGTGTTTTTCAACAACCTCTCGGATTACTCCGCGGGAACCTACACCGCGCTCGTGGCGGTGGCCGCCACCAACTACGGCTCCGGCTATGCCGGCTACTGGAGCGCCCAAACCAACGTTGCGGTTGTGATCGTAATTTCCGCCGCCGACGCGCCTTCCTCCATCTCCGCCACCAAGGGCGACTATGAAGACCGTGTCAACCTGAACTGGCGGCCGGTGATTTCGCCGGCGGGCGGTTCTGTCACCTACAACGTCCTGCGGCATACCACCTTCGATCCGGGCTATGCCAGCATCATCGTTTCCGGGCTCACTTCCACGAATTTCACAGACACAACCGCCTCCCCTGGTGCCAGGTATTACTACTGGCTGCAGAGCGTGAACCATTATGGTTATCCCGGAGACCTGAGCGCCTATGACAGCGGCTACCGCCGCCTCGCCGCCCCGGGCGGCGTCTTCGCCAGCGACGGCGAGTATACGAACAAGGTTCTGGTCAGCTGGGCCTCCGTGGACGGCGCCGCCGGATACAATGTCTACCGCTCGACCGGCGGCACCCCCGACATCCTCAGCCACATCACCGGGACGGAATACAGCGACATAACCGCCGTTGAAGGCGTCGAATACACTTATTACGCCCAGGCCACCAATTCAGTCTGTGGAAGCCTCCTGAGCGCCGGAGAGGTTGGGTACATCTTCAGCCGACCGGCGGTCTTCAACGCGAGCGACGGCACCTACGCCGGCAAGGTCCGGCTCACCTGGAACGCAGTGAGCGGGGCCAGCTCCTATGAAATCTGGCGCAGCACCCAGACGCTGACACCGCCTTACGGCGGCGGCACCAAGATCGCCGAGGTTGCCGGTTCAATTTACGATGACGCAACGGTCGTGGCCGGCAGGAAATACTATTACTGGCTCAAATCCAAGAACGCCACCGCGCTGAGCGCGTTCTCGGGCCGCGAAGAGGGATTCTCCGCAACGGCTGCGGTGGACCTGTCGCCCTGGAACCTCGTCTTCCTGCCGAAACGCATTGCGGCCGGCGGCCGCCCCGACGTGATCTCCTTCCGTCTCGCCAACAACGGCGGCGCCGCGCTCTCGGGCGACAACGGCACGGTGCGCATGACTTTCTACGCCTCCGCCAATGCCGTCTTCGGCGATGCCGACGACCGCGAGATAGGAACTGTGGAACAGCGCCTCGAACTCGGGATCGGGTCGCACGGAATATTCCGCGTCTCCGGCGGCAGCCTGACGCTGCCGGCAGCTTCCGGCACTTATTATATCTTCATGCGCCTGGCGCCGGCATGGCCTTCAACCTTGTGCGCCGCCGCCGAAGGAGGGTGGGTTATCCAGCGGAGCGGTGCGGTTGCGGCCAGCGAGTCCGGCTCGATCAATTACCAGGCCATGAGCGACTACGACGGCGACGGCATGGGAGACATGACTGTCAACGGCGGCGGGCTATGGGACGCGCGCACTTCGGACGGAATGGAAATCGCGCGCAACGCGCAGTTTGGCGGAAGCGGCGTGCCGGTCATGGGCGACTATGACGGCGATCACAGGACCGACCCGGTTGTTTACAACCAATCAACGGGCTACTGGCAGGGCTTGCTTTCCGCAAGCGGCTACGCGCCGGTCAGCGGTTGGTTCGGCGGGCCGGCTTTCCTGTCCGTGCCGGGCGACTACGACGGCGACGGCAAAACCGAGGCCGCGGTTTACGATTTCCATCACTTCCTCTGGTATGCGCTGAAAGTCGGCGGCGGAACCGTCATGTGGGAGCTGCAGTTCGGCAACAGCGGCTTCGAGCCTGTGCTGGGCGATTATGACGGCGATGGCAAGTGGGACCTTGCGATATACAACGAGGGCAACGGGCAGTGGTTTGTCCGCACCATATCCGGAACGCTGCTGGTCTCCGGCGAGCAGTGGGGCGGGCCCGGCTTCCGGCCCGTGGCAGGCGATTACGACGGCGACGGCCTGTGGGATTATGCGGTTTATGACGTAAACTCCGGCCGCTGGTACATTGTGAACATGCACATCGAAATGCTCGCGACCGGCCTGCTCTGGGGCGCACCGGGATATTTGCCCGTTTCCGGCGACTTCGATGGCGACGGCATCTATGACCTTGCGGTTTACAATGCCGCCGCCGCCAAATGGTACATCCGCACTCTCGGCGGAAATTACATCGCGCTTGATGCCTCATGGGGCGGGCCCGGGCGACAGGCTGTCGGCGGGGTTGATTGATGTTCCCTTCCGCCGCGCTGAAAGATCCATTTATCCTTCTTCGCCAGAAAGCCCTGTGGCTTGCCGCCGGGTGCTTCACTTTCCGCTGCCAGTCCATTCCAAGGCAGTCTTGAACCGCAATTCTCCTCTTCAACATGCATATTTCCAACCTTAAGATTCACCTGCTGTGGCTGGTTCCGCTCGTGGTATTTGACGTGTTTTTTTTCACGTGGCTCTGGAAAAAGCTGGACCGGCAGCGGGCCGTGCCCGAACCCCGGCGCGTTGAAGCGCGGATATCCAACCCCAGGTTTTCTTTTCCAACCGGCCGGGAAATTGATCGCTCCAATACCGGAAACTTTCAACCCACGGCATCCGGGAGGACGGAATCAGCGCTGTTCGGCTCGGTGCGTACGGGATGGGCGGGGCGGAAGCTGATGCCAACCTTTCATGAGGGTATTGACGTTGCGCCCCTGGAGCGCGACCGGGCCGGGCATCCGCTCGACGATGTCATGGCCGCTGCCAGCGGAAAGATTGTTTACGCCAACCGCGCGGCCGGCAATTCCAACTACGGCAAGTATGTGGTCGTTGAGCACATGACCCGCGCCGGAAACATATACACCCTCTACGCCCACCTGGACGAGATTCAACCCGGGATCTCGCGCGGCCGGGTGGTTGGGGAGGGGGCCAGCCTCGGCAAAATGGGGGCCACATCCAACGGAAACATCCCAACCGGAAGTGCCCACCTCCACTTTGAAATCTGCCTGCTGCTGAACGCCCGCTTCGAAGCCTGGTTCAAAAAGCAGAAGCTGACCCCGGACCACGGTCTTTTCAACGGATGGAACCTTCTCGGCATCGATCCGCTTGCGGTATACGAACTCCAGGAAGACAGCCCGGAAAACGAATTTGATCTCAGCGCCTTGCTGGCAGGCATGCCGCGGGCGTTCACGCTGGTGCTCAAGTCCCCGCATCGTATAGATTTTTTCCGCCGATATCCGGGGCTGTGGCAGGGGCCGCACTGGAGTGGCGGGGTGGCGGTTGTCGCCTGTTCAGACAACGGCATCCCGCTCTCCGGCCGCCCCGCCACTCCCCACGAAGCAGCCGCGCTGGGCCGCGCCGGTCACGCCGTGATCAGCTGCGACCCGAAAGTTCTCGGCCGCAACGGCTGCCGGATCGTGGTCTACGACTGCGGCAAATGGCGCCTTGGAGAAGAAGGCAGGAAGTGGCTTTCTATGCTGGTCCATTGAACGCTGGCGCTCATTCATACCTCAGGGCGTCAATCGGGTTGAGGGCGGAAGCCTTGCGCGCGGGCCAGAGCCCGAAAACAATACCTATGATCGCGGAAAAGCCTACTGCGACGGCTATTGAGTAGGCGGTCACGATCGATGCCCATCCCGCCAGGCTTGAAACGGCCGTGCTGATTATCCAGCCCAGCGCGATCCCAAACAGGCCGCCGGCAATGCTTATGACCAAAGCCTCGGTCAGGAACTGGGTGAGAATGTCACCGCGCTTGGCGCCCACCGCCTTGCGGACGCCTATTTCGCGCGTGCGCTCCGTCACCGACACCAGCATGATGTTCATGATGCCGATGCCGCCGACCAGCATAGAGACGGCGGCGATGGCCGAGAGCAGCCATGACATGACCCGGCTGGTTTCAGTAAGCGCCGCCTGCATTTCCGCAACGTTCTGGATGTTGAACGATTCATGCCGCGAAGGCGGCAGGCGGTGGGTGCGGATGATCAGGGCCTTGATTTCCTCCTGCACCTGCTCAAGGTAATCCTGGTCGGCAATTTCCAGCTCGATCGTGTCAACGTATTTTTTGCCCAGCAGCCGGTCCATGGCGGTGGTAACCGGGATGGTTATGTTGTCGTCCTGGTTCCAGAACTGAGTTGCGCCCTTTTCGGGCAAGATGCCGATAACCTGGAAGTTTACCTTGTTGATCTTGATGTATTCGCCGATGGGGTTTTCGCTGTCGAATAGCTCGCGCACGAGTGTCATGCCGATCACAGCCACGCGCGCCTTCGCGCGGACCTCGTCTTCATTGAAAAAGCGCCCGACCACCGGCACGGCGGCGTGCATCTGCGCGTAGACCGGCTCGGAGCCGACGATGCGCGTGTTCCAGTTTTTCCCGCCGTAAGTCGCCTGGCCGCGGCCCGAGACAAGGCCGGCCACGTTGGTGACGATCGCGATTTCGCGCGCAATGTCCTGGACGTCCTCGCGCGTGAAGCGCGTTATCATGCCTTCCGACATTGATATGCCCTGATGGCGGGGCGGACCGGGCCGGATGATGAGGAGGTTGGATCCCATCGATGCCAGCTGGTCCTTGATGGATTTCGTCGCACCCTGCCCGATGGCCAGCATGGCAATCACCGCCGCGACCCCGATCAGGATGCCGAGCATTGAAAGGGCGGAGCGGACCTTGTTGGCCTTGAGGGCGCGCCAGGCCTGCTTTAAGTTTGAGGCGAGCCCGGCCCCGATCGCTCCCCAGCCGTCCGAACCGGAATTTTCGATTTGATGCTTCCCGGCGTTGAGGTGGCTGTTCAGGTCCGGAGATCCGATTTCGAACTTGGAGACATTGCTTTCAATCTTTCGGTTCGGCACATCGCTCTGGATGAGACCGTCGCGCATGTGGATTATGCGTCCGGCGTAACGCGCGATGTCGTCTTCATGCGTTACCATGACAACCGTGATCCCGGCGCGGTTAAGGCCGCTGATGATTTCCATTATTTCCACCGCGCTCGTTGAATCCAGGTTGCCGGTGGGCTCGTCCGCCAGGATCAGGCGCGGGTTGTTGATGAGGGCGCGCGCTATGGCAACGCGCTGCTGCTGGCCGCCCGAAAGCTCGTTCGGAGAATGGTCTATCCTGTCGGCGAGCCCCAGGGCAGCGAGAATTTTTTTCCCGGCTTCAACGTCGGGCTTGTGGCGGGCGTAAAGCACGGGCAGGAGCACGTTTTCCAGCGCGGTTGTGCGCGCGAGGAGGTTGAAATGCTGGAACACAAAGCCGATCGAGCTGTTGCGCAGCTCGGCGAGGGAGTCGTCGGATATTCTATGGATCTCGTGGCCGAAAAGCGTGTAATCGCCGCTGTCGGGCACATCCAGCAGCCCGAGCAGGTGGAGCAGGGTAGACTTGCCCGAGCCCGAGGGGCCCATGATGGCGGTAAACTCGCCCGCGCCGATGCTCAGCGACACGCCGCGCAGCGCATGCACGGCCGTTTCACCGCGGTCGTATGTTTTGACAGCATTGACTATTTTGATCATAAAGACAGGCTCTGATGGGCATAGCGTCAAAGGCACAAAGTGTCAGGGCAAAAAAAAGCGTCATACCAGTTAAAAATTGATCATGAACGCTTCAGAGCTCTCTGGCCGTGCCGGGCATCCAGTTCCACCGGCCGCGCCCGCTGCCTTGCGGCTGAGTTAATTCGCCGGCAAGCTACCGCCGCCGCTGGCGGGACGGCATGAAAGGATTTACCTCCGCCTTCTTCGCGTCAGGTATCCTGGTGGTTGGCAAGAGCACCGCGTCGCCTTCCGCCAGGCCGGTAATTATCTCGACATTTTTGCCGTCGTTCATCCCGGTCTCAACTTTTGCGGATGTGTTTTTTTTGCCACCGCCCGGGTCGCTGCGCCAGACAACAGTGTTTTTGCCGTGCCCGTGCAGGGCGGCGGAAGGCAGGATGAGCACGTTGTTGGTCACGGCCGTGACAATCAGGATATTGGCGGTCATGCCGCTGCGCATGAATGGCGGAGCCCGGTGCGGCAAAATGTCAACCATGTACATGGTGACGTTGTTTACGGTCTGGGCATCGTAGGCGATCTGGTCAACGACCCCGGTTATGGAGACCGCGGGATAGGCGTCGAGCGTGAGCTCGGCCGGCTGGCCGCGCTTTACGCGGCCGATATCGGTTTCGTCTATCTGCGCCTGCACGATCAGGCGGTCGGCAATCACAAACATTTTTTCGTTGGCGGTCACGGTCTGGCCCGGTTCTACGCTCCGGGCAATGACGTCGCCGTCCACGGGGGCGATGATCGGCATGGGATTGTAAAGCTTTTCCCACCTGACGACCTCATCCGTTCCCTTCGAGCGGGCCGCATCCAGCAGGGCGGCGCGGTCGGTGGAGCTCAGGTAGCCCAGGATCTGGCCCTTGCGGACCAAGGCGCCCTCATCCACCAGCAGCTCCTCGATGCGGCCGGAGATGGGCGGCTTGATCTCGACGCGGTTTTGGGGCTTGACCGTGCCGGTCGTGGCCACGGTCAGGCGCATGCTTCCGCGTTCAATTTTAACGGCGGTAAATTCCGATGCATCCTCCTTGCCCCAGGCGAAAAAAACGACCGCGGCCGCGGCTGCCAGGACCGCCAGGATTCCGGTGATGATGATTATCTTTTTCATGTTATTGGCCCACTATTTATGCATTCAACCGGCGCGCAATGCCGCCCCCGAAAGCTCGGCTTCAGGGAATGACGGACATCCCCGCCGCTTTCTTCCATTCCGCCTGGGTGACGATGGCATTCATCTCCCTGCTCAACATGCTCTGCTGGTTCGAGATCAGATCGTTGCCGATCGTGTCCCAGTCCTGGAAAGTCATCAGGCCGTTGGAGTATTTGATATTGGCGATTTCCATGCGGGTCTCGGCCGCCTCGAGCAGCTCGGACTGGAGGCGGACGCGCTCCGCGGAGTTCGCCCAGCTGGTGAATTTTTCCTCAAGGGACGACCTGGTTGAATTGACCGTGCTCGTTAACTGTGACTGCGCCGCCCGCAACGAGGCCTGGGCGGAACGGTAGGAGAAATAGGTCTGCGCCCCGTCAAATATGCTCAGGCCGATCGAGGTGCCCACGCTCCAGGATTCATCGTGGGGGATTACGCTCGTGTCGTCGCTCAGTCCGAAATCAGCCGATACCGACCAGGTGGGCAGGAACCCAGAGCGCGCCACCCGCACCTGCTCCCCGGCTATGGCGCACTGGGCTTCCGCCGTGTGATACTCGGGAGTGGTCCGGGCAAGCTCGCCGAAATCAGGCGGATCTTCAGGCGCATTTTTTATCTGCTGCCAGGTGCCGGTTACCGCCACCGGCATGTCCTCCTGGCGCCCGAGGGCCTTATTGAGGTTGCACCGGGCCACGCTGATCTGGCGCTTGGCCTCGGTGACATCCTGCAGGGCCTGGCTGAAGAGCGCCTTGCTGCGCAGGAGCGAGCCGCGGTCTTCGGTGCCGGATTCGAAACGCATTTCAACGAGGGCAAAATTGTCCTTGCGGCGGGCGGCTATGTTTTCCGCCAGCAGCAAATAGTCCTGGGCGTAGAGAAGCCTGGCAAAAGCCGAAGTGATTTCCGCGCTCAAATCGGCCTTGACCCGCTGGAGGCTCAGCTCCGCCTGGCGTTGCCGCGCGCGGCTCTGGTTGAGACGGGCGGCATCCTGGAAACCGTTGAAGAGGTTCTGGTCGGCGGAAATGCCGGCACGGTAGGAAGTCGTGGACTGGTAGCCGGTATCCAGCTCCTGGTTGTTGCGGCTTGCGCCGGCGCTCGCCGAAACCTGCGGCAAAAACGGGCTGTAGGATGCAAGCAGGTTGGCCCGCGCCACATTGACTCCCTCGCGCGCCGCATATAAATCGGGATTGTTCCGGCCGGCTTCGAGCAGGCAATCCTCAAAAGACATCGGCGCCTGGGCCAAGGCTGCGGCGGCGCAGAGGATTGTCACGAGAAGTAGTGGCGTTTTTTTCATTTGGCGGATTTCATTTAAGAATGAATAGTTGCAAAATTAGACGCCCGATTGCCCTGCAAAGTTCCGCGTCTCGTAAAAAACAAAAAATATTCCAATCGTTGACAAAAGCAAGCACTATTGAAAACAATCACAACCGTATGGCGCGGCCTTGCCGGACTGCAGCAATAACGCACCACAACCCGTCACACTCCGCCAAGCACTTTGTAGAGGGTCACCACGTTCGCAAGTCGTGCAAGGCGCAGGCCGATCAGGCCCTGCTGAGCGCCGTAGAGCGTGCGCTGCGAGTCCAGGACCGTCATGTAACTGTCGAGCCCGCTCAGATACCTTGCGTTGGAAAGGTTAAAGGCGGCCGCGACGGCATCCACGAGCGACTCCTGCGCCTCCACCTGCTGGAGCAAAGCCTCCCTCTGGACAAGGGCGTCGGCCACCTCCCTGAACGCCGCCTGGATGGACTTCTCATACTGCGCCAGGGTGATGTCGCGCTCGGCCTTGGCCGCGCCCAGGCCGGCCATATTTTTACCGGTGTTGAAAATGGGCAGAGATACCTGGGGGGTGAAATTCCAGACATACGACCCGGACTTGAAGAGGCCGGAGAGCTGGTCATCCATAGTCCCGTAACTGCCGGTCAGGATGATGGAGGGGAAGAAGGCGGCCCGGGCCGCGCCGATGTTGGCATTGGCGGCCTTGAGCTGGCTCTCTGCCTGGAGAATATCGGGACGGCGCTGCAGCACCTCTGAAGGCACGCCGGCCTGTATTTCCCTTAGAAAGGCTATGCTCCCCAGGTCAGCCGGCAGCAATTCCGCGGGCACACTGGTTCCGGCCAGGAGGTCGAGCGCATTCTCATCCATGGCCGTCTGGGCGGCATACTTGGCGATGTCCACCCGCGCCGCTTCCAGCCGGGACTGCGCCTGGCGCAGGTCGAGCTCGGAGGACTCACCTGCGTCGAAGCGGCGCTCGATCATGGCGTAGGTTGTCTCCTGGCTGTCCCATGTGTCCCTGGCAAGGCGCAGCCGCTCACGGTCGGCCGCGAGGTTGAGGTAGACGCCGGCAATCTCGGCCATGAGCGATATCTCCATGCTGCGGCGCGCCTGCACGGAGGCGAGGAACTGCTCCAGGGCCCGCGCCTTGAGGCTGCGGATGCGCCCGAATAGATCCAGCTCGTAGGAA
>Ga0172380_10005614_pt1 | contig 15095 bp, 22 predicted proteins | sample Leawe162metaG_FD_119747 | JGI IMG/M metagenome (GOLD analysis project Ga0172380, IMG submission 119747) | Leachate microbial communities from a municipal landfill in Southern Ontario, Canada - Leachate well 162 metaG | ecosystem: Engineered > Solid waste > Landfill > Unclassified | place...
AGGTTATTCATACTCAAAAGATCCTGGTCCAATAATTGACCTAGTAGGCATAGCATCGATTATAAGAGCGAAAATATTCGAACACGTTACAAACATCAAAGAGATAAAAATAATATCACCAAAGTCACTTAAAACACTTTCTTGCGAAATTGCATATGGTTCGAGTATGATTGAAAGTGGAAAACGTGTTATAAAAATAGAAAAAGTATTAAACACAAATGACAATGGCGTTAAAGGTGGAGATTTCAATAAACATGATATGTGTCAGGCCATTATTGATAGTAAAATAAAATGTATATTAACCGATTATATAAATAATAATTATGAAGAAATAATGGGTATGAAATCTTTTCCGAAACCTATTGAAGATATTGATGATGCATGGTGGTTAAAAGAAAGTATAAAATTAAATCAAACTATTTAATTTTTTATTTCTCATTTTTTGTTTAAGTTCAACCATATCATCATTTATGATATTCATTATTTCGATATATGATTTAGAATGTTCATAATAATTAAAATGTTTTTTTGTTATATCCACATGCCTTTCATAAACTGGGTATCCATTTATTGGTGAATAAAAAACTGGTTCTATTCCAATATAATATTTTACGAGTTTTACAATTTCTTCTATTGTATATTTGTTTCCTGTATAATATGGTGGTAATGCCATATCTATTATTTTATTTTATCATAATCAACGATAACATTAATTAAAAAAACTAAATCACCTCGTTTATCAGTAATTGCATTTTGACATAATCCCTTTTCTTTTAATATAATCTTATCTTTATCTTTTGTCTTTTTTGGTATTTCAATTTCAATTTTTTCATCATTTAATAATACAAATTCGAATTTATTACCATCTATAACATCTTGATAATGAACATCTAAATTATATATTAATAAATTTTCTTTTGATACATCATAATTTGGTAAACTTTCATAAACTAAACTCATTATTACTTTACCTTTTTTATTTCTGAAGTATTTTGATTGGTGACCAAAGCCATTTAATATTTCTGTAAAAGAACTTCTAACATGATGTATATTATTTATATTAAAATTTTCATCTTTCAATATAACTTTTTCACCATCACATTTTTTACATGTACCAGTAAATACTTTACCAGTTCCTCTACAATATTCACATGCGCCTTGTAAAAAATTATGACCACTACCATCACACATTTCACAAACATCTGAATCAGATTCTCTATCAAAACCTGTACCATCACAATCATCACAATGCACATACCTTTTGTATTTTATTTCAATTGGTTCTGCCTTATAAACATCTCGCAATGAAATTACGACATTGACATTAATATCTAAATTCTCTTTAAATTCTTCATATTTATTCTTTTGACCAAATGTTCCTGGGCCACCAAAATGAAATCCAAATTGATTTAATATATCATCAAAATCAAATCCAAATCCAAAATTTGCATAATTTGGATTATAATCTTTACCATATGGTGATTGTTTATCATATTGATTTTTTTTATTTTTATCTGAAAGAATTTGATATGCTTCTGATATATGTTTGAATCTATTCTCAGATTCTTTATCACCATTATTTTTATCTGGATGATATTTCAGAGCAAGTTGTCGATATGACATTTTTATATCAGATGAAGATGAATTTTTATCTACACCAAGTACATTATAATAATCCTTATTGAAATCCATTTATACAATATTAATTTACAATATTATATATGAAAAAATATTTATTGTTGTGAAAAATATAAATTTTGTAATCTTTCATTCAATTTCTTTTCAATTGTATTACATATTGGTTTTCTACCACAAATATTATGATTTGTATTCATACAACGAAATCCTGATTCTGGATATTTATATAATATAATATCTTCCATTAGATTTATTCCATTCTGAAGACAATAGCCTAATTGATCCTCATCCACTTCTAATAATCTATTTAATGAACTATTCAAATTTTGAACATCATACTCATGATTTATTAAATATGTTATACACTCTTTTATCATACTTTTATATATTAATTAAAATAGACCAATATCTTCACCAAATGATTTTGTTTGAAAATCTAATAAAAACTCTTTGAATTTTTCATCTTTTTCACATATCTTTTCAACTTTATTATAAAAATCTTCAGATGAAAACCAATTATAACAATCTGAATTTTTTTTAGCAAATTCAATTAAATACCAATTAACTCGATCATGATTATACCATGTATATAATTTATCTTCCCATGATATATAATCTACATTATTTTTTATGATATCTAATCTATCTTTTATTATTATTTCCTTAAATAATTCATCATATACTATTTCATGTTCAACATTCCAATATTTTTCCATAGTACCTTTGAAATCATCACTTATTCGTTTATAATCTTCATCACTTTCATCTGATGCAATATCATACTCCATATCATAACCTAAATCTTCATTGTTACCAACATATTCAATAAGTTCAGATAATGTTTTGATATCATTTTTTTTATTATCTTCTAAATATTTAATAACTTTTTTATAATCTATTTCTAATAAATCATTCAATTTTTTATATGATTCTCTATTAAATTGATCAAAATTTATTGGTAATTTTTCATAAATTTCTCTTGTTATCTTCGTTTCTAATGCATTTTCTTTCATATAAGATATATTATATTTTATTTCTTCCAATACATCTTTTAATCCAATATGTATTAAAAATTCTTGTAATTGTGGATATTCTCGATATTTATCATTTTTATTTATATCATATTCTAAAAATTTTGCCATTTTTTTAATAATATCAATAGATTTATCATCAAGATAATTTGGTAAATAATTTAATTCATCATCATCTACATCATACTCATATCTATTGTATTGATTAGTTGCACTATGTACCCAATAATAGAAACCTTTTTCTAAACCCATCAAATCTTCGACAAATTCTTGTTTTGTTAATATTCTACAAGTTTCATTATCATATTCTTCTATATGAAATTCATTAACATCGAGATCATATACTTTATTAATATCATCTGGTTCTATTGTACCATCAACAATACCTTTTACTATTTCTAATAGATTTTCTACATTTTCAGTTTCTTCGAATAATTTATATTTCTTTAGGTATTTCATATTTTTATATATTAATTAAAATAATCCAATTTCTTGACCGAATCGTTCATCATTCATTTGTGATAATACTTCAATAAAATCTTCATCTTCATCATATCGTTCTTTCATTTTATCAAGAAATTCATTTGATGCAAAAAACTCATAACATTTACTATCTTTTTTAGCAAATTCAATAATATATTTATCACTAATATAATCTTTAATTGACCAATATATATCATTGATTCGATTTTTTATTTCTTGAATATTATCAACATTAACTATTTTGATATATAATTTTTGATCTATTTCATTATCATCATTATCCCAATATTTTTCAACTATATTAATAAAATTTTCACTAATTTTATCTAAATCATCAGATGTTTCATATTCATCTATTTCATATTCATAATAAAAATTATATGGTAATATTTCACCAATTTTTTCAAATAAATCAGACATTGTATAAACATCATCTTTTATATTATTTTCTTCTAAAAATTTCAATAAATTATCATACTCAAACTTTACAAAATAATAAAATTGTTTTTTATTATCATCTCCATAATTAATATCATCCTTTAATATAAAAGGTTGTTTTGATATAACATTATCTTCTAAACAATCTTTCAATGCATTTTCTTTCAAATTAGATAAATCTGCTATATATTCATAAGAAATTTCATCATATACACCAATATATTTCAAGAAATCAACTATTTTTTGTTCATATGAATCTTTATCTAACTTCAAATCATAATCAAACGATTTTGCTAATTTAGAAATCAAATCAATAGATTCACTATTCAAATAAGATGACATATAATTCATTTCTTCACTACGATCCACATAATATTCAAAATCATTATATCTACTGAAAATTCTTTCAATATCATCCAATATAGAATCTTCAATATTCATAAAATCACTAATATCTTTTATATTTGTATAAAATTTCAAATCACGAACACTTATATCATCTTCAGATAAATAATATTTCTTTTTATCTAAATCAAATAAATCAAAAATTTTTATCGTATCTTCATCAGTATCAATACTTTTCAATATATCATAAAGAGTTCTTCTTTCAACATTTTCAAACAATTTATATTTTATTAAATATTTCATTAGAATAAACCTAAATCCTCTCCAAATACTTTTAATTTCAATTCATACAAATATTCTAATAATTCTTTATCTACATTTTTTGATTCCATTTTTTCTATAAATTCATCTGATGCAAACCAATCATATAAATCACTCTTTTTATTAGAATATTCAACAAGATAATGATATCCATCTTTTGTTTTTTTGTCTTCTATTTTATCGTTCCAATCGATATCATTAAATCGTTCTTTTATATCATCAGTATGATTATTTTGTATCAATTTCAAAAACATTCTTTGTTCTGGTTTCTTTTCTTTAATATCCCAATAATCAAATAATCCATTTTCAAATATTCTATCAGCATCTATATCAGCATCAAATCCACTAGAATTGAATTCTATATCGAATGAATAATCTAAAATTCTACCAATACTTAATAATAAATTAGCTATACTTAAAACATTATCTTTCAATTTATGTTTATCTAAAAATTCCAATGTTTTTTTATAATCTATTGTTAGAATACTATCATATTGATATTCTTTATTATTCCAACTTATATAAGCCTTATCAATAGATATTGGTGATTCTTCTAATATTTTTTGTACATATTTTTTTGTTGATTCTGATTTCATAACAGATATTTCACTCAACATTTCATTCAACATATTATCTAAACCTAAATATTCAAACATATCTTTTGTTTCACCATACAAAACATCTTCACCATCTTTACCTTTTGATTCTTCTGGATAATCCCAATCTAACCAATTTGCAATATCTCTTATAACCTGCATATTTTCGATATTCAAATAATGATGCATATAATCCAATTCACTATAATCTGCATCAACACAATAATTTCCATTAGATATATTAGTCATATGATTTATTATACCATTTTCAACATTCATCAAGTCTGTAATAAATCCAGCATCTGTTTTTATTATTAATAATTCAGACATCATTTTCATTATATCAAAATCAGTTTTTATTGATATATAATTTTCTATTTCAGATGGTTCTAAATCCAATGATAGGATTTCCTCAATTATGTCATATAATGTTTCTCTATCTGATACATCTTCAAATAATTTCAAGTATTTCATTAATATAATCCTAAATTTTTTGCATTTATAACGGCATCTATTTCATCACCTCTTCTTTTCATAAATTCACCATTTACTACCATACCATATTTATTCACCATTTTAGCAAATAATGGTTCATCTTTATCAAATACCAATTCTTGAAAATCTTCATCATTTTTAATATCACCAAGATGATAAAATACTTTACCTTCATCAAATTGTAATTGGACTTCTTTTTCAAAATTTATATTACTTAAATTATTTTCAATTATTTTCAAAACAGATTTTTTATTACCATCACTACCACAATATGATAAAATAGTTTCTATATCTAAATCATTTAATAAATTATATATTTCATACATCGCACCATAACCCATATAATCAATAGAATTGTCAGATATTTGAATACTATTATTTGATTGTGTTACATCACTTTGATATTTTACATCATATGAATCAGATGAAATCTTTTCTATTGTTTCAACACCATCATATATACCATCATATCCACTCAATACCTTCATATCTAAATAATCCAATGAATATTTATTAAAAAAATCTAAAATATATGTTTTAACAATTTTAACCAATTTTGTATTATTATCAACAACATTTTGATAAATATCTTCAATACTTTCTTCTTTTTTATATTTTTCGAATGTTTTAAGACTCATGAAAATTCATTTTCTTTTATATATTAAATATATAAAATACATTTTTAATATATAACATATGAAAATGTATAACATATGAAAATGTATACACGATATATCAAAGAATCACAAATTGATGATTTTGAAAATGATTTTTTGAAAATTACACATATGAATGATTTAGAAATATCATTCGATTTTATTGATGAACCATCTGAACCAGGTGGAACACACGGTGGATATGAATTACGTTATAGACACAATAATGAAACAATATTTATAATAAATAAGCACACTGATATTGCATGGATAGATGAAAATGTATTTTATATATTAAATAGAATTAAAAATATATATCCAAGACATGCAAAAATAATAACTCAATTATTAGAAAAATATCTAAATTTACAATTTACATTATCTGAATGGATAGAAATATATTAAAATAAATTCAAATCATTACCTGTCATATACCACTCAATAGATTCTAATATATTTTTAGGAATATTTTTTTCTTCAACATCATCTAAGTATTTAACGATATTACCATTTTCACTATTTAATAATTCAATTAATTTATTTTCTATAATAACATTATATTTTGATTTGAATTCTTTTTTCATAATATCATATATAGCATTATGAATAGCTGGTGTAGAATATTGTGATTTTATGTTGTGATATACTTTTTGATACAGAAAAGATAATGAATTATCAAAAACATAAAATAAATTATAATCATCTTGACCAAAATCTTTGAATTTAATTTTTTTTATATTTTCTAATATATCATTATCTAATGTTTTTATATATTCTGATATTTCATTTTTATATTCAGAACTAACTTTTGGTGGTTTTGGTCTACTATAATCCATATGAATCATTTTTTATTTATATATACAAATATAATATTTAAAAAATCAAAATACAAATATATGGCGAATTTTAATTCAAAATTTAGAGCATTTGGACAAGCTCTAGATTTACAACAACACGAACACTTAATACAAGAAGATGAAATACAAAATATTATATTTGATTTATATCCAAAATATTCTGAATTGAATTTTGAAATTATTAAAATTGGTGAAAATAAATTCAAGTGTTCATTTATTTTAGAAAATGATGATATAGAATACATTAGAGAAGATGCATATTCAAATAAAGATACAAATGAAATCGTAGATAAAATAAAAAAAGAAAAATTTGAAATAGAATCAGAAATGGAAATATTAAAAGAAAATAATAAAACACTTAGAAGTAAATATGCAAATTCATGCAAAGATATTAAAAAATTAGAAAAACTATTGGAAAAAAATAACATAAAAATATAATGAAAGAAAATAATAAAGAAGAAACATTAAAAAAATGGTCAACTCTTATTGACAATTTACCAATAAGTAATGATAAAACAAATTGGTTGAAATCTTATACAGAAAACCAATTCAATATGCCATTAATATCTACTGATTATTCATCTGGACAAACATTAACTGAAAAATTTCCATCATTATTACCATTATCTATACAAGTTGCATCAAAAACAATTGGTTTTGATTTAGTTAGTGTTCAACCTATGTCAGCACCAAGTTATATGTTGTCTGATGAAGAAATTAAACAAAAGAAATTATTAGAAAAAACTATTTCTAGAAAGAAAAAATTAAAATCTCTTGGTGAAGAAAGTGATACATCTGAAGAAAGTGAAGAATTAGAAAAAATCAATAAAAAATCTGGATTAAACTTTTATGATTTCAAATATATAACATCAATAACAAATAATATAATATAATATAAAAAAAAGCCATCAAATGATGGCTTTTTTTTATTAACTCTATTTCGTAAATAAAGTACCCATATTTAGGCAATGGGATAAGATGATCAATCAAGTCAACACAGCCATGTCCTTCACCCTTTGGGTAATGACTATTCTTCAATTATTGCAGTATCTATAGATACATTCAATCCTCTTTTTTTCAATTTATCTTGTAATACCATCATATCATACAAATCACCATGTCTAACATCAATCTTACCAACTCTGTCGATTAACATAGCACATTGTTCAGCTTGAATAGTATCATGTTCACATATATCAATCAAACTATTTATAACATTATCAAATGAATTAACATTATCATTATGAACAACTAATTCATATGTTTCTTTAATATTAACTGGTAATTTCTTTAATTTTTTACCAAAAAATTTTGTAAAAATATTTTTAATTTTCATATAATATATATTAATATTCAATAAACAAATATAATCAAAAAAGTGATTAAATACTAATATTTAATCACTTTTTATTTTTTATTTTATTTCTTCAAAATCTACGTCTTGTATATCGTCTTTAGTTTCTTTAATATCTTCCTTTGATTGTTCTTGTTGTTGATACATTTTTGTTGAAATTTCATTCCATGTATTATTCAATAATTCTATATCTGATTTTACTTTTTCGACATCTTGTGTTTTATATGATTCTTTCAACAATTCAACTTTTTCTTTCAATTTATTTTTATCATCATCTGATAATTTTTCATCAAATTCTTTTATTTGTTTTTCTGTATTGAAAATTAAAGAATCTGCTGAATTTAATGTATTTATTTTTTCAACTTCTTCTTTATCTTTCTTTTCATTTGCTTTTGCTTCTTCTTTCATTCGTTCAATATCTTCTGATGAAATATCTGATGAATTTTCAATTCGAATACTTTGTTCTTTACCAGTACCTTTATCAATAGCTTTAACACTTAAAATACCAGAAGAATTCACATCAAACACAACTTCAATTTGAGGTATTCCTTTGGCTGATGGTAATATTCCATCTAAATGAAATCTACCTAATGATTTATTATCTTTTGCCATTGATCTTTCACCTTGTAAAACATGAATTTCTACACTTGGTTGATTATCAGAAGCTGTTGAAAATACTTGACTCTTTGATACAGGTATTGTTGTATTAGATTCAACTAATTTTGTCATAACATTACCCATTGTCTCAATACCTAAACTCAATGGTATAACATCTAATAATAACACACCTTCTACATCACCACTTAACACACCACCTTGAATTGTAGCACCCATAGAAACACATAAATCAGGATTCAATGTTTTATTTGGCTTTTTACCAAAAAGTTTTTCTAATTTCTCTTGAACTAATGGTATTCTACTCGAGCCACCAACCAATAAACAATCATCAATATCAGACACATTCAAACCAGATGTTTTCAATACATTTTTAGAAATTTCAATCGTTCTATCTATCAAATTTTCAGACAATTGTTCAAATTTAGATTTACTTAATTGTAAAACTATGTGTTTTGGTGTATTATCAATACTTGTAATATATGGCAAATTTATTTCTGTTGTATTACTTGTCGATAATTCAATTTTAGCCTTTTCAGCAGATTCCATTATTCTCTGTAATGCCATAGGATCCTTTCTTAAATCCATGTTATATTCTTTTTCAAATTCACTAGCAACCCAATTAACAATTTCTTGGTCAATTAATGAACCACCTAAATCAATATCACCATCTGTTGATAATATTTCAAATACACCATCACCAACATCTACTATCGATAAATCCATTGTTTGACCACCAAAATCATATACTGCATATTTTTTAGTAGAACTTTTATCAACATTCAATACCGCTGCCGTTGGCTCTGATATAATTCTTTCTACTTCTAATCCAGCAATTTGTCCTGCTATTTCTGTACTTTTTCTTTCATCACTATTAAAGTGTGCAGGCACCGTAATAATAGCCTTTGTTACTTTTTCACCAAGATAATCTTCTGCCGTTTTTTTCATCTTTTGAATAACCATCGCTGATATTTCTTCTGGACTATATATTTTACCATCAACATCAACACCTGCTCGACCTTGATTATCAACGATTTTATATGGTCTTTTCAAATGTTTTACTTGTTCATATGTCTTACCCATTAATCGTTTAATATTGAAAATCGTATTAACAGGATTAACTGAAGCCTGTCTTTTTGCAGGTTCACCGACTTTAATACCATCTTTTGTGAATGCAACCACAGATGGTGTCGATAATCCACCTTCTGAATTCGGTATAATCACAACTTCATTACCTTGATAAACAGAAACAGCGCTATTGTAAGAACCAAGATCAATTCCAATAATTTTTTTACTCATAATTTTTATTATTTATTTTTTAATTAATTTTTTTCATCTTTTTCAATTACTATACCAAGTCAAAAATATGACATTTTGGCATAATATTGGATACTTATATCTAACATTTTGTAAAATGTTTGCATAAAAAAAGATTACGATTGTAATCTATTGTTGAGTGAAAGGACTTATACCTTCGACCAAATTTGGTTACTAACTCTAATTTCTTAAAAACAGTTCTTTATACTGAAAATCAATCTACTTTTGTCACCATTGTGATTTAGATAAACACAAATACTTCTTAAAAATCACCAAAGTCGTTCTCCAATACTATCGAACTTAAAGAGTCTATCTGTCGACTCACCGAAATTAAAATCTATTACTCGAGTTATAAATTTTAATTGCTTCTTTAACAATTATATTTTACAAATATAAAACTTTATTCTATATATACAAATTATTTTATCATATTTTTCTATTATATTTTTTGGAAAAAGTTCGATTTATTTTTTAATATATACATTAAAATAAAAATCGAACAATGAAAAATGATTTTACATTTATAGACAAATGGTCAAAAAAAATTAGAGTAATATATCAATTAGGTGGTAAATGCAAAAAATGTGGAAATGATAATATATTTCATTTATGTTTTCATCATATAAATGATATAGATAAAGACTTTAGTATATGCAATAACAATAATAAAAGATGGTCTGAATTAGTTATAGAAATAAATAAATGTGAATTATTGTGCCAAAATTGTCATCAAGAATTACATTTCAATGAATATGATATAGAAAATGATCATAGAAATAATAAAAAAATATTTTTAGATTATAAAGGTCAGTGTTGTGAAAAATGTGGTTATAACAAATGTTCTGGTGCATTATCATTTCATCACATAAATCCTGAACAAAAATTATTTAGAATTTCTGCATACACTACAACATTATACGAATTAAATAATTATATAAAAGACGAATTAGATAAATGTCAAATATTATGTTCAAATTGTCACAATGAAGAACACACACATATAGAAAAATTTGAAAAATTAAAAACAGAAATATATAGAAAGGTATTTAATTATAAAGAAATACAAGGCAAATTAGATAGAAATGTAGTTTATGAAATGTATGATTCTGGTATAAGACAAATAGAAATCTCAAAACATTTTAATGCAAGTAAAGGTACAATATCAGATATTATAAAAAATAGAATAAAATAAATCCAACACATCGTATATGTTGGATTTATTTCTTAAAAAAAAAAGCAACTCATTCAGTTATATTTCTATATACAGTATTGTTTAACTTTCACTTGTAGCGAGGGAGGGACTTGAACCCCCGACCTTCAGATTATGAGTCTGACTAGCTAACCATCTGCTATCACCTCGCAATATATCTTAAAAACCAATATGGCGTTGAATATTCAACTCTTAAAGAGTATTGTATGTTTCAACAAATTTATAAAATCCCATTTGGTATTTATTATTTCAATTAACTATGCAAATATAATAATTTTATCTATATATAAAATATTATTATCACATTTTTTCTATTTTGTGGACCCTGCAGGACTTGAACCTGCGACCCCTTGATTATGAGTCAAGTGCTACTAACCAACTGAGCTAAGGATCCTAAAAATGTAGAAGGTCTAACCTACACACAAATAAATGATGTGCCTTGTCACATACGAAAAGCTCATGCTTCTTTTTGATTCGGTCGCCTTGACGACACTACAATATTTCAATCAACTATTTTGTTTCATTTGTATAAGCAAATATACTATAAGTTTTTCAATCTACCAAATAAAATTCTATTTATTTTTATTCAGTTGGAAAATCCACTTTTGACCAATGAGTTACTTTATCTTTACAATCATCAAAACTTGGTTTCTTTAATAATAAATAATTTTCACCATTTTTATCAGTCTTATCTCTAAAACCAACAAATATTCCACTTGGGGATTTTAAAAACACTGGTATTTCATAACCAGGCAATTCATCATTAACACTTATCCAATTCATAATATTATTTCTTTAAGTTTTTAATTATATACAAATATACTATAAGTTTTTCAATCTACCAAATATTTTATGATATTTTTTTAGTATTATCAAAAATTCTAAACCATTTTACACCATCAGTATGAGGATCACAAAATACCATAGTTGAATCTTTTCCTTCATATACCAATTTAGAATAAAATCTTTGTGTATAGATATCATCCATATAATAATCACCATCAGAATTATATTGTTCAATAGATTTTGCATATTTAACAGATTCTTCATCCACTGACCAATACATTTCTGTACAATCATCAATTGGGCAAACTACATAATCTTCAACAAATCCAACATGTTCATAAAGTGCTTCTAAAGCATTGTTATAATTATTTATTATTTCTAAATTCATTTTAATCTATCATAGATTTTAAGTTTAATAATTCTAAATTTATTCTTTTCAAATCAGCATTAAGTAATTTGATTTCTTCCTCTTTATATTTGAAAATTTCATAAGATTCTTCTATTAATATTTTTTCATTTTCTGATAAATCTAGTGGCGAAACTGAAATTTTATCTGATAACAAATCAATAAATTGTTCTTTTTGTGTTTTGAATTTGAATTTTCCTTCCATATTTTAATATTTTATACAAAAACAAAATATTTATTAACTAATATCAAATAATTATATCTAAAAATGTCAATTTATCATAAGTAATATTTGATAGTATGTAAAAACCTTTATCATATTTTGGATCTTTATAACATTCAACATCAATATTTGATAAATCGACTTCGACAATACCATAATTAATATTATTATATTTGCCTGTTTTATCATTCATCAAATTGACATTTTTCAATTTATTACCAATATCTATGGAATCTATTATATTATTTGTCATATATATTCTTTCTGGATGACTACTCATTTTATTCAATGATTTTGGAACTAAGCCTATTTTCTTTATTTTATTTAAATTTAAATCACAAAATACATGATAACACACATTTGGTTTTTTTATTTTTATATCAAATTTTGATTCAAAATAAATATTTATTTTATCACAATTTATTATATCATTTTCAAATTTATTAATATCTATAAAAGAAAATGTATTTGTTTTATTTTTTTTATACAACCGATATGAACTAGGAAACCAACCTAATGTATTTGCAGTAGTAAACAAAATATCAAAACCATGTATACTTTTCAAATCATCAAATAATATAGAAAAACAATTCTTATCTCTTTTTATTGAATACCAACCCATATTTATAAGATTATTATCCAATATTTTTATTGTTGGTTCTATTTCAAAGGTTTTTAATAAACCTTCATTTAATCGTATTGAAAATGATTTATAACTTAACATATCATATATATTAAAATGTTTCACCAAAACAATCAAATAATCTGATACAAATATCTTTTACTGCAACAACATCTTTTTCACAATATTTAGATATTCTTAATATATCATCATTGACATAATATATATCATGTACTTGACTACCATTGATATCATCTTTTGGTGATTCTAAATCTAACATATATGTTAAATCAGCAAGAGATGTTGCAACAAAACCTGTTCCTTTTGTAGATTCTGCGGTATCAAAAATTCTTATTTCCCATGGTTTTTTATCTAATATATTTATGCAATTAGGAATTTTTATAGAATATTTTAACATCTTCTTAAATATAAATGGTATATCAAAACCTTTTATATTGTGACCACATAATGTTAAATTTTTAACTTCAGTTCTATCGAATATTTTTTTAATAAATTCTATTAGTTCTTTTTCTGATAAGATAAAATCTTTTATAGTTTTTGATGATATTTTGAATACTTCACCTTCAAAAAAACCATATGATATACAAACAATTTTACCATATTCAGCTAATAATGGTGCATTATTTCTATATACATCTTCTATTGTACCATGCCATTGTTTATTATCATTTTTTTGAGCTCTATCATATTTGAGTTTGAAAGAATCTGATCCTAATTTATTATTAATAACAAATTCTGACCATGATTTATATTCACATACGGTTTCTATATCTAAATAGAATAATTTTTTATAATTTATCATAAGCTATTTAATTTCATTTTTCTAATTTCTTCATTATCATATATAATATCACCGTTCAAATCTATGATTGATGATTTAAGATATGTCTGACCATTGAAAAATATATCATTTAATTCCGAATATATTGCCCACATTTGATCTTTATATCCACCATTATATCTTCTATATTCAATATATTCATCTACTCTATCTTCTGTCATGTTATATGATTTTCTTAATATTTCTTTTATTTTAATCCAACCTTCTAATGTTGGATAAATAGTTATATCATTATTTACATTATAACTTTTCATATACTATTTATTTTCTTTGTTCTTAATAATTTTTTGACATAATCTTGTTTAGATAAATCACAATACTTATTTTACAAATATAAAACTTTATTTCTTAATATTGAGTTTTTCTACAATAATTTTTTCAATATATTCAGAATAATTATTTATATGATTTTCTTCACAATATTTTTGCCACAATTCATATATTTCTGGCTTTATTGAAAATGTGACAGATTTTCTTTTATCTTCGGTAGGTATTTTTTTTCTCATATTATTATATTTGAAATTATATTAAAAATAATTAAAAAAGATTTAATTATTTTATGATTGATAATCAACATATTATGAATAATTGATGTAAAAATGATATTTTTTGACTTTTTTTATTTAATATATATAATAAAAGAAATAAATAGTTTATGAGAAGAAAAATAGAAAATAAAAGAATAACAATATCTATAACATTAGATAAAGATATATTTAATATAATTAATGATAACTATTCAAATAGATCAAAGTTTTTAGAAAATCTTATAATAGAAGAATTGTGTAAAGATTTAGATATTAAAGAAGAACTTAAAAAAATAAAAGTAGTGATATGAAA
>Ga0172380_10005615_pt1 | contig 15094 bp, 7 predicted proteins | sample Leawe162metaG_FD_119747 | JGI IMG/M metagenome (GOLD analysis project Ga0172380, IMG submission 119747) | Leachate microbial communities from a municipal landfill in Southern Ontario, Canada - Leachate well 162 metaG | ecosystem: Engineered > Solid waste > Landfill > Unclassified | place...
GGAGCGCAGGCGGTGGACACTACGCTCTATTTGGGATTACACATGGATGCCGTACCACCGTTGGTGTCCGTCGCCCTGGCCGACCTTACCGAACCCACCACGGGCGGCTATGCTCGCATCGCCCTGACTCGGGGGGTTTGGGACATAAATGGTAGTCAAGCGGATTATGCTGTACAAACCTTCCAGGCTAGTGGTGCAGACTTTGGACTGATTTATGGGAGTTTTATTTGTACCAGCCTGACCGGGACAACTGGGATACTTTTAAGCCTCGATTATTTGTATAGTCCTATCTATGTAGTGAATGGCAAAGGTATTCAGATTGTTCCCACGATTACAGTGTAGGTGAAGATATGCCGACTCGGTTATATTATTCCGCTGGTAGATATGTAGATAATTATCCCGATCCATATAATAAATGGGTAAAGGATAGCTATGATTATACTGGTGTGCAACCTGGGCTAAAATTAGATAGAGATCAAAAAAGAGATTATTTAAAATATGAAGGAAGTGCGTATGGTAGTGGAGACTCTTCAATTACCTATCCGATACCAGTTGCAAGAGGATTGCTACAATTTGTTTCAGATCCATTGTCAGAACAAATAATTAGTGGTTCAGTAAAAGGGCAGATTCCGGCATTTGAATTGTCTTTTGAAAGTTTAATGTGTAGTGCAGTAGTGATTAGAGTTTTTAGCGGTGATATGTCTATAGAGCGAGGTATTTTATTAGAACATTTACCATCAGAACTTGTGTCAGAATTTTCACCTTGTTTTGTCAATGGTGTTTTAGTTAATCGCTATTGTCCTCCGTCTATACAATTAAACTCAATTAAATGTCAGAGTGGTGATGTTTTAGTTATTGAATTAGGTTTAATGTGCTTTGTTGAGGAAGACGAGGCACAACATCACGCTTATGGTGGTATTTACTTTTATAACTGTGGACCAAATGACCTTCCAGAAGATGAAATTGCAAGGACATATCCAGAAAATGGTTATTTAAACCAATTAAATCCTTGGATTGAGTTTAGTCAAGATATAGTTTTCGCAGATGGCCTTCGTGTCAATATGGCTACGAATGGTCAAGGGGCAATGCCTCGGAGTTATGACGGGGAAGTTGATGTCGTCCTGCTGGCCCTCGGGGCCACGGTTGAGCCGGGTGTCGATGATTTGACTGGTTATGGCCTGATTAACCTGAGTTTTTTAGCGGACGACCCTCCTTACGATTCGGCTATATCAGACTTCCCGCTTACCTTTATACCATCGTTTGAGACTACTTTAGTTACCGGGGCAGTTGTATCTGATGCAGATTATGCCGCCTCTGGTAGCATTTCCGTCGGCGGCGATGAGGCGGCTTACGACACTTTCACCCCGGGAGTCGATGCTTTCACCGCTGATGGTTACGTTGCGGTCACCGGCCCTTGCCTCATACCCACGCCTCTGGTCACCGCCTTCACCGCTGCGGGCTACATCGCCGTCACCGGCCCTTGTCAGGTGGCCTCAGCCGGCCCCGGCACGATCACCCCGGACGAGTACGCAGCCTCCGGTTCCGTTGCGATCACGGCCCCCTGCCAGGTCGATTCCATCTTCCCCCAGGTTAGCGAGTTCGTTGCAGCCGGGTACATCAAGACGGGCGGTTTCTTCTTCCCCATGCTGGAGGTCATCTATCCGACCGCCCTGACCACCGCTTTCATCGCGGCGGGGTGTGTCGAGGTTACCGGGGAGTGCGGGTTAGGAACTCCCGACCAGCCCACCGTATCCGCCTTCGTTGCGTTCACCGGCGCCGGCGCCCCATGTATCCTGGTGGGGAGCGACAGCGCCGTTGGCTTCATCATGCCCCCCGTGGCAGCGTTTGTGGCAGCCGGGTCCATCCTTATCGTGAACCCCGACGTAATCCTGGATACCACCACGGATACTTGGGCGTTAAGCGGCCAGAACTTTGAGCCCGCATACTTCACCGGGTTCAACTTCAACAGCTTCGCTATCCATCAGGGCAAGGCCTACGGTGCGGGGCCGGACGGTATCTACCTACTTGAGGGTGCGGATGACGACGGTGCCCCTATTCACACGGGAGCGCGCATTGGGCCGGTGAACTTCGGGACTGATAGATATAAACGGCTCCGGGCCTTACGTTTGGGGAACTGCGGGGACGATGTTCAGGTGCGGGTCCAGGCCGGAGAAGATGAAGGATATTTTGAGGTGGATGAAGGGCGGGTTCAGGTGTCCAGTAATTTACAGGGACGAGAAATGACCATAGACATCGCTGACTTTACACGATTAGATCAGTTGGAGATCGTGGCTCTGACGCTTGCCAGGAGATAGCAGTATGGGATTTGACCGACTCGAATCCGCAAAATTCGCCATAGCTGCCGATGAGATCATGGATAAGCTCACCGGGGGCGTAGAAAAGGCATTGGCCGAGAACGCTGGCCGGGGGTTTGCTATGCCCGGGGGTGATACCTTGGCGGCTATCCTGGCGGCCACTCAGGACGCCAAGGGTAAACTGGTGGAAGTCAACGGCAAGATTTATGAAGAGCGCCGCGGAGTGATCTTCCAGGAGCAAGAGTTTGAACTGAAGTACATGGTCCAGATTGCGAAGCTCGCCATGGACCTTTACAAAGAAGAACTCATGAACGCTCTGGCAATCGAGGCCGCCCAGGCCGACGCTCTCCGGGATACCGGGCGGGCCGACGTTGCCAGGATGAATAGCGAGACCGAGAAGCGCACGGTCGCCATTATGCAGAACAGGGCTGAGGCGGAACGGCGCATTACCATCCATAAGCAGGACTTGGTGGACGCTGAGAACCGGACATTGCCGGCTGAGGCCGCATTGGTTCAGGCTCAACTCTCCACCGCGGAGAAGAAGTTGGAAATCATCGACAGCATTTACGCCGTTCTGGCTGCCGAGCAACTTGTTCTGGCCGCTGAGCAACGCCGGGCCGACTCCCTCTCCAAGGTCCTGGCCGCCGAGCAGATTGTCGCTACCATCAAGCGGGAGATGATCCCGTTCTACATCCAGAAAGCCGACGCTCGGCTCGACTTGGCCGCAGCGATCACCGCTGAGATTCCCATCCGGGAAGCCATTGAAATGCTGGGGTACGACCGGATCACCTTGAAGAACAGCGAGGAAGTTGCCAACCACCTCACCCGGGCGGCTGAGAACGAATTGGAAACGGCCCGGCAGAAATATTCCCAGGCTGAGCGGGCCACCTCTCTGGCCAGGGCTCAATCTCAACGGGTTTTGCAGGAGTACAGCAACAGCGTTCGGGACAGCATCTTGACTAAGAAACAAGGGTTGGAGCAGGACGGGATAGACCTGAAATTGGATACTTCTCTCGCCCGCCATGCGATAGACGTGAACGCCAACATCGCCACCACGGGAGAAGAGATCAGTAATTTGACGGAAGAGTTGAGCGCAATTTTGGCCAATATCGTGCTCAAGACCAACGCTCATGTTCTGGCGATTCAAGCATCGGCCAACACCACTGAGTACATATCGTCCCAAGGCACTCATTTCACTTGGGATACGATTATATAGGGAGGCGCAAGATGAGTGAAGCGACTGATAAACTGAATCTTGTCGAGCGCACCCGGGAGCGCAACAACTCTCTGTGGGTCAACATGGACTTGGGCGGGCTCCTTACTCCTCTGGACGAGCAGCAGACCGCAGAGAACTTGCTTGCGGGCGCCGGGGTCGAGAACACCATGGCGGTCAGCGACGAGGTCTGGGACATCAAGGGAGGACAGCGGGATAGGACCGCTGAACTGGAACGGGCCGGGGTGACTCAGGACGGCCAGATTGCCGATGCCAAGGTCGCCACGGGGCGGGCCAAGATCGTCATCCAGCGAGCGGCAGATGATTATATTTTAGCCGCCATGTTTCGAGATGCCAAGGTTAAGTCCCTTATCATGGGGGTTAAGGAGTACGCCGGACTGGTAGAGGTTGAGCAACTGGCCGTGGCTGAGGGGCAAGCAATACTGGCGGTTGCGAAGGAAGGGCTTCGCTTAGATCAGATCAACGCCCAGATTTATTACGAGATGATCGCCAAGGCGCAGGTTGAGGCCGACTTGGCCAAGGCTAAAGTTGAAGTTGCCAAGGCCAACGTCCGGGCGCTTCTGGCCGACATTGCCGCGGGCGAGGCCGATATCAAAGTCATCCAGGCTGAGACTGAGCAGTACATGGCTGAGGCCGACAAGGCCACCTTGCAGGCCGACGTTGCCAGCATCTACGCTGAAATCCTGACCAAACAGTTGAGCAAGATTAAGTTGGATGTGGGTCAGAAAGAGATTGCAGCCGGCTTCACTTACATCCAATCTCACCTGGAAGATGCCCTGGACCTGTACGATACCAAGGAAGCCACGCAGTTGATCTTGACTCTGGCAGAGGCGAACTTGCAGGCTGAGATCGGTCAGAACTTGGTAGCCAACGAAGCGCAGGAGGCCTTGCGGGAAACCGAGATGGATAACTCCTTGGAGACCTTTGATTATGAGAAGGCCCGGATGGGAGTGAATATCTCGAATGAGCAGTACCTTCAGAACGCCTTAACCAATGTCCGGTTGAACCTGTTGAACGCCCGCACAGCGTCCACCATTGCCAAGGACGCTAAGGATACCTGGGGTCAACAACTGGTTTACGCCGCCCAAGTTGTAGCCAGCACCCGCAGGAATGTTCAGAGATTCATTAATTCCGCCGACTACACCACCAAGACGATCTCTTAGGTGCTGGAATGAGTTACGCCGATATAAAGAAGTTGCAGGACACGGCCAACGAGTCGATCCGGAGGATTGATGAAGAGGCTGAGCAACGGGTACAGGAACTCTACGGCGAAGCTCTCACCTGGGGGTATCTGGATAAAGAACCGAGCCTTGAGATCACTGAGGGCAGCATATTCCAGCCCATGATTGACAGGTTGAAGATTTACCCGTTTGTTCCTAAAGACGGGCCGGATTACCGCATCTTCGTGGCGCAGTACAAGTTGGACGGCACCACTTTGAAGATCAACTTTTTGGGTGGCTACCAAGTGGACGTGATCCTGATGCTCACCATGATCGGGGAGTATTCCAGCCGGGTGGATGATGTCATTGTTATCCCTGGTGATGGGAAAAGGGCGGCACCGGTATCAAAGCCTCATTTCGACTGGCCGGAACAGGATCAGGACCGGGTGTTGCTGAATAAGACCGGGGTACGGCGGAAGGGTGAGAGTGGCGTAACAACTCAGTTCTTCAACAAGACCGTATCACTTGGCATGGGGTCACCGGAGAAACATTGGTGGTTTTATGTGGAATACACCATTGATGGAATAGAAGATATGCGCTTCCCGGTCCCCGGAGAATTTGTAAGCATGGCGGTTAAGTTGTACCCTGGTTACCCATGGGGTGCAAGTGGTAGAGAGCAGAAATCGCTACCGTTCATGTACTCTGGAAATTTTATTGATACTATATATTACAGTAGTGCGATAGTAATAGAAGTTATTGCGCCAACTGATACGATACCATATCCACAATATAAAGTATCATGGAGAAATCATTATGATATAATAGCTAAACCGTCAGATTTCACAGAGTACCAAGTGGGTGATCGTGTTACTGTCCTAAAAGATGTGGAAACAGAAAAAGTAGTACAGTCTTGGGAAGATGAAGATACGAATATATTAAGTAATGAGAACTTATTCGGTACAGATGTATGGACTTTGGTTCCTGTGTCGTTTTACCAGGATGCAGAAGGCAACGGTATCTAAGGAGGCTGCAAGATGAGTTACCAAAGCGTTGAGGCAGAAAGAAACCTGGGGAGGATTGCGGCGGCGAATATAGATGCTAATTCCAGAGAAAATATTGCCAACATCCAGGCAGGCACCGCCATGAGCAATGCGAGTACGCAGGCGGACACTTCCAGGTACGGTATAGATCAAGGGCTGTACGGGCAGATGTACGGGGCGGATTCCCGGCTCAAGGAAGCTCAAACTCCCCGCCAATACACTTCTATCCAACGGAATGAGGGAACTTTTATCCCCGACGAACCCTCACCGTGGCTCCCTCCGCTGAATGATGATTTAACCAGAGCCGGTGGCGGCCCAGTCAGGCGTAACGCACCTTACTGGGTGGGCGAGCGGGGGCCGGAACTGATGGTGCCCGACCAGAACGGAACGATCATCCCGAACCATGCTTTTCGGGGGGTGGCAGCGGTCCCCAGGGCTGAGGGTGGCAGGGTCCAGGCGGGCGGGGCACCGTACACTGAGGGGTATGATTCCCGAGGGAATAAAGGCCGTTGGTATTCGCCTGAAGGGTTCAAGGGGTTGCAGCAACAGCAGCAGATGGAGCAGCGACTAAGGGCGGAAAAAGAACTCAACGCTGATAAGGTTTGGCATGAAAGATCGGCCAAGGCTTACGACCTACAGGAAATGGATCGGCGGGGATGGATACCTTCGGGGGTGCAACGTGATGCCACCAAAAATCCAGAACAGGTAGCTCACGATACTGCCCTAAAGAGTATGCAAACTCGTTGGAAAACCGAGACTATCCCTCAACTTGCCAACACTTTTTCTCAACGGAACGGTCGCAGTATGACCGATGGAGAGATGGCGGTATTACAGAGTTACGGCCCTCAACAGATATTTGAGGCAAATCGGCACCTGAAGACCCCGGATTATGCCGTCATCGAAAAACTTGGGCCAAGCAAAAGCGGGTGGGAGGGGCAGAAATATTTAGCGGAAAGTTACGCTAAAGACCCAAAATGGAATTACAGTAATGGAGAATGGAAACAGTTAGGCGGTAATCCTAACGCTTCCCCAGTCGAGAAAATTACTCAAGGTTCGCCGTCGGCGGCACAACTCCCCGGTCCTACTCCTTGGTATCAATTTGCGAAACCGTTGGGCGAAGAACCGCCTGCGGGATATCAAACTATCAAAAATAAAATTATCAATCCGATAAGGGCATGGTCTGCCAGTAACGCCCCTGCACCAGGCGATACGATACCAACTGGGTTTGGGGCTATTGGTAATGCTGTGAAGAACTCGGGTTTGTGGCCTACCCCTAACCCTAATGAAGAACCGCCTAAATGGTAGCAATGAGGTAGATCATGTCTGATGCTTTAGATGAGATGTTCGCTGGCATAACCTCTGCGGCTCAGAATGGAGGGCAATCTATGCCTTCGCTTGAACTGCCGGGCACTGGATCTACACCTCGTCAAAAAGACGCTTTGGACAATATGTTTGATGGCGTTACCGCTCAAGCACAGCAAGAAGGGAAAAGTGCGCTTCCAACTTCTATTGCCCTGGTTGGCCAGGACGTAGGGACAGATATCGCATATACCATTGGGAAAACTGCTAAGGTTGTAGCTGAACCTACTCTGAATATGTTACACGGTGCCGCGACGATAGTGGACAAAACTATCAGCCCAATTACCAAGGCTGTCACCGGAGCGGAAGAAAGTCCTGAGATTTTCCGGCTTATCACCGGGGCTGCAAAAAAATATGGGGCCCCGGATGAGTTCAAGCCCAGCCCGGATGACCCCTGGTACATGAAAGGTGGTGAGTTTGTCGGTCAAGTTGTGGGCGGTATTCTTCCTTACCTCTTGGGCGGCGCAGTTTTGAAGGCTGCGGGCTTAACTTTACCAGTTGCGGGAGCGGTGACTGAGGCCATCCCTGGCATCTTGGGGAAAACGACCCAAGCGGCTCTTAGTCCTACCGCTAAACTTCTCAGAACTTTGGGGAACAATGCCCTTAACTTTGGAACCACTGATGTTTTGAGCACGATTGGGCAGGGTGGCGGGGTCAAAGAGGCTCGGGACGCTTTCATTAAGTCCATCCCCAATGCGGCCCTGTTTAGCGTAGCTGAGGTCATCCCGTTCAACCAACTCACCAAGAATCCGTGGATACAGCAGGGGCTCGCATCGACAGCGACAGGTACGGCTTTTGCTGGCAGCCATGCTCTTACCGGAGAAACCGACCCTGGCGCCCTGGCTGTCAGTTTCCTGACAGGTTTTGGTATCCATGCGGTCAATGCGGGGATGAACGCTCTTGGGCAACGTAAAGCGGCTAATAGCCTCTATAATCAGTACGTTTTGGATTGGAAAAAAGAGAACAATATCAGTGATGAAAAATTCAATGAAGTTCAAGCGATCATAGACAAGATTCCGCCATCGCCTACGAACTCGCCCGAAGAATTTAACCAAGCTGAGAGAGAGGCGACTTCACAGATCGTTGTAGAAAACAAAGCTGATTCTGGCGTTACGGATGAGGTGGGGGCAACATCAACTGATTTACCTGAATTTTTTTTATCTAAGAAGGGAGATAAATACGAAGTAAAAGGCTTGTCTGGGACAACCACTTTTGATAGCGAAGAGATGGCTAATCAGTATATCGAAGGCATGCTCACAAATCCAAAATATATTGAACAGCATCGTCAGTTGCAAGAATTGAAGCGGTTACAGGAAAGTAGGAATAAGACATCCGATGCCCCCATGATTCCGGCCGCAGCGATCACCCCCGCGGAACGCGAACAGCCCATGGGACTCCCTTCCAGGACCCCCGTTGTGGAAAGTAAACCCGCCTCCGACTTGACACAGCCGGTGGAAGCGCAAGCAGGCGTTACGCAACCGGTGGCGGAACCGAAGCCGAAGCCAGCAGAGGCCACCTCCCCCACCCCGAAACTTCCCGACCAGCCCATGGGGTCCGGTGTGGAACGGGGTACTGCTACCCCGGCCACTACTCCTGCCCCGGAAGAGATCGCTCCGGCTAATGCGCCTGGTACATTATCAGAGGGGGTTCAGCAGGCGCAAGCCACCCCGACCACCATACCCGAGCCAACCCTTCAACCCACCACAGTGGAACTCACCCCGGAGATCACAGCCGCTCGTGACGCCCTGGCGAAAGAGCGGGGGGTTACCCCGGAGGAATTAACTTACAAAGGTGTCTGGCCGGAGTCGGAAGGGATGCCGGGCCAGTACATGTTTGACTACACCTTGCCGGAGAATGGTCTGGCTACCGGGTGGATGTGGCCGATTGCTGGGAAAAGTGAAGTTGCGCCGGAAGTCACCCCGCAATCACCCCCTACCCCTACCATTCCCTCATCGCTTACCGGCCAACCTGGGGCATCTCAGAGCCTCGGTCTGGAAACGCAGGCGGGGCGTGGGGTTGAGGGGGGTGTAGCAACTATCTACGATAAAGGTGTCCGAAATGCGCCGCAGAGGGCCACAATCGTAGGCGATAACATTCGGATAGACAGTTATGTTGGCCGGAAAAAAGCTGACTCTTATGAAATTCCCATCAAGGATATTATTGAGGCAAGAAATCGGTATGGGAATCCTGCTGCTGGAATAGCGGAACTTTTCAATGAAAGATTGGAGCAACTTGCGGAAGAACCTGGAGGGTTCGGACAAGCCCAAAGAATACTCGATTCTCAAGCCAGAGCAGTTACCAAACTTTTGTTTCCTGAATCCACCACCCCCGCCCCCCCGACGCTTGCCGAGAAGGCCGGACTGGGGAAGGGGGGAGTTACTCCTAAGTCCACCTCTCCGAAGAAGAATCGTCATAATTTGCCTTTAAATGACCCAAATAAAGTTATTGCATGGGCTGTTCCTACCACTGGGGTAAAAAACTATACCACTGGTGGGAATAAACAGGGATGGAAAGTTATTGAGGGTTCTGTTCACCCTAAAGACATAGGTACAGATATTCCGCTTACTGATAAAGCCTTAAACCATTGGCGAGCAAATAAGAATGAGCTTGGGATGGTTAATCTCAAAGGATTATCTGAAGCAGACATACAGAGTATTATATCAGCGGCCAAGAGAGACGAAGCCTCTGTGACTGTTAATCGGATGGGGGATTTTGCCTCTTACAGAATTAAGAATGCCCCCACTCCCCGGAAGAACAAACTTGACGTTGCCCTGGGGGGTCGGCCCGAGGCACCGGGGACCGATGCAGAGTTCCGGGCGACCCACGGGTCACGGCAGGGTGCGCCGGAGGTGTTTGCGGCGGAGACTCCCGAACAGGCCCAGGCCCGGATAAAGACTACTCCCAGACAGACCAAAGGTAAAGGTTCTAACCCCCAGCGGGCCATCGAACGAAACGATCTTGCTGCCCTCCTTCATAACATCGGCGGGATCGACCCTAAAGCCTACGCAATCACTGGGAATTTTAATCTTCCGGAAGAGAAGATGGCGCTTGGGAGAACGGTACTCAAAAAAGGCGGGCTGGCACCCGATATCGCCTTTGAGGAAGCCAAGACCCATTTCCCCGATCAGTTCGGCCATTTCACAGATGCCGAAGATATGTTGCGTTATTTTGTTGACGGACGCTATCAAAAGTTTTTAAATCAAAAGAGCATCGAACAACAGTTCGAGGATCATTATGCCGACATCGAAGAGCAAGCCGCCAGAGAAGGACTCTCTCCCGAAGCACTCGCCAGAGTTGAGGCAGATGTTGAGAGAGAAATTGCTGCTGAAAGAGAGGCTATCCGAAGCGAGGGTAGCGCAGGAGCAGCAAACCTCGACACCTCTTGGGACGCCGCCTCTGCCCTTGGCCTTAGCCCCCGTGAAAAACCCGCCTCAAGATTAACCGCTCGCCTTGACACCATCCAGGCCGATAATCCTGGTTTAGATGCGAACCACCTCGAACTTGTCTTAAAGACCTTCCCTGACGGGCCTACCGATCAGATCGTCAGGATGGCTAAAGACCCAAAGGTCTTTGACCAGTTGCGCCGTCAGCGTCTGCAAAAAATGTCTGACTCAGGTGGCGACTCTCACCAAATGCAGTCACTCCCTGGCACCGGGGGGTTGTTTGGAGAGCCGGGCGAGGGCGGTGACACCCTCTTCCGCCTCCAGGACCTATCCACCAAGATCGACCGCTTGACCAAGCCGGAACTCAACTACGCCCTGTCCACCGGGATAGTACCCCGTGATGTCTACGATACGGTCTACGCACCCAAGTACGGCGAGTGGGGCGGGAAGGAGTGGGCTAAGAGTTTCCCCGATTTTGCCATGGTGGGGATGGAGGCACCGCGGTTCAAGACGGGTGAACCGAACGGGGTGACTGAACCCCTCATCACCACGGACACCTTGCAGAAAGCGTTCGGGAAAGACTCCAAGGTTACCGAGTCCACGTTTATCCCCAACACCCACGAGGTCACCCTGGCCGATGGCCGGCGCATCCTCATCTGGCAGAACGGTACTATCGAGGTGGAAAAGGAAGCTCTGAACGCCTACGGTAAGACTGAGCTTGGGCCGACTGACTACATTGCCGGCCGCTGGCAGCCGATAGACCAGGGCGGGATCATCACCTTGGCGAAGGGCGAGGGGGGCGCCACGCTCCACCATGAAATCCTTCATGCCGCTGAAGAGATGGTACTGACTCCCCGTGAGATCGCTGCGCTGGAAAAGAAGTACGGTGACGTGGAAGCCAGGGCTCGGGCCTATGAAGAGTGGAACCCCAAGGAACGACCCGACACCGCCTTCCAGAAGATCCTCGACTTCTTCCGGAACATCTATCGGTCTATCTTCCCCAACGCGGAGAGTGTGTTCGAGAAGGTCAGGAGCGGGGAGGTGTGGGGGCGTGAAGCCAAAGGCGGGTTACCGGAGGCGTTGGCGCCAAGTCGAGGGCAGATCGCCAAAGGCGGGTTGCCAGAGTCCATTGCCCCATCTCGCCTTCAGGGCGAACCCCCGGAAGTCAAATATCTCATTAAAAAAACTCGGTTTGCTCAAGAACCTCAAGCTCGCCGGGTAGAAGAGATGTACGAAGGAGACGAGTCTCAGTTCAAAGAGTTGCGGTCAACCAAGTTGAGCGAACTGTGGAAGAAAATGAAACACCTCACCGTGGATACTGCCGCCAACATCAAGAAGCAACTTCTCGCTGAGGGTGGGGCAGCAGGTAGGGAAGTCATTATGAACCACGACTTGAGTCGGGGCGCATCGGCTAAAGCCCAACAGATTTTGGAAGTGGCTAACTCGAAAATTTACGACGGCTTGAGTAAAGCGGACGAGATACTTCTGAACCGTGTCATTCAGTCTCGGCGCACTATTGCCATTGAGGCCTATAAGCCCGACATGATGCACCCGGGGATGTTGGGTGCGGCTGACCATCAAGCCTATCTGGACAGTATGCCGCCCGCCCTTGCCAAAAGGCTTAACGCCCGAGCCGATGCTTACTTTGCCGCCATGAAGGACAATCTCACCGCCATGCGGGATGCTGGATTGATTAATGAGCAGAATTATCAAGAGATGGTGAGTCACGGCGACTACTCCCCCAGGCGGTTCATTCAGTACATCGACCCGGACGTGACAGGGTTCACCGCTGGCGGACGCAAGATTACCGTACCCGACTCTGGTATTCAGCGTTTGGAAGAGGGCTCCGATCAGGCTCTGGAAAATAATTCCCGGATGCTCTTGGGTCAGACCGTGGCTCGGACCCAAGCTAGAATAATGAAGAATGAGGCGAACAAGTCTCTCTGGAACCTGACCAAAGAAGTTCCCGACAATGGGATTGTGAGAGTCGCCAAGAGGGTGAAGATTGACCCGAACGAGGTGAATTTCAGCTTTGAGGACGCTCCCCCTGAATACGATATGACCGCCGCCGCACAGAAGGTGATCTACAAATATGAGTCTCCGGGGGCGGGCGAGACCTACATAAAGTTCAGGGAGAACGGGCAGGAAAAACGATTGATTATGCCCGACAAGTACGCCCGGGAGTGGGTGCAGTCTGACCCCATGATCTCATCGCTTGCCGGGCAGATTATTGGTTACGCCTCCGGCGCCAAGATTCTTCAGGCCATGGCTACTGGGATGAACCCCGGCTTCGCTCTTACCAACTTGCCTCGTGATATCGCCCATATCTGGTTGGTAAGTAGTGAGTATTCCAAGGTAGGACCAAAATATCTTGGACAGATGGGTAAGGATATTTTGGAAGTAGCCAAGGACGCCATCGGGCGCAAGGGGGCTTACAAGGATTTCATCAATCAGGGTGGCGGCATGAGTTTCCTGACCAACCAGGGGCAGGTCCAGAGGTTGCCGGGTGTGTTCGGCACCATACAGCATTACCTTGGATGGGTCGGTGAAACCTCAGAAATCCTTACCCGGTTGGCTGTACGGAACCGAGCACTCAAGAATGGCAAGGCCCCTCAAGAAGCTACATGGGCGGCTCGGAATTACCTTGATTTCGCTCAAGGTGGGTCGTTTGCAAAGGCGGCTGATTCTGCTATTCCCTACCTCAATGCCAGCATCCAGGGGACCAGGATGATTGCTAAGGCCGCACACGCTGACCCCAAGTTGTTCATGATGAAGGTGGGGCAGATCGGGGCCCTGGCGGTCGGCCTCTACCTGGCAAACACTTTGGTCAATAAAGATGCTTGGGACCAGATACCCGAAAACGAGAAGGTCACCAACTGGATTATCACCACGCCATTTTCTTATCTGGATGAGTTGGGGAATAAACGTTACCACTATTTCCGTATCGCTAAAGACCAGGGCCAGAGGGTGTTCGCTTCGGCCTTTGAAGGCATGATGGCGCTATTGAAAGGCGAGAAAGTGGACGGCAGGCAGATAGCCTCTGCTGTGGGCGATTTCTTACCTCTTGTCCCCAACGAAAAGTTACCTCCGACTTTCCAGGCCATGATTGGCTACCTCGCCAATAAAGATTTTTGGCGCAACCGGGATATCTGGCGTGGACCCAAGGTTGAATCGTCAGAGGAATATAACCGCTATACCCACCCGCTTTTGATTAAGGCCGGTGAGGTTACGGGGCTTTCGCCGGAACGGCTGGGATACGCCCTGGGTACGATGATCCCGGCAACCAACTCGTATGTTTCCATGGTAGGCGGTGGCATTAAGTCCATACTCTCTGACCTCCCCGAGAAAGATCGGGAGAAAACTTTAGGGGAAATCTTGGGGAATTTTCCCATGGCGAATAAGCTCATGCGGTCCACCGACCCTTATGTGCCGTATCAACAGGAGATTGAAGGTTCAACTTTACAGGAGAACACCCAAAGGTTTAAGCAACGGCGTGAACTGGAAAAACTCATTGATGCCAATTTCAGCCTTCCTCTTGAAGAAAGGATGGCAGTTTACTCACAATACATCACGGCACAACCCCCGAACGATACCAAGCGGCTTATCCGAGAAGTCAAGAATTATGAGGCATACCATGAAGTTCCTGATCGCCGGTGGTGGTTATCGCTTTCCCATCTGGCTCCGGAAGTAAGAGCGGAGGCATTTTATAAACGCTACAAGGCGGCGACCCCTGACAAGCAAGAAGTATTAAGGGCTTTAGGCGCAAAACTTCCTGGGATTAACAGTGAAGCATTTCGGAACAGGTTGGCCCAACTTGACAATGGATTGGAGATTCCGGATACCGATGAATCGGTAGTCAATCAGGAGTTATCCAAAGTCTTGGAGTCAGATTTTGGGTTGGTGGATTTAGGAGGCATAGGCACTTTGATCGGCCAGCCCAAACGCACTCGCAAGAAAAGAGATTTTGGGCTCTCAGGACTGGGGTTGTAATTTACCCCCTTGTATTTTTGACGAAAATAGTTGTGTAATTACGACATAGGGAAAGGAGGAAAAGGCGATGGAGGGAACCAGGTGGATCAGGAAAAGAGTCACTTTCAATTTCGCCAACGGTGCGGCCGGAGCCGATCTTATCCAGAGTGAGTCTCTTGTCCTGGAAGGCGAAATTTTGCATATTCATCAGCGTAACAGCGACAATACCGGCAACCGCACAGCCCAACTCACCCTGGAAGATGTTGACGGGTTCCAGATGTGGGACGGGACTGCAAAAGCTGAAAATGCCAATTACGATCATGAGTTTGGCGTCACCATCCGGCGTATCCTGTCTGAACTTAATACCTTGAAATGCACCATCTCGGGTGACCCTGGGGCGAGTGGGTACACGGTTGAGGCGATAGTTTATCTTATCGCCAGCCGGATATATTCGTAGGTGAGGGTGAGTAATGAAACCGGCTAAATACGACTTAACCATCTACCGGGACCGTGATTTCTCTCAGACCTTCTATCTGAAAAGCCAGGGTACAATCATGGATTTGACGGACTACACCGTTAGGTCCGAGATGCGCCCCGGTGTAGATTCTGACACGTTGATCCTTGCCTTCACGAC
>Ga0172380_10005616_pt1 | contig 15094 bp, 13 predicted proteins | sample Leawe162metaG_FD_119747 | JGI IMG/M metagenome (GOLD analysis project Ga0172380, IMG submission 119747) | Leachate microbial communities from a municipal landfill in Southern Ontario, Canada - Leachate well 162 metaG | ecosystem: Engineered > Solid waste > Landfill > Unclassified | place...
GACGAATAATCATAAAATAAAAAATTGCGAATATAGCACCAAACATAATAAGTGTGCTAACCATACTTCCGCCACCGCCTTGACCTGATGGAGGTGCCATTGCTAATAATAGATCCATTTTTTCTCCTAAATTGAATTTATGTTATACATTAATTTATTAATAATTTCCTTTTTCCACTCGGAAAAATTACCTTCTTTAATTTTTTCTCTCGCCTGACGCACTAAATTTAAGTAAAATGTCAGATTATGTATTGATGCTAATTCATAAGCTAATATCTCTTTCGCATTAAATAGATGTCGTAAATATGATTTTGTAAAATTTTGACACGTGTAACATGAGCAATTTGGATCAAGAGGAGTGAAATCCTCTTTGTATCCCGCATTTCTCATCGATACCACTCCAAGCGAAGTGAAAAGATACGCATTTCGTGCATTGCGAGTAGGCATCACACAATCAAACATATCCACTCCTCTTTCAATAGCTTCGAGAATATTCTCCGGTCTCCCTACACCCATTAAATATCGCGGCTTCTCTATCGGCATTAAATTAGTCGTAAAATCAACTAATTCATACATCTGCTCCATCGGTTCGCCGACTGCTAATCCACCGATTGCGTAGGCATCGAAATCGAGATTTACTAAATCCTCTGCCGATTTCTCCCTTAAATCCTTATAAACGCTTCCTTGTATAATACCAAATAAATATTGTTTATGCCCATAAAGCGGCTCGGTTTTTTCAAAAGCTTCCTTGTTTAAAACAGCCCAATTGCTCGTAAGTTCCTGCGATTTTTTTGCATAATCATATTCACATGGGAATGGTGTACATTCATCAAGCGGCATCATAAAATCAGAGCCTATACTCCTCTGTATTTGAATGACCTTTTCGGGCGAGAAGAAATGCTTTGAGCCATCGAGATGACTTTTAAATTCCACACCATCATGTTTCAGCTTTCTTAGCTCTGAAAGAGAAAAGACCTGAAATCCACCGCTATCAGTTAATATCGGTCTATCCCATCCCATAAATTTATGAAGCCCACCCGCTTTTTCTAATATTTCCGTTCCAGGTCGAAGATATAAATGATATGTGTTTCCAAGAATGACTTGCGCTTTTACTTCTTCTTTCAGTGCTTTTGGCGTAACTGCCTTAACCGTACCTTGAGTACCGACAGGCATAAAGATTGGAGTTTCTATTTCACCATGCGAAGTTGTTATTTTACCGAGACGTGCTTTAGAATTTGTATCTGTTTTTAGTAATTGAAAATCCAATTATACCTATCATATTTAATTTTATCGTAATTATAAAGATAAAGTAATTAATGGAATACTCAAAGCCGATATTCTCGTTAACTCGTACTCACTGGTGTTGGTAAATATTGTAAAAAAAGGTTATTTTTGAATCATTATTCAGAATAATTCTAAGTATCTAATGAAAAATTCTTTTCTTCTTTTATACATGTTGATTCTGTCTTCGCCTATCTTATCTCAAAACGTTAAAGGTAGATTAATTGATAATGAAAATCATATTCTTTCAAATTTATCTTTAACACTTTTTGCCAAAAATAGAACTTATCAAACTATTAGCTCTTTTGATGGTAGTTTCCTATTTGATAATATTCTTAGTATGGATAATGAATCCATACCTTCAGGATATTTTATCTCGAATAATTATCCTAATCCTTTCAATCCTATAACAAGAATTATGGTAACTCTTCCCTCGAACGGTAATGTAAAGATTTCAACATACAACCTATTAGGTGAAAAAGTTATTTCAGATATTTCTAAGGAATTAACTAGCGGCTCTCATTCAATCGACTTAGAACTTAATGGATTGCCTAATGGAGTTTATTTTGCCAATGTTTCGATTAATGATAGATTCACTATCGTAAAAAAAATGATGCTCCTTTATGGGAGTCAACATCTTTTCCCAATTAGAAATTCCGCTAATGCTAAAATTGTAAACACAAATAAGAATACTGAAACAATTATAATTGATAGCTTAATTGTATCTAGTAAGATTATAGGTAAAAAGGTTTTTGATAATTTACCTTCTATCAATGGTAGCTCTCTCGATTTGGGAGATATTATTATTGAAAGATTCTGCCCCGGGTTGCCGACTATCGTATATGAAGGGAAAAACTATAATACCATACAAATTGGAGTACAGTTCTGGCTAAAAGAAAATTTAGATATTGGAAGAATGATTTTGGGAGATAGTAATCCATCTGATAATCGAGTAATAGAGAAATATAGCTACGAAAACGATACGAATAATTCCAATATTTATGGTGGACTTTATCAATGGAATGAAGCAATGCAATATTCCACAAAGGAAGGAACAAAAGGTATTTGCCCTTCGGGTTGGCATATTCCTACAAAAGCTGAATTTGAAAAATTGATAGAAACAGTTGATTATAATAGCGATTATCTAAAGGCTTTTTCCGGAAATGATAATTCAAACATGAGCGGATTTAGTGCTCTGATTGCTGGTCATAGAAATACGGACGGTATTTTCAGAATGCTCGAAAATAACACATCATTTTGGCTCTCCTCAGAATATTTCACAGGAGACGCATACTACGTCTATTTAAGAAGAAATAACAGTGAAGTAACTATTGATTTCTCTAAAATAAATTATGCGTTCAGCATTAGGTGCATAAAAGATTAGGGATTTACCGCTACTTCCAAGCTTCTATCCATATAATTACATAAATTCTACAATGTGCAAATCACCATTTTTATTATCCTTGATTCATTAAATTCTTTATTCACGCAATAAATATTTTATAATCTAGTCTATTAATAGTTATTGACAATATGTCATTTTTGACATATCTTTCTTTTATAAATATGGAAGATAAGCCTCTCATATGGTTCTATGGTGAATTAAAAACTCCACCATTAACTTCGGCTGCCCGAATTGAAGCAGGTTACTATTTGCGACTTTTGCAACTAGGTGATAAACTGGGAATGCCTCATTCAAGACCTATGCCAAGCATAGGGTCAAACTGTCATGAGCTTAGAATCAATGATGAGAATGCAACATGGCGAATAGTTTATAAAATTTATTTCGATGCAATATTGATTCTTGAAGTATTTAATAAACAATCCCAACGAACGCCAAAAAAAATAATAGATGTTTGTAAAAAGAGAATTAAGGAGTATGAAAATGAATAAATTAAAACAAAATAAACTTGCTTTACGAGGTTGGAAAACTGGTTCGGTCCAGGAGTTTCTCGGATTGACTGACGAAGAATCTGTATACATAGAACTAAAAATTAAACTATGTACCAATTTAAAAAGATTGCGAAAGGAACAGAATATCACTCAAGTTGAGCTTGCTAAAATGCTAAATTCAAGTCAATCCCGCATTGCAAAGATTGAAACCGGCGATTCTTCTGTTTCTCTCGATTTGATAATAAGATCGTTATTAGCTCTTGGCACTTCCCAAAATGATATTGCTAGAGCTATCATTTCATAAAGTATATTTTTAGCTGATAACGATTTTGATTTCGATTTTTATGTAACTATCGTAATCTGGATTATTACATTATAAAATATCTACTGAATAATAAAAGCAGTATAGAAAACTTCCTATACTGCTTCGCTATAATCTTGTAACCTATAAACACGATTTAAGTTTTACTTCACCTCTTGTAACTCTTCTTTCTCTATCGATTTGCCTTCGCTCTGCCATGCTGTAAATCCGCCCGTGAGATTCATTACATTCTTTATTCCCACTGAAAGCATTAAACTCACACCAATACTGGAACGATCTCCACCTGCACAATTCAACACAATCTCTTTCTCATCTTTCAATAAATCTATATTATACAACAGTGAACCAAGATGAATATTTTTAGCCCCGGGTATATGCCCTGCCGTAAATTCTGTTGCACCTCTTACATCTATTACTGTAACCTCATCCGAAAGCATCTTCTTCTCTAATTCTGCTACTGTAATTTGATTTACTGTTTCCAATTCGTGACAGTCATTTGCATAATTATCTAAATTAGATATATACCCATGAATATTGTCTAACCCTATTCGGATTAAAGATTTCGTAAGTTCTTCAATATTATTTTCATTCGCCACTAGCATAAATGGATTTTCATAATCTAAGAGCCACCCTGACCATGTAGAAAATGAAGCATTAGCCTGAATGTTAATCGATTTACAAATATGCCCGCCCGCATATGAAAGTTTATCCCTAGTATCAACTAACCGAATTTCCTGATTGAGTGCTGACTTAAATTGAGGCAATGTCAATCGTGCAGGATGTGGCAATCCGCCAAGTATCTGCGGACCTGTTTTATTCAACTTCTTCATCATTGCAAAATATTTTGGAGGTTCAGGTTGTCCATCCAATAATACTTTTATAAATTTTTCTTCATCATCAATGTTCAATGCCCAATTAGTATATTTTTCGTATCCTACTGTCGATGAAGGAACTGCTCCCAGTGCTTTGCCACATGCAGAACCTGCACCGTGAGCAGGCCAAACCTGAACATGATCCGGCAATGACTTAAATTTTTTCAAAGACTGGAACATCTGACGAGCTCCAATCTCTTGTGTGCCTATATATCCCGCCGCCTTTTCTAATAAATCAGGACGCCCGACATCTCCTACAAATACAAAATCACCTGAAAAAATCATCACCGGTGTAGAGCTTCGTGCCGTATCAGTCAATATAAAACTAATATGTTCGGGTGTATGACCCGGTGTATGAATCACTTCAAAAAGTAGATTTCCCACTTTGAACGAATGTCCTTCTTTAAGAGCAATATGGTCGAATTGATATTGCCAATCAGGACCTCCCTCTTCTGAAAGCATAACTTGTGCTGAAGTTGCTGCTGCTAATTCTCTTGTTCCACTTAAGAAATCGGCATGTATATGTGTCTCTGTGATATGAGTAATTTTTAATTTTTCCTTCTCAGTAATTTCTAGATAAATATCTATATCTCTTCTTGGATCTATTACTATTGCTTCTCCTGATTTCTGACATCCGATTATATAGCTTGCCTGTGCTAATCCAGTTTCATATATATGTTTAAAAAACATTTTTCCCTCTTAATTTATTATTCAACTTCACCGTTCCAACCGATCATTCCATCGGCTAGATTATATACTTTTTCAAATCCCATTTGAAGCATCAGCTTTGAGGCGTGATGACTCCTATTTCCACTTCTGCAATACATGTAATAGCTTTTTGATTTATCTAATTTCTCTAACTCCGTAGAAAATTTCGGGCTCATCATATCTAATAATATTGAATTTGGTATTCTTTGGTCTTGGTTTTCAGCCAATGTTCTTACATCTATAAGTACAGCATCTTTATCACTTTTCATCTGTTCATTAAATGTATCTGAATCAAGATTTATTACTTGTGTCCGATTTCCAAATACCGAGGATAATAATGACATATTTTTACTCCTTAAATTAATTTAAACTCTTTAGCTAAAATAAATACGCTCATTATAAGAACAAACCATCCAAATACAGGTTTGAGCTGAGCTCCTTTTATAAACTTACTTAAAAAACTTCCTAAATATATCCCTCCAATCGCTATTGCCGAAAGACTTAATAAAAATATCCAATTAAACTGAATGCCTAATATTAAGTCAGATGCGAATCCTGTTAAGGAATTTAGAGATATAATAAATAATGAAGTACCTACCGCTGATTTCATCTGAATTTTTAGAAATATTACCAATGCCGGGATAATTAAAAATCCTCCCCCTGCTCCTACCGTTCCGGTTACAAATCCTACTATTAAACCTGATACAAATAATTTATTTGAATCTTTCTTCTGATTATCCTCTATCTCTAAACTTTTATCCGTAATCATTTTGAATGCCGAGAATAGCATTAGTACCGAGAAAAATATCATTATCATAAAATTTTTGGTTATAGCAAAACTTCCTATATCTAATATAGTAACTGGTACTAATGGCATTAAAAAAGTACGCGTAATTATAACCGAAATAAATGCAGGAATTGCAAACGCTATCGCAGACTTAATTTTTATTGATCCCTTTAAATAATAATTAAATGCCCCGAATAAACTTGTGAGTCCTACTATAAAAAGCGAATAAGATGTTGCATTAAAAGGAGTTAGGCGAAATAAATATACTAATAGTGGTACCGTAAGTATCGATCCCCCTGCACCAATTAATCCGAGCGAAATCCCGATTACTAATGTTAATATGTATCCTAATATTTCTATCATATTCTCTTTGTTTTATAAACTATATGATGTCCGATTATTGAAAAGGTTTCAAGGTAGGGATTTTGAGGTTATATTAAATAATTCTCATTTTATTATAGCGGTGTTTGCCTAAGTTGTATTGGAGGTTTTATAATATATCATTTTCCTAAAAATGACATACTTTAAATAGTTGCTACTAATATTTAGCTTCTAATAATGTTTGTTCATTTTCATAAATTGTAATAGAGAGTTTAATAAAGAAGCTAAATAATCATGGTATAAAAAAAATTGGATAATTATCTTTCTACTCTTCCTGATCCACCGCTCTTTATTAATTTTTCTACTTCATCGACTGAGACTAAATTAAAATCACCAACTATTGAATGTTTAAGGCAAGAAGCGGCAACAGCAAATTCAAGAGCTTCTTTCGTATTATCTTTTTCTAATAAACCGTAGATTAAACCACTGGCAAATGAATCTCCTCCACCAACCCGATCAACAATATCAATTTCATATCTCGAAGATCTATATGGCGATTTGCAATCTTTTTCATCTAAGAGTAACGCACTCCATCCATTTCGGGAAGCGGAAAAACTTTCCCTTAGAGTAATTGCCACTGCTTTGAAATCATAAAGCTCTTTTAATTTTTTAGCAATATTAAAATAGCCCTCTTCATTAAGTTCACCTTCTTCAATATTGGTATTATCTGCTTTTAGTCCAAGACTTTTTTCTGCGTCCTCTTCATTTGCAATGCAAACATCTACATATTGCATTAATGGTTTCATTACAGATTGTGCTTCCTCTTTAGTCCACATTTTAGCTCTAAAATTTAGGTCGCAGCTGATCTTTACACCGGCTTCTTTAGCTGCTTCACAAGCAGTATAAAGAGCTTCTTGAGCATTCTTACCCAATGCAGGGGTTATCCCTGTCCAATGAAACCAATCAGTTTTTTCAAATACTTTTTGCCAATCCACTTCATCCGATTTCATTAAGGAAATTGCCGAGTTGGCTCTATCATAAACTACCTTTGAAGCTCTTTGGCTAGCACCGGTCTCTAAAAAATAAATACCAACTCGATCACCACCACGAACTATATAGTCGTCTTTTACTCCAAATCTTCTTAGATGATTAATAGCAGATTGACCGATTTCATGTTTAGGAAGTTTTGAAACAAAATAGGATTCCAATCCATAATTTGATAGCGATACAGCAACATTTGCTTCACCACCACCATAAGTTGCATCAAATGATTGTGATTGGACAAATCGTGTAAAACCGGGTGTCGATAACCGGAGCATTATTTCGCCAAATGTTACTACTTTTTTCTTCACTTAAAAATCCTATAGTATAATTTATTATTAACTTTTTTCAACCGGGGCAATATCTTTAGCAAAAATATAAATTGCCATAACTCCCAATGGAACAAATATTGCAATCATTATGAATATCGGTATATAAGATATTTCTGAAATTACCGGGACTAAGAAATTCATAATAATTACTGCAAAGACACCAATTGAGCCACCAAATCCGGCTAATGAACCAACTGACTTACCACTAAATAAATCACTTGGAATAGTCTGGATATTTCCGATTGTAAACTGAAATCCAAAAAGAACGAAAGCAACAATTATAACAAATTTAAGAGCTGTATCTGCAATAAGGATTGTGGCAACTAGTCCCAAAAACATAATAACCGCACCAATTACAATTGCGGTTTTTCTGGCTTTATTTATCGATTCACCTTTATTAATAAGTTTACCGGCATAGTAACCACCTGATAGACTACCGATTGCAGCACCTACATAAGGCACCCATGCAAAAAAACCGATCTCTTTTACATTGAAGCCATAAACATCAGCAAGATATAAAGGCATCCAGCCTACGAAAAGCCACCAGATCGGTTCTAAAAAGAAACGAGAAACAACCACAGCCCACGATTCTCTATGAGATAGAATTTCTTTTAATGATAATCCTTTTCTTCCCGGATTTTTTTTATCGAGTTCACTTTGACCCGCTAAAATAAATTCTTTTTCTTCTTGAGAAATCCATGGATGTTCAGCAGGCAATTTTTTATTTACAATTAACCATGGGATTAACCATATTATTCCAAATGAACCAACAATCATAAAAGTTACTTGCCATCCAAAAGCAGCCCATAAGGTTGCAATTAAAGGCGGTGCTATTACTGATCCAATAGATGCTCCGGCATTAAAAATCCCTTGAGCTACTGCTCGCTCTTTAATCGGAAACCATTCCGCATTGCTTTTTACTGCTCCGGGCCAATTACCTGCTTCGCCTAATCCTAATGTAACTCTAAGAAATCCGAATGATAAGATCCCACGTGCAAATGAATGCATGAATGACGAAACTCCCCAGATACCGATTGCAATCACATATCCGATTCGAGTACCCACCTTATCGAAAAGCTTACCCGATATTAATTGACCAATTGCATAAGCAACCATAAATACATTAAGAATAATTGCATAATCGCCTTTATCCATTCCGAGGTCTTTTGAAATACTAGGCCACATAAGACTTAGCGTGCTTCTATCTATATAATTTATTACTGTGGCTAAAGCTATAAGTCCAATTATCCACCAGCGTAAACCTTTAACTTGTTTCACTTTTTTCACTCCCACTCATTCTTATAGATTTATTTTTGATAACCGGAAATACCTTGCATAAAGTCTTCTCTAATAGGACTAAATACATCAATCAACATCCCTGCTTCTAGGCATACTGCTCCATGTTCTATTTCAGGAGGAATACAAAATCCATCTCCGCCTACAAGTACTTTCTTTTCATCACCGATTTGTACTTCAAATTTTCCGCTGACTACATAAGTAGTTTGGCTATGAAAATGTTTATGAACTGCTCCTATTCCCCCTTTATCAAAACTTACTTGTACCATCATTATCTCATCATTATAGCCCATAAATTTTCTTCTCATTCCCGGAGCTACTGTTTCCCATTCCATTCCGGCAGTTTGTATATATAGATCACTTTGATATTTCATTATTATTACTCCATTAATTATTTTTTAATTGAAAATGGTCCTGTCCAGCTATATTCTACTTCACCAACTTTTACTATATGTTTACTTTCTGGTTTGTTGTCCTTATTTGCAATAAATACTACCCATTTAATTTCCTTGATTCCATTAATTTCAACTACTGTATATTCATCACTATTATAAACTACTTTAGTGCTAGTAAACGTAGGATAAGAATCTCTGGTAAATTCCAAAGTTGGATCAAATTCACCGTGAGGTTGAATGATCGAAGCAAAGACAAAATCTTTTGCATTCTTTCTAAGCATAATTCCTTGATCATTTCTCAAATTAAATTTTGGATCATTTGCCCCAACTTGAGTAAAGAAAATTTTCATTGATGGGTCTGCGTTTGTGATAATAGAATAGAATCTATGTTTATTAAGCCATGTAATAATCGCACTATTGTCAGATTTACCTTCAGCGTCTTTCCATAAATGCTGATATCCGTTTTTACTTCCCATTGTTGTTTTTTCATTTGCATATGTTTTATAATCGAAATTCGCATCAACTAGATGACCCATATAATAAAAAGGAAGATCATATTGATGTTCTTCTTTAGAAGCTATTCTAAAAATATCTAAAACAATCGGTCGGTCTATTTTTTCATCATTAATTAGAGCCATAGTTCTATGCATTTCCACACCTGGATATGCATTAAAATCTTTTGCGCTCATGAATTGTAAATTTGGGTCGTCTGCATTATAGAAATATTCACTTGGAGGATTTTTTTCTGATTTGTTTCGATTAAAATCAAAGTTAGATTTTTCATCTACAACAAGTGTATTGTGTGCTACGGTTTGCATAGCATAAGAATCATTTTCCGGAAGATATCTTCCACCAAATTTTTGAACAACGTTTAAGAATCGAGCTGCACCATAATCTTGAATTATCTCTTCACCTTGATCATAAAAGAGAAAATGAAGTTTATCAAAATGACCATGAGATAAACCATGAGATGAATACTTAAAAAGAAGGGTTTCCATATCGTCTTTGCTGCCCCATCTGAATATACCTACTCCTCCTTGCTTCCCATCTGCTCCATCTATAAATGAAATACTTTTCCATGAAAACTGAGGTATAGTCTTGGCTTCTTTTAAGGCAGATGCGGTTTCTAATCCTGCAGATGTTAAACTAACTTGGTTTTGTTCTTTTACTAAATTCAACAACTCTAAATCGTGTCCGTATCTTTCAAATACTACATTAGAAGCTAACACTAATTCCTGCGAAAGCCATGTTTTCTCTTTAAGTGCATCATTGATTGGCATAAATGCACCATTTGTATAGGTCATCTGTAATGCAGAATAAAAAGCTTTCTTCAATATAGAATCACGATGCTTAAATACATTTAAATCAGGACGATTGTTTTCTAATGACTCTGCGAAAATAAAGAATGGCCATAAAGCATATCGGGCATAATAACCACCCTCGGTATAATAACCATCGGGTGAAAATAGTTTATCAAGCTGTGGAATAAATCCACCTTCATCATCAAGTTTTGAACCATGAAGAGATTTTTCTATAAAATCTTTCTTATCCATGACAAGTCCGGTCATCCCTACTGCTGTTACCATCCAAGTACCATGATTATGAATTCGATTAAATTCTTCTTCACACTCGGTTAAGAAATAATCGCACATAGGAACAAAAATATTTTCTTCGTAGGATTTTCTTTCCTCCGGTTTTAACCAATCATAAATGCAATCATATGCTTGAATAGTATGGATTAACCAAACAGTTTCATTTAAAGTTTGCCAAAATAACTTACCGGTCATCTCGATTTTACCTTGAGGATGCTTACCTAATTTTGGATATAACAGAGCATATTGATTTAACATATTTCGAATAAATTCAGCATATTTAACTTCACCTGTAACCTGATACATTATTCCGGCAATATACATTTCATTATAATTCTGTTTATGTTTTTCATGTGTATATCCACCGCCTGCATCTTTTGGTAAAGGAACATCCATTTGTTTTTCCAAAGCCATATCTATCGCTTTCTTGGCTTTTGCGAAAGATTCGTTGAATAACGGATATTTATCAAAATCTTTCTTTATTTCGGCTACAGCTTTTTTGGTTAATAAAAGATTAGGATGAATTGATTGACCAAAACTCAACTGAAGTGTTAATAAAAATAATACTAATATTTTTTTCATTTTATAATTCCTATCTGTTATTCAATCTAAAAATAAATATTAAATTCTTCTTTAAACAAAATAAGTTCCACCATTAATTTCAACACAAGCCCCGGTAATAAAAGAGGCTGAATTTGATGCAAGATAGGTAACTAAATCAGCCACTTCATTTGCTTCTCCTTCTCTCCTAAGTGGAGTTCCTGCTGCAACATTTACTCTTACTTCCGGTTTTGTGAATACATTATGGAAAGTTGTATTTATCATTCCTGGTGAAACAGCATTTACGCGTATTCCCTTTGGACCTAATTCTTTTGCAAGTGATTTTGTATAAGTAAGAACTCCTCCTTTAGCAGTAGCATAGGCTGCTGCACCAGGACCACCACCATCACGAGCTGCCTGTGATGCAAAATTTATCACCGCTCCACCATCAATCATATATGGAACTACTGCTTTTGTTACAAGAAAAACAGTTTTTAAATTTAGTGTCATTAATAAATCCCAAAATGCTTCATCCATTTCGCCTATTGTCTTACGACCAACTAAACCACCTGCTACATTAACAAGTATATCTATTTTTTTTCCAAATTCTGAAACAGCTGAATTTACTAATCTTTCGATATCTTCGGATTTTGTCATATCTCCTTGTACAGCAATTACAGTTTTTCCTAATGCTTTAATTTGACGGACTGTTTCTTCAGCATCTTCTTGATTATCATAATAATTAAGACATACTTTAGCTCCTTGCTCTGCCAAACGTATAGAAACCGCTCTTCCGATATCTCGTGCTCCGCCTGTTACAATTGCCAATTTGTCATTTAAATCAACCATTTTATAACCTCTTATTTATTTATAATTTTTACTTCTATTTATTGGAAAAGTATTCTTTAATTCCGTTCATTAGTATTTCGGCATTACTCCTAAGTAATGTGTAATTATTTTCATTAATTGCTTTTTTATCTATCAATGCTGAACCAACTCCCACTGCACAAGCACCTGCCCGAAGCCAATCACTAGGATTAATTAAGTTAACTCCTCCCGTAGGCATCATCTTTAAATGAGGCATGGGTGCTTTTACGCCTTTGAAAAAATTAATTCCAAGTACATCTGCCGGGAATACTTTTATTATGTCAGCCCCTAACTCATACGCTAAATTAATTTCTGTGGGAGTAAAGCATCCCGGCATTACAGCTATATTATTCTCTCGTGCTTTTTTTATAATCTCTTCTTTTAATATTGGACTAACAACATATTTTGCACCTGCATCAATTGCTTCTTGAGCCATATTTGCATTTAATACTGAACCAACACCTACCATTACAGAATCACCAAATTCATTGCAAACTTTTTTAATCATTTCAATTGCATTAGGAACTGTCATCGTAATCTCAATCGAACTTACTCCACCCGAATGAATCGCTTCTACTACTTTGATTAATTTTCCCGAGTCTTCCAGTCTAATAACAGCTACTGCACAATTTGAAATTATTTTCTCAACTATTTCTTGCTTATTCATTTAATTAGACTCCGAGTTAAATGCATCAGTATATTTTTTTATATTTTTATTTATCCAATATCCATCAGTATTTTTCTCAATTTCAATTATAGAATTAATATCGTAGCTTTTCTTAAATTCATTTATTTCAATTTTACTTCCTTCATACATCAATACTGATTTTAGTATTTCTTTTTCATAAGAAAGAACAACCATTGATGCATTAGTTTTCAACTCGGGAAGATCTAACTCATTATTTTTCTTGAAATAAATACTAGTTCTATTTCCTCCTTTAATAATGTCTATCAATTTATATTCACGGTGATTAAATTCTCTAATTTCAGGAATTTCTTTATCACTAACAGAGGTTGGATATATCAATGTATTAAAAGAATAATTATTGACTGATTCTTTTTCAAATAGAATAGAATTAGTATCATATTTGGTATATGGCTCAATTGATAAATTAGTGTTGTCGGATTGTATTATATATAGCTTCGATTTATCTGTTGTTTTTATAATTCCGTTTTTATTTTTTAGTTGAGTATAGACACCCTGCCATAGTTGCTGGTAAGAATGAAAATCCTCTGAATTGAATTGATCAATAAATATCCAGAAATATGGTTTAACAAATATTATTGAACGATTATAAGATACCCCAATAGAATCAAATCCATTGTGCGAGGCAGAAAAATAATCGTAGTTATTTCCTGTAATCCATTCATTGACTGAAGGATTAGGAAGATTTTCCCAAATTCCAAAACCGGTTCGCGCATTATTATCAATCCAATTTTGTCCTTGAAGAATTTTATCTGCAAGTGCAACATTTTTCACTAATGAATTTTTAAAATATTGATATGAAAGATCGCTATAGTGTACTCGATACGTAGGAAGTAATGGACTACCAAAACCATAAGCCATAACTCCAAGTATTCCCCCATGGGTATGGTCAGGTTTGAATTTTGCTAATCCTCCATCAATAACCATATAGAGATCATTTATATCCCAGCCACTTCTCATTACAAAATATTTACTCTCTTCTAATGCAATTGAACCAACAGATGGGTATTCTGATTTCAAGGAATAGAAATCCATTCTTTCATTTTTATTAAAATACCAGAATAATTCAGGATATAGTTTTTCTGATGCGAAGTATTTATAAACTTTATCATTAAAAACTGATGCACCTATACTAAGGAAAAAAGATTCTTTAGGATCAGATAGTTCTGCTGCATTATTGTTTTCTAACGAATCATTTTGATTTGAATAGATTGCTTGAGCATCCTGTAAAATCGGTAATGCTTTTGTTGGTAGTGCAAGGTTTACTATTGCATCAAACATTTTATGAAATTTGTTTTCTAATAATTCTGGAATTGCTTTTTCATTCAATCGAGAAATCTTATATATCCTAAAGTAATTCATAATATCCAATTTGAAATAGTGTGAAGCTCTTTCAAATTGGAAACCATCATCATTAATTTCTCTATCTGCATGAACTAAAATAGTTTTAAGAGCCATTTCATTCCATAATTTCATAACCGGAAATTCAGGGAACATTGTTGTCATCTCATAAAGTCCGGCTAATCCGTGTAGCTGGTGATTACCATAATGAAATTCTTTGCAATCATCTATTAAACGAGCACCATGAAGCAAAAATACTTTTAGAAAATAAATTATATCATTTTGAGTAAGATTATTTGAAAAAAGCATCATCTGGTAAGCAAATAATAAGTTCCGAGTTCTATGCCCAGCATAAAATCTTTCAAATACATCGTTTCCACCTATCTCTGTTTTCCCTGCTTCATAATCCTTTATAAAGTCTTTGAGTTGTGCCAATAATATTTCTTTCGATTCATTATTATTAGTATATATTGTACTTAATACATTTTCAAAAGCTCTCGGAAATCGTGCTATGTATCTTATCGTATTAGGTGTACTCTCTCTTCCAAATAAATCTTTTCCTGGTATTTTCCAATCTAAATCTTTTCCATAGGTATCGTTATATTCTTGTGATCTCTTAAATATAGATTCAACTTCCTCTGGATATTCAATTCTAAATTCGGCTAACTCTTCATTGAAACTATTTTTATCGAAAAAATATTTTACATTTTTTCTATTATTAAAATAGTTTGCCAATTGCCTTATAGCTTCCTCTTTCTCTTTGTTTAATTCGATTTGCGAAGAATCAAATATCTGTAATA
>Ga0172380_10005618_pt1 | contig 15093 bp, 10 predicted proteins | sample Leawe162metaG_FD_119747 | JGI IMG/M metagenome (GOLD analysis project Ga0172380, IMG submission 119747) | Leachate microbial communities from a municipal landfill in Southern Ontario, Canada - Leachate well 162 metaG | ecosystem: Engineered > Solid waste > Landfill > Unclassified | place...
ATAGCTGGTGATCTTGTCCACTGCTATCCTTGCATAGTTGAAGACGAGCTGGCGGAAGCGTGAGCGCTCCGACCATTGCGTGCCGTTATAGAAATCGAGGTTGGACCTGTAGGCGGCCAGCCGCGCGCGGTCCATCTGGTCCAGGCTTTTGATATCCAGTTCCGTTGTCATTGATCGCTATCGCATAAGGGCCAGCTTGAACAGCGCCCTCCGTCTCTTCATTTCGCGCTGCACGGTGCGCACACTGACGCCGAAGGCCCTTGCCACATCACGCACGCCGTTGCCGTTGCGCCGCATCTTCCTCATCGCCAGAGCCCTCAGCTTAAGGCGAGCCCGCTGCTTCCCCCGCGGCTTCTCCTCCAGACACCGCGGAAAGGGGCATTCCAGGCAGAGAGAATGAAGTTCGCAACCGGTATCCTTCCAGTTTGAATACTCGCCCGGTAGTACAGGTACATCGCGCATATTGAAATAGATAGTATTGTATGCATACGATCACTCGCAACCGAATATTGTCGCTTTCGGTGTGCGCCACATATTTCGTTTTTCCCCTGCAGGGGCTTTGCTTTAGCTGCGCCCGAATAAAACCGTACTAAAGTCCCACCTCCGCCATATCCGGCATCATTAGACAAGTCGATGCTGCGGCTGTAAAATCAACTCGTAACTGCAAAAAGGAGCGCAACCGGTTGAACAGGATAAAATATTCGTGCATCCTTTTAGTAACGGTGACAGGCATTGTGGGCGCCGGCCTGTCGGGCTTAGCGTGCGCTGAGCCAGCACCGGCAACCCCGGGAGATGAGGTGACTATGGAAATCTTGAACAATGCCATTACTTTCATCAAAGCCAACCATCCCGATGCGGCCGTATTTATGCCTGCCGATATCTCCTTTACCCTCAGCAGCAGCACTGGTAAAGATATCGAAGGCTACACCGGAGTCATTTATTCAGGAGGAGGATGGACCATCAGCATCGGGCACGCGATAGTGCCCAACTATGCCTGGGGCATAAAGGCAGACTACGATAACGGCAAGATCGTGTGGATCGGCGACAGCAAGAACGGTCAGATATCTGAGGAGAGCTACACAAAGTTAAATTAGCGTAGTTCACTGTACAGGATGATTTTTATGATCCATGCGGGAGTCATACGATGAAACCACGGGCCGGAATTATCTTCGGTCACTGCCTTCTCATATTGCCGGCCATTCTTTTAATCGCCCTTTCAACAGGCTTACCGGCAAAGCAGGCCAACGCGGACACACTGAAATGCGAGACCGGCACCAGTTACTATAACGGCATCGTTGGCAATATAACCGCCAAGGGTGTTGGCGGATTCCCCAATGACGGCTCCACCATCTACTGGAAGGCAGTGCCGGGCAATGCCTGCGGCTGGGGCACATCTTCAGCTGTGCGCAGCTTTGTCAACGGGCCCTGAGGATTTATAGTGGGCAGGCGACTGTCAATACACAGCGATATCAGCCACTAGTTGATCAGTTGTTCATATTATGCGCATTTATTGAATTATGTAACTCCCCGTGTTAACATATTCGCAATCGATACGTTTTATGCCATGTGTTTGGGATAGCCATTTAGCTCGGCCGGCTCATGAGGACGAAGAGTATCTCTCAAAAGAAACAGGACGGCAAAATTCGAATCCCCAGAAGGAAGCCCGTCAAGCAAAATTCCGGATTATATTCAAATGTTATTGAACAACTGACAACAGGCTATGTGCTTGGCCGGATCATCTGTGACGATAAGGGAAAACCTGCAGATTTCTTGCCTCTGGAAACAAACGGGGCCATCCACAGCTTACTCGGCATACAACCACGGGCAAAGATAACCAGGAAAATTATCGAACAGATATTCCCCGACACTGAAGGCCGATGGATCGACATTTGCGGCAAGGTTGCTCAGGCAGGAAAACCCTTGCAATTCGAGTTCTACCACAGCCTGACCAGTAAATATCTCAAAATCAATGCTTTTATCCCCGCGCAAGGGCAGTTCATTGCTTTGTTCGAAGATATAACTGAGCGAAAACGAGCAGAGAAAGCAGCAATCATCGTACGCGACCTTTTTAAAACTTGTGCCAGTAATTACAACCTGCATGATATCCTTAATTTAATCCTCGAAGCCGCCCTGAGCATTTCCGAAGCAGATTGCGGCGGCATATACCTGTTAGACCCGGTATCAGGTCATCTCAACCTGGCAATTCACAAGGAATTCGGCGCCGAATCTGCTGCAGCCATTTCTTGCTATAGTAAACAATCGCGGTATGCCAAAATTGTGATGAGCGGAGTACCCGTCTATTCGCTGCATGAAGATCGATACCCTGTCATGGACTGGAAACTGCTTGGGCAAAACATCAGGGCAGGGGCTGCAATACCCGCTATGCACAGAAACCAGGTCGTTGCCTGCCTGAATCTGGGATTTCATAATGTGATCGAGATACCCGCAGCCATACGCCCTATCCTGGAAACGGTAGCCAACAGCATAGGAGGCGCAGTTACCCATGTCAAAGAGATCGAGCGATTGCTGGAATCGGAAGAGAAATATGGCACACTGGTGAACGAGGCATCCGATGGCGTAGCCATCGTGCAGGACGGTGTATTCCAGTTTGCAAATAAGATATTTGAGAAAATCTCAGGTTACGCTCCTGCAGAGGCTATCGGAATGCCGCTCCTCAATTTTATAGCTCCGGAATACAGGGACGTTGTGGGAGAACGTTACCGGGAACGGATGGCCGGCAAGGAACCACCGCCCACTTATGAAGTGCAAATTCAGTGCAAAGACGGCACGATTAAAGATACGGAGATATCCACATCACTTGTTCATCTGCACGGCAAGCCCGCCGTCATGGCGATAGGCCGCGATATCACGGAGCGGAAGGCTATGGAGCAAAAGCTGCGGGAGTCGGAAGAGAAATATGCAACCCTGGTCCATGAAGCTAATGATGGGGTAGGTATCGTGCAGGATTCCGTGTTCCAGCTTGTCAACCGGGCCTTTGAAGATATTACGGGCTATTCGGCTGCGGAGGCGATGGGAATGCCGTTCCGCCAGTTATTAACGCCGCAATACCAGGACATTGCAACAAGTCGCTACTACCAACGGCTATCCGGCCAGAAACTGCCGAATATCTACGAAGTACAAATACTGTGCAAGGACGGCACGATTAAAGAAATCGAGATCTCCGCGGCTCTTATTAATTACGGTGGCCGTCCGGCTACTATGACGGTTGCCCGCGATATGACGCAGAGGAAAGCGCTGGAGAAACAGCTGCGGGAATCAGAAGCTAAGTACGCAACTGTGGTAAACGAAGCTAACGACGGAGTAGCCATCGTGCAAAATACTGTATTCCAATTCGTCAACCGTTCCTTTGCGAATACCAGCGGCTACCCGGCTGCAGATTTGCTGGGAATGCCATTCCGCCGACTGTTAACGCCGCAATACCAAGACATTGTAACAAGTCGCTACTACCAACGGCTATCCGGCCAGAAATTGCCGAATATCTACGAAGTACAAATACAGTGCAAGGACGGTTCGATTAAAGACGTCGAGCTATCCGCATCTCTAATTGATTACCATGGACAACCGGCTACGATGACCACAGCCCGCGATATCACGGAGCGGAAGATGCTGGAGAGAAAACTGCTAGAATCAGAGATGAAATTCAGGGATATGGCTGAGATGTCGCCCGATTGGATATGGGAAACAGACGAAAGGGCAAGATTTTCCTACGTAAATCCCAGAGTAAACGAGTTGTTGGGGTACAGTGTACAGGAGATGCTGGGCAGGCGTCCGTCTGAATTCATAGCTGAAGAACCTGCGAGAAAAAGTAAGGACTTAATCGATAAGCCTGGTACTGATTATCCGCCTTTCGGCTCTTCTGAAGAAAGCGTGAAGGCTAAGGATGGACACCTGGTTTTTATAGGGACTCGCGCCATCCCCCTCTATGACAGTCAAAATCGGTTCAAAGGATACCTCGGCATAAGCCGCGATATCACGCAGAGAAAAAAACTTGAGCGCCTGCGCATGCTTTTCCTATCGCATGTTTCTCATGAAATGCGCACACCGCTGGCTACCCTCAAGGGCTTTTCCTCCACGATGCTGGCATCGGACGTAACATGGACCGAGGAGGAGAAGCAGGATTTTCTGCAGACTATGGACCGGGAGATCGACAGGCTCACACGTTTTATCAACGCGTTGATGGACTTATCACAACTGGAAATGGGAATTTTCAAGCTTAACAGGCAATACTGCCATATTGAAGACATTGTAAGTGAAATAAAAACCGCGCTGCTGACCCTTACCCATGATCACAGCCTTAAACTAATAATCCCCTCAGACCTTCCCGTAATCTTCGCTGACTGTTTGCGCCTCGGCCAGGTTATTACCAACCTGGTGGACAACGCGACCAAATATTCCCCACAGGGCAGCCCTATAGTAATCAGCGCCTCCATCGTTGATAACAACCTTATCATTTCGGTTACCGATAAAGGCCCCGGCATATCAACCAACTCACAGCCATTATTGTTCGATAATTTCTTCCGGGAAAAATCTGCCTTAACTGAAAAAAAGAGCGGGATGGGGCTGGGTTTGGCTATCTGCAAAGGCATTGTCGAAGAGCATGGAGGTAAAATCTGGATTGAGAGCCAACACAGGAAAGGATCAAAATTCAGTTTCAGCATTCCACTGATAAGTATAGTATGACTGCTTTGACTATCTCTATAACGGAGAGAGAAACATTATAAATCATCTGGTAAATTGAGAATGGGCGAGCCAAAGATACTCATAGTTGAAGATGATCCTGCCCTGCTCAAATTCCTGCGCGCCAACCTGGTTGCCCGCGGCTATAATACTAATACCGCAATGGACGGCGTAAAAGCACTGGAGGAAATAGAAAAAGATTTACCGGAACTGGTATTGCTGGATATAAACCTTCCCCGCATGAACGGATTGGAAGTCTGTAAAAAGCTCCGCGAATGGACAAATGTTCCCATACTCGTGATCAGCGCTCGAGGTGATGAAAGCGACAAGGTGACCTGTCTGGATCTGGGCGCTGATGATTACCTGACCAAGCCATTCGGCATCGAAGAACTGCTGGCAAGGATAAGGGCTATATTCCGCCGTAGTAAAACGACCGATAACGGTATCGACCATCCAACGTTCGTCAGCGGCAGTTTTATATTTAATTTCGCCTATCACAGGGTAATCGTATCAGGCAATGAGATCGATTTGACACCCACAGAATATAATACGCTTCGTGAATTGGTGAAAAATGCCGACAGGGTGCTGACCCAGAATATGCTGCTGGGAAAAGTCTGGGGCCCCGAGTATATTGGCTCCAGAGAGTACCTCCATGTAATCATCAACCGCCTGCGAAAAAAAATAGAGCCTGATATGGCCAACCCCACATTCATTCAAACAGTGCCGGGCGTTGGCTACCGCTTTCAAAGCTACTAACTAACACACAGGTCTTTTACCACATTCCCTTAAGACCATCGCCCTTGACACAACTGCTATACTAAAAATCATCGTTTGGGAGGATGGTCTGGTGAAACGTAAATATATAACCCTAACTTTATGTACAGACTTAGAAGATGATGTATTGACCGGAACGAGTTCAGATATGGGGTATAAATTAGACTTCGCACTCAGGCCAACCACTGATTACATACCAGATGCCCTGAATAGAGCGGGATATGGTCAGGGGTGGAGTATAATTTCTCATTCTCTATCCTTTGTAGATAATCGCTGTATTCTCTCCATTCTTTTGAAATCAAATCACATATAAACCCGTCACAGAACATGTACCAATTATCTTTGGGGCATTTGAATCTATATGAATCTAACATAAAATCCTCAGTTTTATTCAAACATACAAATTGTATTTAACTCAATAGAAAATGGCGCACATACTATTGTAAAATGCGGGATTGGTCATGCATAACATGGTCAACCAAGTTAGCTACATGAATAATTTTAGCGTCGAGTGCACACACATCCTGCGCTGACGCATAGCGATACCACATATTTTAGTAAAATTTTAGCTATTTAGGCCTTATTTTTATCCTTTTTTTAGCCGGTATCGCATAGCTTATATCCTGGCAGATAGAAAGTGGTGTTAGCCCCATTTTATCAGGCAGGAGAAGCATGCGTAAATATATTCTGATTGTCGAAGATGACGTTGCCATGCTTAAATTCCTGCGGATAAACCTCGCTGCAAGGGGATACGAGGTTCGCACCGCGGTCGACGGGCCGGGAGCGCTCAAACAGGCGGAATTAAGAGTTCCCAATCTCATTCTGCTTGACCTTAACCTCCCCGGAATAAACGGCTTCGAGGTACTGGGCAGGATCAGGGATTGGTGCAGTGTACCGATACTTGTTATCAGCGCCCGCTGTGACGAAAGCGATAAAGTGCTCTGCCTTGACAACGGCGCCGACGACTATATCTTAAAGCCTTTTGGTTTGAATGAACTGCTTGCGAGGGTGAGAGCATTGTTACGACGAACTGAGACCAATCATATACAGATGAATTCTTCCAGGTTCAAATGCCGTGAACTCGAACTGGATTTCAATTCTATGCAACTGCAAAGGAACGGAAAATCGATAAAACTAACAGAAATCGAATACAGAACCCTCAAACTACTGACCATAAACGCGGGTAAGGTACTTACTCACAACATGATCCTCAGTGATGTCTGGGGAAGTGCATATCAGGATAACAATCAGTACACGCACGTCATCATCAATCGGCTGCGCAAGAAAATAGAGCAGGATATATCCAACCCTGTATTCATTCAAACAGTGCCGGGCGTAGGTTACCGGTTTTGCGCCAACTGAATGAGTAACATATCCTCTTTCCTTTTGGTTACATTCCATCATATCCGCATTGCTTTTTAGAATTATTTTAGATAATTCGCATAGCCTTTAAGCTCTTTTTTAGCACCCATCGTCTATGATTGCGAGGTTAGCGTGCTCGTAACACGATGCATGCGGAGGTTGCCATATTAAGGAGGTTCACATGAATGTTCAGAGCAAATATTTCTCAGTAGTATTATTGTTGGCGCTGGTCTTACCGATACTGGGCTTCGTAATACCGCCAGGCTCGGTGGCCTCGGCAAACGGATGCGCCGGTTGGAGCGACGATTTTACCGGTGGTGCGCAACAGACCTGGACGCCTGTAGACGGCGGCGACAGCAGCACCTATTTATTTCAGAATAATCGCTACGAACTTCATACTGAAAGCAACGACGGTTCGGCAAAATTCCTTGCAAGCTATGTAAGTGCCAGTGGCACCGATTACGTAATGCAAGCCCGCATACAACGCATGGAGGCTGGGGACAACTTCCTGGCTTACCTGATGGCTCGCGCAAATACAGTCACCATGAGCGGTTACGTGCTGGGCGCCAGCTCGGATGGCTCGCATTTCTGGTTCGGTAAGCTGGTCAACGGCACATATAATGAACTGGTACAAGATTATATAGAGGCAACGACCTTCGATCCGGCCGATTTTCAGCTTAAATTTGTCGTGGCGGGGAATAACCTTTACGGCAAGGTTTGGACAACCGGCACTCCGGAACCCGACCACTGGCAGATCATCAAGGCGGACGCCTCCTACAGCACAGGAGTCGGCGGTGTCCTGATAGCCACCTATCCCACCTTCGCCTGGAATGTTGTGCAGGCGGCTTATAAAGAGGTTTCACTAACCTGCCTGACCAAAGCTACGGTATATGTGGACAGCACCTGGGCAGGCAAGTCCGCCGGCGAATACGTGGAGCTTCCCGGAGGCGGCACGGGCATTATCGGACATAACGCGTTCGCCACCATTCAAACGGGTGTCAACGGGGTGGACGCCGGCGGTACGGTGAACGTGGCGGCGGGGACATATAATGAAAACATATCGATAAATAAATCAATCTCACTATTTGGCGCTAATAAGGCCACAACTGTCATCAATGGTGACGGTTCAGGGATTGTTGTAACTATAGTCGCAAATAATGTAAATTTTTCCGGATTTACAGTTCAGGGTTCAGGCAATAATCCTCTTGAGAATGCCGGCATGATTCTTCAAGGTGTTACCGGATGCACCATAGACAACAATATCATAAGTAATAATGCCAGCGCCGGTATCGGTCTACAAACGGCGAATAATAATATGGTAACCAACAATACACTGGATAATAACTTCGTTGCGGGGATAGCGTTGCTCGGATCTTCCGACAATACCATTCAAGATAATAATTCCAGTAATACGAAGTTGTTCACAGGTACTGACTATGGTTACGGTATCGTACTGGACGCCGTCAGGGGAGCTACCCCCCCAACCGGCAGTATATTCTCTACCGGGAATACGATAAGCGGAAATACTTGCTCAGGAAATGCTCAAGATGGTGTTTATCTTGGGTGGAATTGTCATACCAATACCATTACCAGTAATGCTATTAATAATAACGGTAATGACGGTATTTACCTGTGGAAATCAGGAACAAATACCGTTACCGGAAATACTATCACCGGCAATACAGCAGAAGGTATCCAACTTATGGCCAGCCCGGATAATACCATAACTGGCAATACCATTACCGGCAGCAATAACGGGGTGCTGATAAGGAGCGGACATGTAGAATATGCATATCCTGCACCTCTGATATCGAGCGGCAATAGCATTAACCATAACAATATAAGCGGAAATACCTCATACGGTGTTGTTTATCAGGATAATGCCGACTATACAGACGATGATAATATCTCAATTGATGCCGTCAATAACTGGTGGGGCACCATCAACGGTCCGGCACATGCTAAAAATGTGTTTAATATCGGCTCCCAAGGCAATCCCGTCAGCGACTATGTTGGTTTCGTCCCGTGGCTGAGCAGCGCCGGGGGCGCAACATTCACCGGCCCGATATCCAACGGCACAAATTACTACTCCAACTTTGCCGACGCCATAGCCGGGACAACTGAAGGCGGCACCCTCAACGCCGCAGCGGGGACGTATACCGAACAGGTGTTGATACAGAAGTCACTCAGCATCATCGGCGCGGGCAGTGCAACAACGGTAATCAAGGCGCCCGCGGCGCCAAGGGCCGGATCGGTCGTACAGGGAACCTGGACCTGGGACTACGTCGTGGCAGCGTACCCGGGCAGCGGCACCATAGATGCGCATATCGAAGGCTTCACCATCGACGCCAATAATCAGAACAAGACCGCAGGCACCACTGCCTTTGCGGGAGTATTTTTCAGGGACGTCAAGGGCAGCCCCGGCACAGCCGGCCTTTACTCGTGCGCTATAGAGGGATTCCCGTCGACGCCGGATTACGAGTGCTTCGGCATCAAGGTATATGGCGATTCCCAACTGACGATAGATAGCAATACCCTGACCGACTATACCCGCGATGCCATCAGTGCAAACGGCGATGCCGGCGCGCTGGACGACCCCCTGGTAACTATAAGCAACAACGTCCTGACCGGCTCTGCAATTCCTTTGAACGGCATCTCCCTCAGAGATGGCGCAACCGGCACGGTGACAGGTAATACAGTGACCGGCCACACGCGCTCCGGCCCCTGGGCCGCGGTCGGAATACTCGTATATACTTCCAATGATGCCGTTATCAATAACAATCTGGTAGAAAACTGCTTCTACGGCATAGACGTACATGAATCAACCGGGACTACAGTCAGCAGTAACACGTTGACACATACCATAGCGAGGCACATGACCATAGACAGTTCCAACAACTGCCTGATATCCGGCAATACCATCAACGGAACAGCCGCAGGGACAGAGGACACGGCCATCAGTCTCGTAAACAACAGCACTGGAAATACGGTTGGCGGAGCAGCACCCGCTGACGGCAATACAATCAACATGGCTACCAGCGGCACAGGCAACGGATACGTAATATACGTTCAGGCTGATGTCAACGCCGGCAGCAATACAATCCAATACAACAGCATCACCGGCGGCAAGCGCGGCGTACAGTTTGACGGGCCTCCGGGCTGCACCGGCACCACCAACATATTAAACAACACAATATCCGGCCAGGACTTCGGAGGCATATGCGCCTATAACAATGGAGACCTTGTCATAAATAACAACACACTGACTAATTCGGTCCGGCCACTCGAATTCTGGGGGCCCACAAGTGTCAATATCGAGGGTAACACTATCAACGGCGCGACATTCGATGCCGTTAACCTGGGCAGTGTCTCAGGCGCCAAGCTGATCAAGAACAACACAATTTATAACGGACCGGGTTCAAACGCGATCATTGTTCGCGGTGGCAACACGGATGCCGTCCTTGAGGGCAATGAAATATACGGCATGAATAAAGGTATCGTAGTGGAGACCGGTAGTGCGGGGCTCCAGATAATAAATAACAATATTCATGACAATGCCTACAGTGGAATCGAGCTGTTTGAAGCCATTAATAATATCACTGGAAATACACTACTCAATAACATGCGGGGCATCGAGACATCTAACCCGATCACTGCACACAATAACAATTTACTCGCTCATGATTACGGTTCGGTTATCCTGCACCATGCCGGGCCACATGACCTGACATATAACTGGTGGGGTGATGCCAGTGGACCCGACGGAGCCGGTTATCACGGCAGCGGCTCATCTATCAACGATAACGGCAATCCCGCAACCGCCATGCCATGGTTAGCGGCCACATACACCGGTCAGATCCCCGTACCCGGGTTGAATATCGATACCACGTCACCACTGCCGAACGGCGGCACCGGCATACCTTACTCGCAGACGCTGGCAGCCACAGGGGGAACCGCACCCTATTCATGGTACAACTACTACAACTTGCCTGCCTGGCTTACCGTCAGCACGGGCGGCGTCGTTTCCGGCACGCCGGCGGCCGCCGGCCTCTACACCTTTGAAGTCCAGGCGCGTGATGTTGACCAGGGAATAAGAAAAGAATTCACTATGAACGTCAAGTCGGGAGCGCTTTCCATCGTAACCGTCTCGCCGCTGGATCCGGGCGAAGCGGGTGTCGCCTATAACAAGCAACTTGAAGCAGCCGGCGGTACCGGCACATACACCTGGCAAAAGATCAGCGGAGACCTGCCGAGCGGCCTAACTCTCGATGGCAACGGCCTCGTCTCAGGAAATCCGACTGCCGACGGTGAATTCAATTTCCGCGCGCGGGTCAATGACGGCAGCCAGCAAAAAACAAGAGACTACAATTTGACTATCACCCCACAGCTCGTCATAACCACAACTTCACTGCCGGACGTTGATACCGGCGACGCCTACTCGCAAACCCTGGCAGCGGCCGGCAACGAAGGGCCAGTTACATGGTCTGTGACTGCCGGGGCACTGCCGGACGGTCTTAATCTCAATGCAAATACCGGTGAAATATCCGGCACGCCGACTGTCGGCGGTGACTTTGGTTTCACCGCTCAGGCAGCAGATAGCTCGCGGACTGCTACCCAACCACTGTCCATCAAGGTATGGACCAGCGGCCTGAACATAGTTACCACCACGCTGCCTGACGGAAATTTTTGCGTCGACTACTTGCAACAACTGGAAGCCACCGGCGGCGACGGGACATACGCCTGGACACGCAATTCCGGAATCCTTCCAGGTGGGCTTAACCTTGATGCCGACGGCCTGATCTCCGGCGCGCCTTCCATGGCCGGCACCTACAACTTCACCGTCCAGGTAGAATCAGCCGGGCAGATCGCAATACAACGTCTTTCAATCTTCGTCTCCAGCGGCAGGACCACCCTCGTCTCACCTGCCGATGGCGATAATGTCGGAGGAAACACGGTGAACTTCCTGTGGAATCCCGTACCCGGGGCCACCGATTACCAAATCGTGGTCGCCACAGATCCTAACGTGGAATCTGGTATCGTCCACGACCAACTCACAGGAGGACCTGCTTCACAGTCATTCAATGATTTCCCCAACACCGGCAGCACCTATTACTGGAAAGTACAGGCAAAACTTACCTGCGGCGATGCCCCATGGAGTACTATCCGCAGCTTTACCAATAGTCCCGCCGGCCCGCCGGCGCCAGTGTTGACTGCCCCGACCGATGGCGCCACAGTATCCGGTTCATCCGTCACTTTCCAGTGGAATGCCACCCCTGGTGTCACTAACAATGCCATACAGGTCAGCACGAGCCCCACTTTCTCTACGCTGTTCCATTACAACTATACCCGTGGAGCGACAACCATTAAGTACAAAGACTTCCCCGCTAACGGCACGACCTACTACTGGAGGGCCGCATCCTATAATGACTCGGGGTGGGGAGATTGGAGCGCCTCCCGCAGCTTTATCAACAACCCCGGCGGCATTACGCCGGTTGCCCCTGCTCTCCAAGCCCCAGCCGATGGCGCCATAGTATCCGGTTCATCCGTCACTTTCCAGTGGAATGCCGTCGCTGGTGTCACTAACTACGCCATCCAGATCAGCACGAACCCCACTTTTTCTACGCTGTTCCGTTACAACTACACCCGCGGAGCTACAACCATTAAGTACAAAGACTTCCCCGCTAACGGCACAACCTACTACTGGAGGGCCGCATCCTATAATGACGCGGGATGGGGAGATTGGAGTGCCTCCCGCAGCTTTATCAACAACTCCGGGCCGATTGCCCCTGTTCTCCAAGCTCCAGTCGATGGCGCCACAGTATCCGGATCATCCGTCACTTTCCGGTGGAATGCCTCCCCTGATCCTAGTGTCACTAACTATGCCATCCAGGTCAGTACCAGCCCGACTTTTTCTACGCTGTTCCATTACAACTACACCCGTGCAGCTACAACCATTGATTATAAAGACTTCCCCGCTAACGGCACGACCTACTACTGGAGGGCCGCATCCTATAATAACTCGGGGTGGGGAGATTGGAGCGCCTCCCGCAGCTTTATCAACGGGCTTTGATATCGACGTACCCTGTCATAGCTGTCAGCCAAAGACGGGAGCCGAAGGTGCGCCAGTAAGCTTACTGGCGCACCTTCGATGATGCTATTTATTGCGATTGCTTCGTGGCTACGCTTCTTACAATATAATCCCACCCTTATCACCGGTACTAAAGTACCTGTATGCCGCTATCTGACGTCATTAGACATCACCGCTACATGGATGTAAAATCAATTTACGCAGTAACTGCAAGGTGGTGCCTGATTGAAAAAGCTGTTATCTTTAGCTGTCCTGTTATTAATTACAGTAGGCATATCCTGCACTGCAGCCGCACCTGCGACCCAAGGAGATCAGGTAACCATGGAAATTCTTGACAGTACCATCTCTTATATCAAAGCCAACCATCCCGACGCATCTGCATTTTTATCTGATGACATTAAATTCGCCCTGACCGGTAGCACGGGCAAGGATATCGAAGGCTACACCGGAGTCACTTATTCAGGAGGAGGATGGGTCATCAGCATCGGGCACGCGATAGTGCCCAACTACGCATGGGGTATAAAGGCCGACTACGATAACGGCAAGATCGTGTGGATCGGCGACAGCAAGAACGGTCAGATATCGGAGGAGAGCTACACAAAGCTAAATTAGCGCAGTTCACTGTACAGGATGATTTTTATGATCCATGCGGGAGTCATACGATGAAACCACGGGCCGGAATTATCTTCGGTCACTGCCTGCTCGTTTTTCTTGTCTGTATGCTGACGGTCTTTTCGCCAGACATCACGGTCAAGCAGGCAAGCGCGGATACGGCAAAGTGTGAAACCTGCGGCACCGGCGGCCAGATTTTTGACCACCCCAGTAACTCCCTCCGCCGCCATGGCCTGATCCGCTATACACCGGAGCAGATAGAGGCGGAGAACCGGCTGATTGAGACGGCGCCCCTGGCTAAAACCGTGCCGATAGCCGGTGTGAAATCGCTGTCGGACGGATATACAGAGGGCGCCACCCGAAATTTATTGCCGTTATTATCATACGATCCCACTCAGCGCGACCAGGGCTTAGGCTGCGGGAGCTGCTGGGTCTGGGCAGGAACGGGATGCCTGGAGGTAGCACTGAGGAACCAACTCGGTATCGAAAATAATAAGCTCTCCGTGCAATATTTCACCTCGACATACAATGGAGGGAGCTATCCCTGGGCCTGCTGCGGCGGCAATGCCTCTTATTTCGCCTCTCATTACAACGACACATTGAAGAAGGCTATCCCGTGGTCGAACAACAATGCGGATTATGTGGACGGCAGCAGTACGTGCTACGGCAGCACGGCCATGCCGGCCGGCTCGATCTCCACAAGTCCCAACTATCCCATCTCCTCGGTTACTGCGTATCGTATAAAAACATATTCTGTGGAGGATGGCGTAAACCAGGCTACCGCCATAGCGAACATCAAGAACGTGCTGGACCAGAACAAGGCCATCTACTTCGGCTTCACACTGGCCAACGACGACGACTGGGACCAGTTTTTCGACTTCTGGTATGACGAGCCCGAATCATACCTCTGGCGTAACGGCTATTCATGCACTGGTTCTTACTTTTATCAACACACACTCGGCCATGCCGTGCTCTGCGTGGGCTATGACGATACACCGGAGGGCACCGCCAACGACTACTGGGTAATGCTAAATAGCTGGGGCACGGCCGCGGGACGGCCCAACGGACTGTTCAGGGTGCCCATGTATTACGACTACGATTGCTCAATAACCAACTACGGCTACAGTACAAGGTGGTGGACGATCGAACCGACCTTCATACTCAGCCCTATCACCACAGCACCCACCATGACTTCCCCCACCAACGGCGCCGGTGTTTACAGCTCCACCGTCAACTTCTTCTGGAGTACGGTATCCGGCGCCACCAAATACCAGTTGCAGGTCAGCACACTGCCCGATTTCTCCACCCTATACAGATACAATGGAACCACCGCCACCTCATTCACTATGAACAACTTCCCCAATGACGGCACCGTCTATTACTGGAGGACCAGGGCCGGCAACGCCATCGGCTGGGGACCCTGGAACATCACTCCATGGAGCTTCACTAACGGAATATCCTCAGCCTCCCCTTCAGCTCCCACAACACCTCCCGCCATGACTTCCCCATCCAACGGCGCCGGTGTTTACAGCACCACCGTCAACTTCTCCTGGAGTACG
>Ga0172380_10005619_pt1 | contig 15092 bp, 16 predicted proteins | sample Leawe162metaG_FD_119747 | JGI IMG/M metagenome (GOLD analysis project Ga0172380, IMG submission 119747) | Leachate microbial communities from a municipal landfill in Southern Ontario, Canada - Leachate well 162 metaG | ecosystem: Engineered > Solid waste > Landfill > Unclassified | place...
CTGAAGAAGTGCAAATTATAAAGACTACAACTAGTGATTATTCTGCAGATTTGAAAAAAGTTATAACCGCAGATGAAATAATTTCTTTCCAGAAGCTTATAAAACGAGTACCCGTTGCCGATAATGTTATAGAATATGCTGTCAAGATTGTAGAAGCAACAAGACCTAGCAGTAATAAAAATGAATTTGTAAAAGAAAGAGTTGCTTGGGGAGCTGGACCAAGAGCATCTCAATATTTAATATTAGCGGCTAAAACTAAGGCGGTAATGGAGGGGCGATTTACACCTTCAATTGACGATGTAAAGGCATTTCTAATTCCAGTTCTACGTCACAGAATAATTCCAAACTTTACTGCAGAAGCGGAGGGAATTAGTTCGGTAGAAATCATCAATAAACTATTTTAACCAGACCGACTGAATGCAAAAAAAAGTACTCTCGATTTTACTGCTAATTATTTTAGCAGTTATAATTTCTTCGTGTAAAAAAAATGAACCGGTTGTCACTAAAGTTGAACCAAAGCCCAATCCTTTTAATCTTGCTGCAATTGATGATTTAATAGAAGTTCGCGATACAATTCAAGCCGATGAAACAGTAAGCGATATTCTCGCTCCTCATGGTGTTTCACCTAAGATGATTCATGAAATTGAACTAAAAGCGCTCAAGGTATTTCCGTTGAGTAAGTTTCGAGCCGGTAAAGAATTATATATTTATGCTAAATGGGACTCAGTTGAAACCCTGAAATATATGGTATATGTAGTAAATGAAATTGATCACGTAATATTTGATCTGCGTGATTCAATCAAAGTTACCGAAGAGAAAAAACCTTTTACTGTAAAGGAAGTAGTTGCACGAGGAGAAATAAAAGAAAACTTAAGCAAAGATTTAATTGCTCTAGGTTTTGATGAAAACATAGGCTATAACACAGCGGATGTATTTGAAAGCCAAATTGATTTTGCTGCACTTCAGCCGCAAGATAAATTTGAGATTCTTTATGAGCAGATTTTTGTTGAAGGAAAGCCTAGTATGATTGGGAAAATTCTTGCAGCTAAAATCAACCATAGGAAAAAGGATCATTTCGCATTTCTTTATGAGAAAGAAAAAGCCAATAGTTATTATGATGAAAATGGTGGAGGGATGTTAGGAATGTTCCTAACCGCGCCCATTAAATTTAGGTATAGAATATCATCCAAGTATTCTAAGAATAGATATCATCCTGTACTGCATAGAACTAAAGCTCACTTAGGAACTGATTTCGCTGCAGCTCATGGCACACCAATTCAATCTACCGCACATGGTGTTGTGGTTGAAGCCGGTTACAGTGGGGGAAATGGCAACTATGTTAAAATAAAACATAGTGCAACTTATACAACTCAGTACCTTCATATGTCGCGCATTGCAAAAGGAATGAGACGCGGGGCTAAAGTGTCTCAAGGTCAAGTAATTGGATTTGTAGGAAGTACCGGACTCGCTACCGGACCGCACGTATGCTACCGTTTTTGGAAAAACGGAAAACAAGTAGATCCGTTCAGAGAAAAGAATCAAGCTACTCAAGCGCTTAGTAAAAAGTATAAAACTGATTTTAACGTTGTAAGAGATTCTTTGCTTAAGAGGCTGAATAGTTAAATTCCCGACTAAAAATTGAAGTGAATGATTTTGCATAATTGTGAATAATTATTCATCTCGAATTTCCTCTATTTTTTGTCCTAAAATAAAATGCATTCCAACTTGAACTTTTATTGCACAAAAAAGTATTGTTTCATACTTTTGCAACACTTTTATAAACAAGGAATGAAAAATGAACGCTGAATGCCCGGTATGCGGAGCTCAAATTCAGCTTGCGGCAGATGCAGTGCAAGGTGAATTAATTGAATGCTCTGAATGTGGAACTGAATTGGAAGTAGTTTCTGTTAATCCGCCACAAGTTAAAGAAGCTCCTCAAGAAGAAGAAGACTGGGGCGAATAAAATTGGTCTGGGTACTCGATTCAACATTACGCGAAGGCGAACAAACTCCCGGTGTTTATTTCGATAAACACATTAAGCTTGCTATTGCAAACTTACTTGATGAAGTGGGTGTTGATATTATTGAGTCGGGACATCCTATGGTTACTCCGGAAATTCATGCTGCTGTAAAAGCAATAGCACAAAAAGGCTACAAAAGAATTGTTGGAGCTCACTCACGTTCCTTAAAATCTGATGTTGATCTTGCACTTGAATGTGGTGTCGGTTTTATTGGAATTTTTTATTGTGTCTCTGATGAAAGATTGGAAACAGTCTTTAAAAAAGATTTAGATACTGCATGCATGTTAATAACAGATGTTATTAAATATGCTAAAGATCAGAAACCGGATCTTCTAATTAGATACACACCGGAAGACACGGTACGTTCTCAGTTTGAAAATGTAGTTAAAGCTGCCGTTGCTGCAATCGAAGCCGGTGCTGATATAATCAGTGTTGCTGATACAACCGGATATATGGTACCCGGTACAGAACGCAGTATGTATGATTATATCTCAAGATTAAAAGATGAATTTGGAAAAAGAAACCTATCTCCAAAAGTTGCTGTGCATTGCCATAACGATCGCGGCTTAGCATTAGCAAATGCGCTTGATGCTTACCGTGCCGGAGTTGATATCATTGATGCGGCGGCACTTGGATTGGGTGAAAGAGCGGGAATTGTTGATCTCGCACAACTTCTAACTGTTCTTACTATAGATTACAAAGAGAACAGATGGAATTTAACTAAGTTGGTAGAGCTTTATGAACTTGTAAGCCAACATTCTGGTATTCCTATTCCGGCTAACTTCCCAATAACGGGTAAGAACGCATTTACACATTGCGCCGGTGTCCACACTCATGCTGCATCCGTTAATCCTATGCATTATGAAAGCTTAAACCCAGAATTACTTGGAAGACCAAGAACATTTTCTCTCGATCATATGTCGGGTATTGCATCGCTAAGGTATGCACTTGCACTTATTGAAGAGAGTTCTCTTGATTCTGATTTACAAAATGATGTCTTAAGAGAAGTCAAATCTGTCGGTCAACGCGGAAGAACCGTTGAACTTGCCGAACTCAAGCATATCGTCGATGCAGTAAAGCATCATCAGACTTACACTAAGTGAGCCACGCTCACATAATACAGCTGTAAACTAAAATACTTAATAAACGGAGAACAACTACAATGAAGATTGGATTGCTTCATTCATTAATTCGTAAAGACGAAAAATTCTTGATCGATGAGTTCAATGCAGTAAAAGGTGTGGAACTTGTGATGATCGACGACAGAGAAATTTCTTTCAACCTTGGCAAAGACAAGTTTGATTTTGATGTTGTTGTTGAACGCAGCATAAATCACTCGCGTGCGTTGCACGGCTTAAAACTATTTGATACTGCCGGAATAAAAACTGTAAATACTTATAATGTTGCTACAATTTGTGGTGATAAACTATTAACATCTTGCGCACTTGCTGAACATAAAGTCCCTCAGCCGGAAGTTCGGGTTGCTTTTACAGAAGAATCTGCACTTAAGACAATTGAGGAAATGGGCTATCCGGTTGTACTCAAACCGGCGGTTGGTTCTTGGGGCAGATTACTGTCGAAAGTAAATGACCGTGATGCAGCAGAAGCTATCTTAGAGCACAAAGCTGTTCTTGGTTCATATCATCATTCCATATTTTATATTCAGAAGTATGTTGAGAAAACAAGAATTGAAAATGGCGAAAGATTGCCTGGCAGAGATATTAGAAGTTTTGTGGTTGGTGATAAATGTATTGCTGCAATTTATAGAACATCGCCGCACTGGATTACAAACACAGCCCGTGGTGGTAAAGCTACGAACTGCGTTGTTACCGAAGAATTAAATGATATTTCCGTACATGCAGCTAAAGCAGTTGGAGGTGGAATTGTGGCCATAGATGTTTTTGAGACTGAACAAGGCTTAATGGTTAACGAAGTTAACTATACAATGGAATACAAAAATAGTATTGCAACTACCGGTGTAAATATTCCTCAAAAAATGGTTGAATATGTTTTACAAGTAGCTGAAGGAAGAGTTTAATGGGAAAAATAAATGTTTCAATTGTGGGCGCATCCGGCTATACGGGAGGAGAACTACTCCGCTTGTTGTTGTTTCATCCAAACGTAGAAGTAAAGCAGGTTACATCCGAAAGTTATACCGGAAAATTCGTTCACAAAATTCATCCTAATTTACGTAAATCAACCCAGATGAAATTTGTTTCGGCTTCCGAACTGGAATCTTGTGATTTACTATTCTTGTGCTTGCCGCATAATAGTTCACAGAACAAAATTGATCATTACAAAACACTTGCGCCAAAGATTATAGATTTAAGTGCCGATTTCAGAATAAAAGATGCTGCTGAATATGAGAAATGGTATGGTCATAAACATTCTCGCCCTGAATTACTGAACGAATTCATATACGGAATTCCGGAATTACACCGTGAAGAAATGAAAACTGCGAATTACATATCTAGTGCTGGATGCAACGCAACAGCGAGTATTCTAGGTTTATATCCTTTATACAAAGCTGGTTTAGTCGAGGAAGACAGAACTGTAATTGAGGTAAAAGCCGGTTCAAGCGAAGGGGGTAACAAAGTAAACGATGGCTCTCATCACCCGGAAAGAAGTGGGGTTGTGCGTTCTTATATGCCGACAAAGCACAGACACACAGCTGAAATGCTTCAAGAACTCTCTTTCGGCAAAAAGATACATGTTCATTTTTCTGCTACAGCAATTGATATGGTTCGCGGCTTGCTCGCAACTTGTCATGTTTTTCTGAAAACTGATTTACAAGAAAAAGATATTTGGAAAGTTTACCGAGATGCATATGGCAACGAGCCATTTATCAGAATTGTAAAGGAGAATGATGGAATTTACCGTTACCCGGAACCAAAATTGTTAAGCGGTACCAACTATTGCGATATCGGTTTTAAGAAAGATGAGTTTTCGAATCGTGTTGTAGTTGTTAGTGCGATTGATAACTTAATGAAAGGCGCTGCCGGACAAGCTTTGCAAGCGTTCAATATAATGTATGGTTTTGATGAAAGAACCGGACTCGAGTTTCCGGGCTTGCATCCAATCTAAATCTTGATCATGATCTTGATCGCTTTTGTAAACAGATCATGATTAAGATCAAGAACAAGTTCAAGGGAAAAAAATGTGTAGATTACTTTACGTTAACTCAAAAAATGAATTTTGCATTAGTGAATACTTGGCAAAGTTTGCTGAAATTTCTAAAAACAGCAGAGAGTTTCAAGGACACGGTTGGGGTTTCGCTTATTGGCAAAACAACATTTGGAATCATTATAAAAATGTTAAGCCGATTTGGGAAGATGATCTTTCCAAATTCGGAAATACAACTCGATTAATTGCTCATGCCCGCAGCGCATTTAAGGATGAAGGTATTATTGTAGAGAACAATATGCCTTTTTATGATGCAAAGAATATCTTTGTTTTTAACGGTGAACTTCGCGGCGTAAAGATTAAAGAGGAGGGGAGAATTGGTGCCGAGAAGATTTTTAATTATATCAAACGATTCGATAAGGGAAATTTTGGTGAAGCGTTAAGTAAGGGAACTGAAATCATTAAGAAAAAATCTTCTTATATAAGGGCAATGAACATTATTGCCACTGATAAAGAAAGCGCATACATTTATTCTCACTTTAACGAAGATGAAGAATATTTTACAATTAGTATTAAAAGAGATGAAAATATGGTTGCTGTCTGTTCCGATCCTTTTCTCGGAGAAGAAAACTGGCAGCCAATACAAAACAATACGTTAACGGAGCTCCAATGTTTATAGTTAAAATTGGCGGCGGAAAGGAATTGAATCTAAAAGGAATAATTTCCGATCTGGCAACTTTACAAGAGAAATTTATCATTGTGCATGGTGCAAATGCTTTGCGCGATGAATTGGCACAAAAACTAAATTATGAAAAGAAGGTAGTTACATCATTATCCGGCTACGATTCTGTTTTAAGCAACGAAGGAACAATTGATTTGATGATGATGGCTTATGCCGGGCTAAAAAACAAAAGAATCGTTGAACTTTGTCAGCAAAACGGAATAAATGCGGTAGGACTTTCCGGTCTGGATGGCAAAGTAATTCAAGGTAAACGAAACAGCGGAATAAAAGTAAGGGAAGGTGGTAAAACCTTATTGCTCAGAGATTTTTCCGGCAAACCTAAAGCAATTAACAAACAGCTTTTGGAACTACTTTTAGATAACGGTTACATTCCGGTACTAAGCGTTCCATTAATTGATGAAAACAATTTCGCTATTAATTCTGAAAATGATGATATAGTCGCGCTTCTCCAAACAGAATTAAAATCAGAAAAAGTTATTTCGCTGATTGAGGCACCCGGTTTTCTTTTAGACAAAAACGATCCGGCTTCGCTTGTTTCGAAAATGTCTAAAGCAGAACTTGAAGCGATGGAAGAAAAAGTTGAAGGAAGAATGAAAAGAAAAATTCTTGCTATCAGAAAACTATTTGATGGTGGAGATACAACTGTAATTATCTCGGACGGCAGAACAGAACATCCGATTTTAGATGCCATCGAAGGCAAAGGTACTACAATTTCTTAGATAGGAGAGAGTTATGAAAGATTACAAAGCATTAATTCAGCAATACGAACTCGATGTTTATCCGCGTAGAGAAGTTGTTCTTGTGAAGGGAAAAGATTCGCGCGTATGGGATGACCAAGGTAAAGAGTATATCGATTTAGCTTCCGGCATCTCGGTAGCCAATGTTGGGCATTGCAACGAAAAAGTTGTGGAAGCGATTACAAAGCAAGCGGGAACATTGATTACATGTGCAAACACATTTTATAATGATGCAAAAGCATTGTTTCTGGAGAAACTTTTTAGTATTGCTCCCAAGAATTTGACACGAGCTTTTCTCACAAATTCCGGAACTGAGGCAATGGAAGCCGCAATCAAATTTGCCCGGGCAAATACGAAAAAGACAAAATTCATTTCTGCAATGAAAGGCTTTCATGGAAGAACATACGGAGCGTTGAGCGCAACTTACAAAAAAGAATATAGAGAGATTTTTGAACCGCTAGTTCCCGGTTTTTCTTTTGTTCCTTATAACAATTTTGAAAAACTTGCAGAAGCTGCTGATGATCAAACTGCCGGAATTATTTTGGAATTAGTCCAAGGTGAAGGTGGAATTAATATCGGGCAAAAGGATTATTTTCAAAAAGTAAGACAGCTTTGCGATGAAAAAGGAATCATGCTAATCATTGATGAAATCCAAACCGGATTTTGCCGTACTGGAACTATGTTTGCGATTGAGCAATACGGAATTGATGCCGATATGATGACAGTCGCAAAATCAATTGCCGGCGGCTTTCCTATGGGTGCATTGCTTTGCTCTGACAAAATTCAGATTGAAAAAGGGAAACACGGATCAACATTCGGTGGCAACCCATTAGCTTGCGCCGCCGGAACTGCTTCAATCGAGTACATGATTGAGAACAAATTGTGGGAACATGCCGAAGCAAAGGGGCGCTATTTCAAAGAAAAATTATCTGCTTTTCAGCTTAGCAAAGTTCGCGAGATTCGCGTAATAGGTTTGATGATTGGAATTGAGCTAAAAGATAAATCTCAACCGGTGATTGTGGAATTGCTGGAAAAGGGTGTTCTTTCGCTTCCGGCCGGAACAACGGTTTTACGACTTCTTCCGCCGCTTACAATCAGCTATGAAGATTTAGACAAAGCTGTAGCCATATTAGCTGAAGTTTTAGCTTAAGTAAATGAAGTACCCGCTTCGACTTGCTGAACACAAGTTAAGCGAGGTGAGAAGTTTAGAGTGTAGAAATTTAAGTTTCTACACTCTTTGTTCTTCACTCTACACTCATTTTGCTTTGTAACCCCATTTGCCTTATTTTTCGCCAACCTAAAATCAAAAATTAAATATGATAGTTGATTACATACCGATATTTTTAGTAATTCTTGTTGCTGCAATTTTTGGCGGTGCTGTGGTTTTTTCATCCGTAGTATTCGGGCCGCATCGTCCAAACAAAATAAAAAACATGCCTTACGAAAGCGGCAAGGATCCCATTGGAACTACCCACGAAAGAATTTCAATCAAGTATTATCTAGTTGCAATGCTCTTCATAATTTTCGACATAGAAGTAATTTATGTTTATCCATGGGCAGTACAGTTCAGAACTTTGTATGCCGGCTATGGATTATATTCCTTCCTTCCAATGCTGATCTTTTTGATAGTGCTTGAACTTGGATTCGTTTATGTCTTGATGAAAGGAGGCTTAAAGTGGGATTAGAAGCAAAACTTACACAAGATGGTTTCGTTACAACAACAATAGATGCAGTAGTCGCATGGGCTCGTAAAAGTTCTGTCTGGCCAATGCCTATGGGAATTTCTTGCTGTGCGATTGAAATGATTGCCGCTGCCGATCCTAAATACGATATCTCTCGTTTCGGTTCCGAAGTAATGCGTTTTACTCCTCGTCAATGCGATTTGATGATTGTTGCTGGAACAGTAACTTATAAGATGGCTCAAGTTGTAAAAAGAATTTATGATCAGATGCCCGATCCTAAGTGGGTAATTGCAATGGGCGCTTGTACTTCTTCCGGCGGAATGTACCGTTCATACAGCGTTGTTCAAGGAATTGACCAGTTTCTTCCAGTTGATGTTTACACAGCCGGATGCCCGCCTCGTCCGGAAAATTTGCTAAATGCATTAATTACAATTCAAGAAAAAATTGGTAAAACTAGAGCACGTGATTTTCAAGATATAATTCAACCAAAAACAGAAATAGCGAATAACTGATAAATGGAAGTGAAAGAATTAATTATTAAAAAAGTAAAGGAAGGTTTTGGCGAAACCAATGTTGAAGTTGTTGACGCGCTTGGAGACCTTTCATTTACTGTTAGTAAAGACAAGTTAGTTGAATTTGCTAAGTTTTTAAAAACGAATTCCGACTTGGAATTTATAATGTGCAAGGATGTTACAGCCATTGATTGGGCAACGAGAAAGAAAAGATTCACAACTGTTTATCATCTTTATTCTTTCAAATTGAATTTCAATCTTAGAGTTAAAGCTAATCTTGATGAGGAACCCTACCAAGTTGATTCTGTTTCATCAATTTGGGAGAGTGCAAACTGGTACGAGAGAGAAACATTTGATATGTACGGAATCGATTTTAAGAATCATCCCGATTTAAGAAGAATGTATATGCCCGAAGGTTTTCAGTATTATCCATTAAGAAAAGATTTTCCGGTGTTGGGAATTCCGGGTTCACTTCCACTTCCACAGAAGCCAGAGTAGTATGGAAAAAATTCATAACGTTTATTCAGACGAAAAGATTTATAAAAAGCTTCTCGAAGACAAGAACATTACAATTGAAGATGCTCTTGATAACGAGATGGTTATAAATATGGGACCTCAGCACCCGGCGACTCATGGCGTGCTAAGAATTGTATTAAGACTCGATGGCGAGACAGTGGTAAAAGCTGTTCCGGAGTTGGGCTACCTTCATAGAGGTTACGAGAAAATGGCTGAGGATATGAGTTTTATAGAATTCATTCCTCATACCGATAGATTGGATTACACAGCTACTCTTTGTAACAATGTCGCTTATGTTTTAGCTGTAGAAAAATTAGCGGGAATTGAAGCTCCTAAACGCGCCCAATGGATCAGAATGATTGTGGCTGAGCTTTCAAGAATAGCGGCTCACATGGTTGCTATTGGAACATTTGCTATGGATGTTGGCGCTGTTACAATGGTGATGTGGACTTTCCGTGAGCGAGAAAGAATTCAAGAAATATTTGACCGTTTAGCTGGAGCAAGGTTTACTACAAGTTATACTCGTCTTGGCGGTGTTGCGGCAGATCTTGATGATGTTACACTAAAGTTGATTCGTGATTTTCTTGATTCGTTTGATAAAGAATTAAACGATATGGATAGTCTCGTTCTTCATAATAGAATTTTTATTGATCGTCTTGAAGGCGTTGGTATTCTTTCTAAAGCAGATGCAATTGCTTATGGAATTACCGGACCAAACTTGCGTGCAAGTGGTGTTGAGTATGATGTTCGAAGAGCTAATCCATATTTATTCTATAATGAAGTTGATTTCAAAATTCCTACTTACAGCGAAGGTGATTCTTTAGCCCGTTACTTCTTAAGAGGTGATGAGGTGAGAGAAAGTGTGAAGATTTTGTATCAATGTTTGGATAAAATTCCTCAAGGTGAAGTGATGGCAAACGATCCCAAGAAAGTTTTGCCTCCTAAGACCGAAATTTATTCACGTATGGAAGAATTGATTCACGATTTTATGATTATAAATTATGGTATTAATCCGCCGGTTGGAGATTCTTTCTTCTCGGCAGAAAACCCGAAAGGCGAGTTAGGATTTTATATTGTCAGCAATGGCGAAGGTCAGCCTTGGAAGATGAAAATCCGATCACCTTCGTTCTGTAATCTGCAAGTGCTTTCTAAATTGTGCGAAGGCGCAATGATTTCAGACGTAATCGCTATTATCGGTTCACTCGATCCGGTGATGGGTGAAGCAGATAAGTAAGCAGATTAAGATTATGAGCTAGAGCATGAATTGATAAGATTATGTGCGAAAGAATGATATGAGTGAGATTGTTTTTGATCATGAAAAATTAATTGTTTATCAGAAATCGGTTGAATTTGTTAAGTGGGTTCATCAAATCCTTATAAAGATTAAGTTGAAGAATCCTACGATTGACCAATTTGAAAGAGCAGCAGATTCAATAGCTTTGAACATCGCTGAAGGAAATGGCAAATATTCTGGGAAAGATCGTTGCCGTTATTTCGATATTGCAAAGGGTTCAAGCTTAGAATGTTCATCGTGTTTGGATATATTGTTTGCGAAAGAATTAATTAGCAACGATGCTTTAATTGAAGGAAGAGAAAGACTTAAAGAGATTGTTATGATGATAATGGGATTGATTAAGAAAAATTCAGATCGTATTTATGAACCGGAGACAGAATATGAGAGTTAAGTTTCGTGCTCATGCTCTTGCTCTTATTCTGAGGTAATATGAGTTTCAAATTCACAGATGAAAATCTTAACAAAATAGAAGCAGTTAGAAAGAAATACCCAACTGCACTTGCTGCTGTTATGCCGGTTATTTATATCGCTCAAGAGCAGAACGGATATCTTAGCAACGAAGCTATGGAAGAAATTGCTTCTGTTCTTAGTATAGATAAAGTAAATGTGCTTAGTGTTGTTACATTTTATACTATGTATCACACAAAGCCTATGGGCAAGTATCACGTTCAAGTTTGCACGAATGTATCTTGTATGCTTCGCGGCGGTTACGAAATTTGGGATCAAGTTAAAGGGAAATTAGGATTAGATCACATGCAAGTTTCAGAAGATCGTAAATTTTCTCTTGAAGAAGTTGAATGCATGGGTGCTTGTGGTTACGCGCCGATGCTTGCTGTAAACGAAGATTATTTTGAAAATCTAACTAAAGAAAAAGTTGAAGAAATTTTGGACTCTCTCAAGTGATGGAAAGAATAGTTTTACCCCAAATAGAAAATTTTAATACGATAGATGTCTATCTTGCCAATGGCGGTTTTGATTCTGCTAAAAAAGCACTTGCAAGAACTTCCGATGATATTATTGATGAAGTAAAGAAATCTGGCTTACGTGGACGCGGCGGCGCTGCATTTTCTTGTGGTCTAAAATGGAGCTTCATGCCTAAGACTACAACGAAGCCAAAGTATCTTTGCATAAACGGTGATGAAAGCGAGCCGGGCTCATTTAAGGATAGACAAATTTTTGAGGATAATCCATTCCAGTTGATCGAAGGCGCCATAATTGCATGCTATGCAATAGGTGCTAAAGTTGCTTATCTCTACATCCGCGGTGAATATCAAAAGTGGGTGAATATGATGCAAGCCGCTGTTGATATTGCTTACGAGAAGGGTTTCCTCGGCGAGAAGATGAAAGAAACTTTCGGTACGGAATTCAGTTGCGACTTATTCGTTCATAAAGGCGCGGGTGCTTATATCTGCGGTGAAGAGTCTTCATTAATGAATTCTATTGAAGGTAAAAGAGGCTATCCAAGAGTTAAGCCTCCATTTCCGGCGCAGAATGGTTTATGGGGAAATCCTACTACAATTAATAATGTTGAAACAATTACGAACATTCCGGCAATTATTAAAAATGGCTGGGAGTGGTTTTCTAAAATTGGTGCGCCTAAACATCCGGGAACAATTTTGTTTGGAATTAGCGGGCATGTTAACAAACCGGGCGTTTACGAACTTCCTTCCGGAATACTTCTTACAGAATTAATTAATGAAGTAGCCGGCGGAGTTATTGGCGATAAAAAAATAAAATGTGTTATTCCGGGTGGTTCATCTATGCCGCCGTTACGTGGCGATCAGCTTGAAGGCGTAAAAATGGACGCTGATTCGTTGAAAGAAGTAGGTTCAGCTATTGGAACCGGCGGTGTTATGGTAATGGATGAAGACACAAATTTGTTGGATGTATTGATTCGGATTGCTCATTTTTATCATCATGAAAGCTGTGGGCAATGCACGCCATGCCGTGAAGGCACCGGCTGGATGGAAAAAACTCTAAAGAGAATTAAACAAGGCAACGGAACATCAAAAGATTTGGATTTATTGTGTGATGTTGCTAATCATATAGAAGGCAATACAATTTGCGCTTTGGGCGACGCTGCTGCATGGCCGGTTAAGTTTATGATAACAAGATTCCGTGATGAGTTTGAAAAGTTTGTCAAACCGGAAGTATCAATTCCGGTTCCTAACAAAGTACACTCGATGAGAGGAACAACCGCTCCACTCACTAATCTTCAGAAATAACTTGCCATTTTTTGTTTTAATGAGAAATTTAAAAAATTTCCCTCAGCAGTTTAGGTCAAATCAAAGATAGATTCGTCTAATTTAAGGCGAATTTAAATCACACCGCAGATATTTAAAAGCGTTTAAATTTCACGATAATAAATTGAAAATGAGTTTAATCTATACTACTGAAAACCATGACGGTGAGTTAATGAAGACAAAAGTTTTAGTTGTTTCGGATGATGAAAAATTAGTTCCGGAAATAAGAAAAATCGAGGAATCAGTTTCTCAGAATACATGTTTCACTTTTGTAACAACAGAAGATGAAGCTAAAAGATTGCTGGGAAGTGAAGACTTTGCAGTTGTTTGTATCGAGTATTCAACTTTAAAAATCAATGGATTAGAATTTCTTTCTTTCGCTAAAGATAAATATCCCAAAGTATTTAGGGTGTTGTTCACGGATCCTTCCAAGCGCGAAAGAGCCGTTTATTCTACAGCTGATGTTCACCGTTTTATAAATAAGCCGATTCGCGATCAAGAATTCGTTAAATCTATTGAGCATTTCCAAAGTTTATCAAAGTATGATTTAGATTCTAAAACCATATCTGCCATTCTTGGTATAGGTCCAATTCCTACTATGCCGGAAGTCTATACTAGATTGGAAAGAGAAATAAATAAGCCGGAAGTTTCAATACACAGAATTGCCGATATTATTTCAAATGATCCTCTTGCTGCTGCAAAGGTTATGCACATTGTTTATTCGTCATTTTACAACATTTCTAAAAGTATTGTTAATCTTGTCCATGCAATCAACTTTTTAGGCTTAGATATTATTAAGAGTTTAGTCTTATACATCAAAGTTTTCATACTGAAAAACCAGCCGCCGGAAATTCAGAATTATCTAAAAAAAGTTAGAGATCATTCAATTGACGTTGCAAAAGTCTCTAAAGCGATAATGAATTTGGAATGCAAGGACCGCGACTTAATCGATTCTGCTTACATAGCCGGACTGCTGCATGATATCGGGAAAATTATCATGGTTCAGTGTAGCGACAAATCTAAGCGAATGGCATTTGTATCCGAACATGCTAGCGACAATCAATTAGAGAAAGAGATCGAAAAGTTTGGCGTCTCACATGTGAATGCCGGTGCTTATTTGCTTAGTTCGTGGGGCTTCCCTTCAGAACTTATTTCATCCGTTGCTAATCATCACAATACGGAAATAATACGTGATGGAGAACTGGGTCTTAATCAGATCGTTTATATTGCGAATGCGTTGGTAACCGCTAATGATTTGTGTGTTGATGAAATAAAGAAAATTTACGGAGTTGAAAGAGTAGAAGGCTGGATGGAATTTATTCCGGGTCAACTAGAAGAATTATCCTAATCTGCTTTGTTTCTGATACTTTTAAAAGGCGAATCTTTTGATTCGCCTTTTTTGTTTTTAAACTACTAACTAAGTTTGTATGCAAAATTTAGGAAACCAATGAAACGACTTTTTCTTTTTCTTCTCACGATAGAAACACTTTTAGTTGCTCAAGAAAACAAAACCCAAAACGATACACTCTTGCTTAAGTTTGATCAGATTACAGTTACGGCCACACGCTATGCCGAAAATTTAATCGAGATACCTTATGCTGTAACGGTCCTTAGTGCTGCTCAGCTACAGATGAAGCGCGCTTACGGTATTGATGAGGTTGTTTCTTCTATTCCGGGTGTACTGGCTCAATCCAGAGTGGGAAATCAAGATGTAAGGCTTGTAATACGCGGATTTGGCGCTCGTGGCGCCGGTGATAGATCGAACTATGGAACATCAAGGGGAATTCGGGTCATGGTTGATGGAATTCCAGAGACAGAACCCGATGGAAGAACGTCATTCGATTTGCTTGATCTGGGTGTGGCCGAGAATATTGAAGTAATTCGCTCAAACGCATCGGCAACTTGGGGAAATGCAAGCGGCGGTGTAATAAACATTTCTACTATTCCATCTGCCGGGAATTCCTTCCTAAAATTGAAAACATCCAGCGGTAGCTTCGGCTTTTTTCAAACACAAATTCAAGCGATGAGTAAATTTTCAGCCGGTAAAATTTTTGTATCAGCATCAAACACAAATTTTGATGGCTGGCGTGCTCATTCATCCAGCTACAGAACTTTATTCAATGTTGGAATAGTTTCGCAACTTGATGCTAAAACAGACTTAAAAGCATTCTTACTTGGTGCGACTAACGTATTTCACGTTCCGGGTCCACTTACACAAAAACA
>Ga0172380_10005620_pt1 | contig 15090 bp, 8 predicted proteins | sample Leawe162metaG_FD_119747 | JGI IMG/M metagenome (GOLD analysis project Ga0172380, IMG submission 119747) | Leachate microbial communities from a municipal landfill in Southern Ontario, Canada - Leachate well 162 metaG | ecosystem: Engineered > Solid waste > Landfill > Unclassified | place...
TCCCAACCTTCCACCTGAAGGGGGAGGAGAAATCCCAGCCGCCTTGGGCGGCTCATGGTTTTATCAGCGCCTTTGAGGCGCTCACCCAATAAGCCTCCGGCTTTGCCGGAGGTAATTTAACTTGCAGTGCCATCCCGCACCGTTGCCTCAAAATCATCACATAGCTTATCAACCAGGTCTTCAGTTTCTTTGAAGAAGTAATCCCCAACGGTCTGACGATTGAGCGCCTTGTAACGGCGGAATATCTTCGCAAAGTCATCGTAAATTTCCGCCTCCGACACATGCGATTTGATCTTTACGATCAGCCGCTCCCCTTCAGAGGACTCACGCACATACTGAAAAAAGTCTTTAATCTTGGCTTCAAACTCCCGAATCAACGTGCCCGTTAGCGCTTCCTGCTCGTTGCGGGCTGCGATGATTTCGAGAATATCAAATTGGTAGCCGCCTCCGGGTGGCTTACCCTCGGCCACTTTGAGTGGCTTCTTTTTTGTTCCCGTCGGGGTATAAGCTGCGACTTCAATAATCCCGATCTGGTTATCGAAATACACCTCAATCGGGTCTTTCACATCCTCGCTGCGGTGCATCATGTTGTAAAGCGTATTGAACTTGCGCCAGAAAAATAACAGGCTCGGTTCGCTATACTTCGCATCCAGTTCAATCACATATTCGATACGGTTAAGGATAGTGAAATACTGCGCGACCTTGGCTTTGGTATCGGCAGTGCGCTGCGGGTTGGCGTCGATATATTTCTTCAAGCTGCTCTCAAAGTCTAGGTAGCTTTCAGGCGCATCCCGCTTCACGCGGTCTTTATAGATTGCCATGAACACGTCGAAAAACTTATCGTAAGTATCCGATTTTTTCAGTTCAACCAGCAGAATATCCAGCACCTTCTTGTCGCCAAACGGGTCGAAGTCGCTCACCACCACATCGGAGTAATGTTCAAAAGCATCCTTGATGTTTTGCACATTCACGTTGTTGTATGAGAAATCCACGATCTTGCAATCGTTCTTGTACTTGGCCGTGCGGTTGACGCGAGAAATGGTTTGAATGGCGCTAATACCCTTGATCTCCTTGTCCAGAAACAAGGTATGCAATTTTTTCTCATCAAAGCCGGTTTGCAGTTTTGCTACCACAATCATCAGGCCGTTATTAAGCGGTCGCGCAAAGTTTTCCAGAACTTTTTCCTCAGGCAAGCCGCCATTCAGCCCCGATGCGCTCTGCTCGTCCTGATTGCTCGAATACACCACATGAATTGGTGCAGCCGCGTACTTCGCATATTTTGGTTCCAGCACTAACACATTGAAGTGCTTGGTTACGGCCTGCTGGTAGGCAATCGCCGCCTTGATGGAATAAACCGCCAGCATTGCCTTGCCCGTGCCGCGAATCTGGCGATACACATCTTTCACCAACAAATCCGCCACATATTTGGCGATGGCGTCGATGCGGTCACGATTTTCATAGACCTGTTTTTTCTGGGCGTCCTTGTATTCTTTCTCGGTGAAGCCTTCCAGCGGGTTGCTGGGCAAGTCAAACAACATCTTCGACGCCACGGGCACAATGTTTTTCAGCGGGTTCAGGATAAAGCCGTCTTCAATCGCTTCCTTCATCGTGTAGCTGTCAAAAGGGCGCCAAAGCTTTTCGCTTTCGGCATAACCGCTGAATTCGCCGAAACGCGCCAGTGCGTGGTCGTCCGGGGTGGCGGTAAAGCCGATAATCAGGTTCTTCTTGGTGTGGCCAGTGGCATACGCGGCATTATCAAACGGGCTTTGCAGCTCGTCGAAGATGCTCACCATGTCTTCATGCTGGTCGCCGCTGTTGGAACGGTGGATTTCGTCGATCAGAAACGCGATGCGCATTTTTGCAAGCTTGTTCAGCACGTCCACATCCAGCATCTCGCGCACCGCGCCAAATTTCTGCAAGTTCACAATCACCAGACGGGTATCGGATGCCAGCGCCTCTTGAAAAGTCTTTTTATTGGTTGCTTCCATGACCATGCGGTTGTCGATGTTCATGTTCAGCATCATCGAATCGATCTGGCCGCGCAGCTGCAACCTGTCCACCACGATCATGATCTTGTCGTAAACATATTCGCCGTCACGCCGCAGGTCTTTCAGTTGCAGTGCCGACCAGCCGATGATGTTGGACTTGCCGAAACCCGCCGCGTATTGCATCAGCAGCGAATACACGTTTTTGTTATTGGAATAGGCCTTACGCTTTTCCAGCAGCTCTTTTTTCTTGGCCTCGCCTACGCCTGCCAGCTGCTTTTCCAGCAGCTTCTCAAAGTAATCGGGTTCCTGCTCATGCGCCAGAAACTCGTCGATCTTGGCCATGATCTTGTCGGTGCCAAACTTCTGCTTGGGGCGCGGCGAAATCAAATGCCCGGCTTCATTCTTTACTTCTTTCACGCCCTTGATGACCACCACATCGCGCTCGATGAAGTTGTAATACAGAATCTCCTTTTCGATATATAACTTGCCATACAACGCGGCGAACAGCTCCTTCAGCTTGTCCTTCTTGTCGGCATCGGGCTTCAACAGCGGATACGGCTTGAACACGCCGTGGGCTTTTTTCTCGACCTCTTCTCGGTCGAACTTGCCCTCGCGGCATGAAACTAAAATTTCGTCAAAATAATCTGCGATGGTGCGGATCACAAAGGTCTCACCGATATCGGTAGTGGTGATATGAATCGCCTTCTCAAAAATCTTGAGAAAGTCTTTGCGATAACCCAGCTTCTCGCTTTCGCTCAACATGAGGTTACTGTCGATATGCTGGTGATAGACCTTTACCGCCTCGAAGTAATCCTTTATGACCTTGCCGCGCCCATTCTTGCTGGCGCTCTGGTTGGTGTAGTTGGATTTTAATTCGCTGTAGCCAAGGTAAATGCCGTTCACAAACAGCACCACATCCGGGCGGAACGAGAATACCTGCTTGCCCTGAAAACTGTATTTGTAGGGCAACTCCTGCACCACGGAAAAGATGTTTTCATCGAACAGCGCATTGTCGTGGATCACGCTGTCGCTGGTGTAGAACAGATGCAGCTTGATGCCCTGCAAGGTGATGGACTTGTTGGCGTTGATGAACAGCGCCATGTTGCGGCTGCTGCTGATGCGCTCCTGGATCAGCGCGATCAGCTCCCGCAACAACAGCTCATGGTTGCCGTGGTATTTTTTCAGCAGGGCTTCATAGGGCTTTTTGTTCAGCTCGGTGTCCGAGATGAACGCCTGCAAGTCTTCCTCGATAATCAGCGCTTGCGTGATGGTGTTGGCTTTGACTTCCTTATAGCCAAGCCCATCCCGAAAATACGGAATCAGGAATTTATCTTGCAGGTGCAGTTCGTTCATCGCTCACTTTCCCATTTCGATTTATTCCCATGAATCATTTTGTTTACTGCAAATCCATCTCAGCGCAGTGGCTTTGTTGAATATGGGCATTGGCGTTTTGCTTTTAAAGAAAAAAGTCTTTTAAAGTAAATGCCTTATTCAAAACGTCGCAGCTCCAACCGGTTTGTGTTTAAACAGAACTCATGCCCAAAATGGCACATAGCTACGGTAGCGGGTAGAGGTCTGAGCCGGGTCGGCCAACTTAACCTTACCAGCCTCCATCGTTGCCGCAATGATTTGGGAAACCGTGGCGGTCTTATCTTCCGCCAGCTTGAATCTCTCCCTCAGGCTCTGGTTCGTCATCCTCTCATTCATCACATAGCGCAGGCAGCAATGCTGGTAGCAAGCGCGGATGCGGTCATTGCGATCCATCTGTTCAATGTCCATGTGGGCAAATAGCAAAGCCGAGGTGCGCCGCTCGCCAACCCGAAAATCCGGGGCGGGTAATTGATATACCTCCGCCGCCTGCACGACCTTGTCCACGCCGCTGCCTTTCTCCTCGCAGATACCCAGCCGCCGCATCAAATCCGCCAAGCGCTCATTGCGCGACTGGTATTCGTCGATAAAACGATCCGGCGAAATGAAAGGTTTGCCGGGGTTTGAAATCTCCATCCGGTCAGCGTAAATCTCGATCATCACCGAGGTGCCGGTCTGGGTGAAGTCCTGATGAATCAGCGCATTCGCCACCAGTTCGCGCACCGCGATTTCCGGGAACATCTTCACCTCGCGCCGCAACGCCTGCTCGATCACCTCGTTGGAAGGCACCAGTCCGTAGATGAACTCCACCAGGCCCTGATAGCCCACCGCGTAACCTTTCATGCCCGGCTTATCCAGCTTGGTCTTCAGCTTGTTCTTGCCCTCGTAGACGATCACGCGCGGTGCCTTGCGCGCCAGCAGGTCAAACTGATCCAGCTTCTTGGCAAACAGGATCGCCCCCAGGTTGGTGATCGTCCATCCGGCATCTTCGCGAAGGATGAGCCTCTCGCTCTCGAAACGCTCCAGCACGCCCGCCCGATTGACCGGATACGGCAAATGCAACAGATCGAAATAGCTCTGCGTGTCCAGCAACTGCACTACCTTGTCGTCTTCGCAACCGGTCAATGCCGCCTGAGAAAACCAGTCTGGCTGCCCCTCCGCAAAAATCGCCCGCAGCCGATCCTCGCTCATCGGCACCAGCTCTTCACCGGCGCGCATCAGGTAAGCGCCCTCGAAATCGTAAACCGTGCCGCGCGGGCGACTCGGGATATGAAACACCAGCACCCGGCCATCAGGGTGCTGCACCTCCTCGATTTCCACCCGAAACCCCAAGGCCTGAAACATCTTGGCCGCCATCTCTATCGGATCATTGAAAGCCGCCGTGCCTACGACCTTGCGCGGCGGCTGATCCTCGATGCCGAGCAGCAGATGCCCGCCGCCTTCGTTCGCCAGCGCCACGCAGTATTTGTAAAGCTTGCGGTTGTCGAACTGCGTCTTCGCTTCCTTGAACTCCAATGTCTGGTGTTCCGATTGCGCCGCCCGCCATGCATCAATTTGTTGGATCGTCGTCGCCATGCTATCCCCGTTCCATAGCAGGCCGGGTTAATGCTTCCGATCCGCCTTGTTCGACTATGCAAATTTTACCCGTGACTATATCGTTAATCAGCGTCTTGCGCAGTTCCTTGAGCCTGTCAATCTGGGTGTTGAGGGTGGCGACAATGCGGTCGATATGGGTGGTTTTTTCGTCGAGGTAGGCGGCGATGGCGGCTTGTTCGTCAAAAGGGGGAACCGCTACTGACAACGCATAGAAACTATCAGTGTACAAACGAAGGCGCGATTCAATAATTCCTGTTGAGTTACGCTTAAATTCTGCAATGGCATCTTCAGTACGAAGTAAGTAATGAAAAAACGAAGAGTTCACTTTCTTTAACGGACTATACACCGCATAGGATGGACTTACGATTCCACAAAATGAGGAAACGCCAAGGCCGCGTTTCCACGCAAGCATAATATTTATCACGAGATCGCCAACTTTGCAGATTTTATAACCCACAAGGCTTTCTGCATTACTTAGAAACTCATCATCGCCAACATTATCTTTTTTCTGCGTCACCCCAGTATATTCAGAGACTGACAAAAGTATTTCGTTACCAGTAGTACTCTTGGATTTTGACTCAACAAAAACTTCCTTCAGTCGCTTCACCTCCCAATGTGTTGGCACCTTACCGATCCACTCCACCCCGCTGTCTTTCGTCACCACGGTTTTATCCAGTCCACGGGTGACAGTCTCGTTGATCAGGGATTGTTTAAGCTTGCCGTACTGCTCCGCCTTCTGGCTGAGTAGGTCTATTTTGCGATCAAGCTGCGCGGCTTGGGTGTCGAGGTACGCGGCGATAGAGGCTTGTTCAACGAATGGCGGCACCAGCAACAAAACTCTATTTAATTGTCCCGCAGTTAATTTTGGCTGTGCGGAACCAGATATCAGAGTGGTGTAATCAAGCGCTTCAAGAAGATAACAAAAAAAACGTATGTCACCTTTTCTTGGCTTGAGGATATGCGCATGGTTGTTTACCCAGTATTTGCCAGTAGCGATAAACGCTAATGGGCTGCTCCTCGAATATAAATTAGCACCATCCTCACCAAGCAATATTGTTGGCCCATCAAATATGTAGTCTTCAACCTTATCAATAACGCCTGATGCGCCATAATAATCATAGGCCTGTTCTGTCATCAGACCTCGGACTTCACCGCTCAGAGGTATCCTTTTATGGTCCAGGCTATCCAGTTCATCCTTAACCCTATTTACTTCCCAATGTGCTGGCACCTCCCCCAGCCACGCCAAGCCGCTGTCTTTATAAGCGCCATAACGCACAATGGCTTGAGTCACAGCGCCAACCCCGCTTCCAGCGCCTGCAACTCCTTATCCAGCGCGTCGATCTCGGCCAGAATTTCGCCCACTTCGCGCAGCTTTTCCGGCTGGTAAAAAATCTTGTTGAAGTTGATCTCCACGCCCACGACGTTTTCCAGGTACTCGAACGGCTTGCTGATGTACTTCGCCATGAAGGCGGCGATGGCTTTCTGGTTGGCGGCTGCATCCTTGTGGAAAGGGATGATCTCGTAATCCTTCTGATAATCGGGCGCGAGTTCCACGCTGATTTCGATGCGCTCTGGCTGGGTCTTGCTGGCATTTTTCAACGCGACTTTGACGACGATTTTGCCGCAGCCCAGCACTTCTTTCTTGCCTGATGCTTCCTTGATCAGGGTTTCCCGCTCGTTGTCGAAATAAAATTTTTCTTCGGCGGTGGTGACGACCAGAGGTTGCTCCTTGTAATCCAGGCTGGCGATGAAAGGCTTGAGGTCTTGCTCGAAGTAATCGGCGAGCGATGTGTGTTTTTCTTTATCGAAGCTCGTTATCGTAAACTTCGTAAGTTCACGTTCTCCGTTGCTCAGGCTCAGCGGTGTCAGCTTCTCGCTGGTCTTGCCTTCCTTCAGCTTCGCGGCAAAACTGTTGCCCTGTTCGTCCACGTTGGTGAGCAGGATCGCCTGCTTGTTGAAGTAGGAAAATTCCTTGTCAAACACGCGGGCGTAGTCGTTATCCTTGTAGGCGGTGAGCGTGGCGACGATGTCGAGGCGGCTGGCGGCATCGACCTCCTTGCGCTTGGAACCTTTGCTCTTTTTCAGCGGCTTGAATTTCTCGCTGGCGTTGATCAGCATCACTTTGTCTTTGTGATGCGGCTGTTTATTTTTATTCAGCACCCACAGATAGGTGTAAATGCCGGTGTTGAAGAATTCATCGGTCGGCAGCTGGATCACCGCTTCCACCACGTCGCTGTCCAGCATCCATTTGCGGATGTTGCTCTCGCTCGAACCGGCATCGCCGCTGAACAGCGTCGAGCCGTTGTGTACCACCACGCCCATGCCGACGGGATCGAGCTTGGAGACCAGGTGCTGCATGAACAGCAGTTGCCCGTCCGAGATCGAGGGAATGAATTTGAAGCGCCCGGTCTTGTCATGGGTGATGTCTTTTTCGTAACCTTTCCAGCTCACGCCGTAAGGCGGATTGGCGACGACCACATCGAATTCTTCGTTGTAGAACTTGTCGTCCACCAGCGTGTTGCCGTGTTCGATCTTGGAATCGGGGCGAAAGCGGCTCTCGATCTTGGCCAACGCGTACAGCGCGTCGTTCCAGTCCTGGCCGAAAGTTTGCGTCAGGCGTTTGAACTTCTGGTTGATGCGGTCTTCCACGCCGAACAGCATGTTGCCGCCGCCGCAGGTGCAGTCGTAAATCTTCAGCAAGGTGTCGGATTCTTCGATCTTCGAGGCGATAATCTCGGCGATCAGCGCGATCACGTCGTCCGGCGTGTATTGCTCCCCAGCAGTCTCCGCCGAGATGTCCGCCCACTTGCGCTTGATGTGCTCTTCGAGCGTGGTGATTTCGGAGTTGTTGAACGGCTTGAGATCAATCTCCGCCCACAGCTTGGTGTAGCCCAGCAGGACTTTCTTGGCCTTGAGCTTGGCGATCACACCCTTGATGTCGAGGAATTTCTCCCCTTCGCCCGCGTCCACGCCGAGCAGGTCTTTGGTCTCGCCGTCGAAGCCCTTGAGGTAGGCGTCGAAGTCGATGTCGAACGACTTGTCGTTCTTGCAGATGTCGGCCAGCGACTGCTTCTTTTCGAAGATGAAGATGTTGTAGCCCTGGCCTTCGTCCTTGATCAGATCATACAGGTCGTCTTTTTTGATCCCGGCAAATTTCTTTTCGCCGATGTCGGCCTTGAGGTTGTCGAACATCCGCACCAGGCGGCTCTCGATCATCACCAGCGCAAAAAACGGCATCATGAAAGACGGCCATTCCGATTCCTTGATCCCGCAACCGCGCAACAAGTCCGCCGTCGCCCAGATTTTTGATTCGTATTGCAGGATGTTCATTTCTAGGCCTGATTCCAGTTGTACTTAATTTAAGGCAACGGCGATTGTTCGGTCTGGTAGTTGAAGAGCAAAATTGGGTCGTGTTATTAAATTCCCCAACCTCTTTTTTATAATCGCAGCCGCAGAAGCGCCAAAGCGTGCGGCGAATCCTAACAGATATCAGCGCATGGCCGGCGAGAAACAGTCAGCTTCGCATTAGTTCATTAACTATCCAAATGTAAGCTATGACTGGCACCCAAAAGTGACTGTTTGAAAACGTTGAAAGCAGACTTTCCAGCTGGCTCCAACGACAGCCGTTTTAGAAAATCGCCACCGTCCGCCCAGGCCGAGGAGCGGACGGCTACAGTGCTTCCTCTGTACGTCTACTCCTCGCACACAGCAGAACTTCGTGTTACCGAATGGCTTGCCTGGAAGCGGACTTCCACGATCCCATCTTAACCGACCTTGAAAGATAATCTCCGACACTGCCTGTCCAGATCAAATCACGGCTGCTGCAAATAATCAGCCACCGCCGAGCTAACCCCGTTGCATCCGCACCATATCTGCAATGTCTTTCAAAATCACCAGCATGAAGCCGGCGGGGAAAAGCATCAAAAATGGAATCGCCAGCCAGGTTTCCCTTTGCCACGAAAAAATGACCGGCAGAAAGCTGTAGCACAAGAATAGGGTGTTCATGACCAAGTACGGGACGGCCTTCTGGCGATAGAGAAATGCTGTCATGGGCGGCGACTGATTTCCCTGCACCCCGAACTTCGGCGTCCGCTCAAAATGGCCGCCGCTGCTCAACGCACCCTTAATGACTGAAAGGGCAATGCTGGGCGCCATTCCGATGCCAAAAACCGGCAGAAGCGGCAGCCAGCGCAGCGAGCGGTTTGACCCGCAGACGAGCGCATACGCAAAGAAATACATCAAAATGGCGAAACTTGTCCCGGCAAGCAGCGGCAAGTCTATTTTCAGCAATTGGTAGGGGCCAATGCCCACGCGCCAAGTGATGGCGGCATACAGGGTGAGTGTCGTGAGTGCGCCGAGCAGCCAGCCAAAATTGGCCAGAAGGTGTGCCGCCGCCTCGACCTTCACTGCCAGCGGCAACGGGGAAGCGAACAGGCGTGGCAATATCTTGCGCGCCGTCTGGACGGAGCCTTTGGCCCAGCGCTGCTGCTGGCTGCGGAAGGCTGCAAGCGTGATGGGAAGCTCGGAGGGAACAGCGATGTCATCACGATAGATAAACTTCCACCCGAGCAACTGGGCGCGATAACTGAGTTCCAAATCTTCTGTCACCGTATCCGCTTTCCATCCGCCGGCTGATTCTATTGCGCTCCGCCGCCAGATACCGGCCGTTCCGTTGAAGTTGAAAAATAGATTTCGCCCGCACCGTACCCGGTGTTCGATACCGAAATGTGGGCTAAGCAGAAGGGACTGGACACCGGTGAGCCACGAGGCATCGGCGTTAAGAAAAGTCCATCTCGCCTGGACCATACCGATTTTCGGGTCAGAAAAACAAGGAACCGTCCGGACCAGAAAATCGGGTTGCGGAAGAAAGTCGGCATCAAAAATTGCGATGTATTCGCCCGCTGCATGCGCCATCCCTTCTTGCAGCGCACCCGCCTTGTAGCCTCGTCTATGTTCGCGCCTGAGCACCCTGATATTGGCCCCTTCAGGAGCCAGCCGCTTCACAGTTTCATCGACAATACCCACGGTATCGTCCGTCGAATCGTCCAGCACCTGTATTTCCAACTTGTCTTTCGGCCACTCGAGGCGCGTGGCATATTCGATAAGGCGCGTGGCAACGAAACGTTCGTTGTAGAAGGGCAACTGAACGGTCACTACCGGAAAGTCTGTCGTTTTGTCAGGGAGGGGCGCGTGGCTTTCCTTGCGGCGCTCCATGAACCAGCATGCAATCAACCATAAGCGATGCAGGCCATAGAAAAGAAGCCCGCCCAGTGAAGCAAAATGAATAATCGTCAATATCTGCAGGTAATCAAAACTCATGGCATTCCAAATATTTTTTTGCGACCCCATACTTAACGGGCATGGCAAGTGTGCCACACCTGATTATGAAACTTGTCATGCCCGTTTCCCTCACCTCAATCCTCTCCCGCAAGCGGGCGAGGAGGCGAACGAATCGCTGCGCGAGTTTCACGTTAACCTGTTGATACGGCACGAATCGCAGCTCAACCTCGCTTGCTGGTGCCGTGCATCTGGCATACGCGCGGCAAGGTGCAGCGCAGGAAGCAGCGGCTGCGGGCTCACTACGATCCCGCAGGCATCCGATAAAAAAATTCCCAACAATACCCGAACCAAATTTGATATGCTATCACCCACTGTTGTAGTGGGTTCAGGTGGGTTCGCCGTACCGCCGCCTTGTCTTCCCTTGGGGGACGAGCCGGGTCTGACGGCTTGCATGTAGCTGACCGGATTCTGTTGCAATGGGATGTGCCGTATCAAAGCGCTGCCAGCGAGCAGGTCAGCGGATCCTATGAGGTGCGAAGCTCCAACCATTCGCGGTAGTTTCACGCTACCGTGTTGCTGTTGCTTGCCACACTATGCCAATTCCATAGCGGAATTTGGCGCAGGCATCATCATATCTGTCTTTCTTCGCAAGTTCTGGCCGTGCCCTTAATTTTATATAACAGGGGAGTAGCCATGTCTCATCACAAAAAATCCGATGCTGTCGCTCATGACAGGGTCGATCCCGCAGTAAAACAAAATTTGGTCATGCCGATTGTCAGGGTGCTGGCTGACATGAAAAAACAATTTGGAAGCCTCATTTTCCTGCTTGCCAGCGTTTTCGTTCTGGCAGCTTGCAGCGGAGGAACCTCTACCAGCACCACGGTTAGCGGCACGACTTCGTACACCAACAACAATTTGCTGGCAAACGGTGCGTCGCTGGATGTCAGCGCCGCCAATCAGATCATCATCGACGTTCGCAGCGCCGCTCTTTACGCCGCTGGCCACATCACCAACGCCATCAATATCCCTCACTCGGCGCTCAACGCCACCTCGAATGCGCTTGACATAACCACTGCGGTGAATGCTCTCAGCGCCGCCGGTGTTTCCAATACCGCGAAGATCGTTGTGTACGGCGCAGATATCGACGGCAACACGGGATGGGTGTTCTGGGCACTCGAGTATCTGGGCGCCAAAAATATCCAGGTGCTGAATGGCGGGTACGCCAAATGGGTAGCGGATGGCCGCACAGTTTCCACCACCGCCACCACGCTGCCGGCAACGACGATTACGCCTGCCGTGGATACCGCCCGGCTCGCCACCAAGGCCGACGTCCTGGGACATTACGCCGACACCACCAACTACGCCATTCTCGATTCGCGCAATTACAGCGATGCCACCACCAACAATTTCGTGACATCGCACATCCCGAATGCCGTCAGCATTCTGATCGGTGATTTCCTGAATGCGGATAAAACCGTGAAGTCCTATACAGACCTCAAGGCCTTGCTGGATGCCAAAGGCGTTACCACAGGTAAGACGGTCATCACCCATTGCTACGTTGGCCTGCGCTCGGCACAGGAATATTTCGTCCTCAGACTCATGGGTTTCAATGCGAGCAATTACGACGGCTCCTGGACAGAATGGGCTGCGGATACGACACTGCCCGTCCACAATGTCGGCTTGCTGGCGAGCGGCGCAACGCTGGATGCCAACGCCGCCAACCAGGTGATTATCGACATTCGAAGTGCGGCTGATTACGCGGCGGGTCACATCACCAACGCCATCAATATCCCTCACTCGACGCTTAACGCCGCCTCGAATGCGCTTGACACCACTACTGCGGTAAATACACTCAGCGCCGCCGGTGTTTCAAATACCGCGAAAATCGTTGTGTACGGCGCAGATATAGATGGCAACACGGGCTGGGCGTTCTGGGTGCTCGAGTATCTGGGTGCACAAAATGTCCAGGTTCTTGATGGCGGGTACACCAAGTGGGTAGCGGATGGCCGCACAGTTGTAACTACAGCTGCGACGTTGCCGACAGCGGTGTTCACACCCGCCGTAAAAGCTGATGCGCTCGCCACCAAGTCCGATGTAGTCGCGCATTACGCCGACACCAGCAACTACGCCATTGTCGATTCGCGCAATTACAGCGATGCCACCACCAACAATTACGTGACATCGCATATCCCGAATGCCGTCAGCATTCTGATTGGCGACTTCCTGAATGCGGATAAAACCGTGAAGCCCTATACAGACCTCAAGACATTGCTGGATGCCAAGGGTGTCACGACAGGCAAGACGGTCATTACCCATTGTTACGTTGGCTGGCGCTCGGCGCAGGAATACCTTGTTCTCAGGCTCATGGGCTTCAAGGTCAGCAACTACGACGGTTCCTGGACAGAATGGGCTGCGGATACGACGCCGCTGCCAACTCAGGCCGGCGCGCAAGCCGGGTTGCTGGCAAACGCCGCCTCGCTGGATGTCAATGCGGCCAACCAGGTGATTATTGATGCGAGAAGCGCGGCTGATTACGCCGCCGGCCACATCACCAACGCCATCAATTTGCCCCCTTCGGCGCTCGATACAGCCTCCAACTCGTATGAGCTCAATACGCCCGCTGCGGCGGCAACCGTCCTCGGTGCTGCCGGTGTTTCCGACACGGCCAACATCATTGTGTATGGCAAGAAAGGCGATTTTGGCGCCAAGGAAAGGGTGTTTTGGGCGCTCGAGTATTTGGGCGCGAAGAAAGTTGCCATACTGGATGGCGGGTATGACAAATGGGTAGCCGATGGCCGCGCAGTGTCTACCACAGCCACCACGCTGCCGGTAGCCGTGTTCACGCCTGCCGTGGAGGCCACCCGGCTGGCCACCAAAGCCGATGTGGTCGCGCATTATGCCGACACCGCCCACTACGCTATTGTCGATTCGCGTTCCAACGCCGATTACGCCACCGCGCACATCCCCAATGCCATCAACATCATCATGGCGGACTACCTGAATGCGGACGGCACCACGAAATCCTACGCGGGGATCAAGACTATGCTGGAAGCCAAAGGCGTGACGGCGGGCAAGACGGTCATCGCCCATTGTTACGTGGGATACATGTCCGGGCAGGGCTACTTCATGGCAAGGCTCATGGGCATCAACACCAGCAATTACGATGGCTCTTGGACCGAATGGGCTGCGGATACGACGCTGCCGACCCGCACGGGCTCCACCCCCTAAACTTATAGCCACCCTAAACGCTTAATTTGACCGGATATGCCCTGGCAGAAACAGCCTCTGCCAGGGCAATCAAAACCTGTTTGAACTGATGAGGTTAATTATGAAAACGCGCAATACCCTAAAAAAAGTCATCCTCGTGGCGGCCATGTCGCAAGCCATGTTTGCCAGTAATTGCTTCGCGGGGGCGTGGACGCTGCCGGAAGGGAAGCTGTACGACAAGGCTTCCGTAAATTATTACACTGCCGATCCAAGCTTCACCGACGCAAACCTTGGCAACTATATTGAATATGGCATTACCGATTCCATCAGTATCATCAATTCGATTTACTACAAGCAAATCGAGAATCAGTATAGTTCCACCGTTGCCGGCATCACGACAACGACAACCTCGAAAACCCATGGAATAGCAGATGTCGAAATAGGGTTGAAACATAAACTGTCGGAAGGGTCGAATGGTGTTTTCTCGCACCAAGCCATGGTGAAAATTCCGGGTGACTACGACAAAAACGGCGCGCTGCCTCTCGGCAACGGTCAGGTTGACCTGGAATACCGCGTTTTGTACGGAGTTTCGCTGGGGCACTTGCTCCCCGGCGGTTATGCCAATTTTGAAGCGGGCTACCGTTACAGAGCAGAAGCGCCTTCGGACGAATTCCGCTATCTCGCGGAAATTGGTGCAGACATCACCGAACGGTTATATGTTCGGGTGAAGCTGGATGGCATCGCCAGCATGGGCAACGCCGACAATATGGTTGCCGCCAGCGGCAACCCCACAACGGGATATCAGTACGATCTGCAAAAACTTGATACAGCCCTGGGATACAAATTGACCGACGAATGGGGGCTGGAATTCGGCTACACCCCGACAGTTCACGCGCGAAATACGGCAAAAGGGACAACCTATTCATTGGGCCTTACTTATTCGCTCAAATAAACGGTATCAGTCCGATACACCGCAAGAAAATCGACGCAATCAAAAGCTTGGCAACATAATGCTGGATGGTCCGCCGCACTGATGATTATTACATTGCGGCGGAGTCACGATGATCTTACAGGCACGGGATTGCATGTCAGTGAGGCAAGAGTTGTGATGCACACTGCTTACAGCAGCAAATAAATGCTCTATGCACAACAGCGCATGTGCTTGACGCAGCAGCATTGAACGGAAATACAAATGAAACGCAGCAAGTTGAGACCGCTCAAATTTCTTTTGCCTCTTATCCCCGTCCTCGTGCTTGTCTACGGGATTTCGGCCTTCCAATCCGGAAACCTCATGACGATCGATGATTTTCGCGGCTGGATTTGTGGCTATGGGGCATTGGGTCCGTTGATGTTTATGCTGGTGTACGGATTGCTGGTCACCTTCGGCTTTCCTGCTGTTCTCTGCTCTGCAGTGGGCGGGCTGCTGTTCGGGCGATTTTACGGAACTGCCTACAATTTATTCGGGGCCTGTCTCGGCGCCAGCGGCGCTTTCTGGATAGCCCGGCTAATCGCACGCGACTTTGTCGCAAATAAATAAATAAGGTAATCCCCCGGCTTAGCCGGGGGACTCACTAGGTTTGACCGGGCGCTACGGTCAGCCTGATTCTACTGACTTGATCAAAAGTTAGGAGAATCAAATGAAAGATTACCA
>Ga0172380_10005621_pt1 | contig 15088 bp, 14 predicted proteins | sample Leawe162metaG_FD_119747 | JGI IMG/M metagenome (GOLD analysis project Ga0172380, IMG submission 119747) | Leachate microbial communities from a municipal landfill in Southern Ontario, Canada - Leachate well 162 metaG | ecosystem: Engineered > Solid waste > Landfill > Unclassified | place...
CATGGGCAAGATGCTCAAGGATGAGCCGGAGATCGAATATCTTGTCCCGCCGGGTATCATCACCGAGCGCATCAATGATGAGGGCTTGCGCGACCCTGCAAGCGAGAGAATCGAATACTTCTACGAGGAATTTTTGCCGCCGGAAAAGAAGAGTTTTCTGCACGATCTTTTAAAGCCCGCCGAAACCAATAATAACCAACTTTTCTGATGCGCAAGCCGCCTTTACCCCGCCGTGACCTGATGCGCGAACAGCTTGCGCACCAGGCAGCCAAGTTGATGCTCGACAGCGGCATCACAGATTTTGCCTTCGCCAAGCGCAAGGCGGCCAAGCAATTGGGTGCGTTCGATACGCAACACCTTCCCAGTAATGAAGAAATCGAAGCAGCCCTGCACAGTTATCGGGTGCTTTTTCAGCACAATGATCAACACCAAAACTTGCGCCAGTTACGTCAGGAAGCGCTTGCTGCCATGCAACAACTGGAGCCATTCCACCCCTATCTGACCGGGTCGGTATTGAGTGGAAATGCGGGTCCCGACTCCGACATCAATCTCATCCTGTTCAGCGACGATAGCAAGGCCGTGCTGCTGTTCCTGCTCAAACACGAACTGGAATTTGTGGATGGTGAATGGAGATTGAGGATAGGCGGGCACGAGGAGACCGTGCCGAGCTACACCTTGAGCAGTGAAGCGGGGACACCGATTCACCTTGTCGTTCTACCGGAGAATGCGCGTTACAGCGGCAGCCGCCACCCGGAGACGCATGCGGACATTGCGGCAGTGGAAGCGCTGCTAGTTGCCAGACCGTAGCCAGCGCGCCGCATCCAGCGCAAAGTAAGTCAAAATCCCGTCCGCCCCCGCGCGCTTGAACGCCAACAAAGATTCCAGCACACAAGCCTCCTCATTCAGCCAGCCGTTCTGCGCTGCCGCCTTGAGCATGGCATATTCACCACTGACCTGATAAACGAATGTCGGCGCTTTGAATTCGTCCTTCACACGACGCACAATGTCGAGGTAAGGCATGCCGGGTTTGACCATCACCATATCCGCGCCTTCCTGCAGATCGAGACCGACCTCCCACAACGCCTCGTCGGAGTTGGCCGGGTCCATCTGGTAGGTATATTTGTTGCCCGCGCCCAGATTGCCGCTGGAACCGACCGCATCACGGAACGGGCCGTAGAAGCTGGAAGCGTATTTGGCTGAGTAGGCCATGATGCGGGTGTGGATGTGCTGGTTGGCATCCAGTGCGGTGCGGATCGCACCGATACGACCGTCCATCATGTCTGAAGGGGCGACGATGTCGGCCCCGGCGGCGGCGTGGATCTGTGCCTGTTTTTGCAACACCGCGACAGTCTCGTCGTTGAGAACGTAGCCGACGTCGTCGATCAACCCATCCTGCCCGTGGCTGGTATAGGGATCAAGTGCAACATCAGTCATCACGCCGAGTTCCGGGAAGTTCTTTTTCAGCATGGCTACCACGCGCGGTACCAAACCATCTGGGTTATAGGCCTCCTCCGCTCCCAAGCTCTTCAAAGGCGTATCGATCACCGGAAAGATCGCCATCACCGGGATATCCAGCTTGACGCATTGCTCGGCATCTTTTAGCAGCAAATCAAGTGTCTTGCGCTGCACCCCCGGCATTGACTTCACGTCCTCGACCCGATTCGCCCCTTCCAGCACGAAGACCGGGTAAATAAAATCTGCCGAAGTGAGTATACACTCCCGCATCAAGTCCCGCGAAAACTGGTCATGTCGCATCCGGCGCATGCGGGAGTGAGGATATTTTCCGAGTATTTGCATGGCAATTCCTAATGATTTACTAAAGTAATGGAACTATTCTCGCACAGTCCCGTCAGAGCATACGAGTTGCGAAAGTGACTTCCCGTTTCTCCTCCCTGAGCGGGCGTCTTTACTCTGTAAAGACCCTTTGCCCCTGAATCTTTCCCCTTTGATTCAGGGGCATTTTTTTGATTTCAGATTAAGTTACTGCGCGATCCAATCGCTGAACGGCTTTTTACACCTTACCCTCATGTGAGATCAAAGCCACTTCCTGTTTTTCAGCCAATCCAACTTGCAATCACACCTTCCGCTTCATCCATGCCGACTTTCTTCAGGCTGGAGAAGAGTTGCACCGAACATTGCGGAGAAGGCTCATGCCCGTTTGCGGGCGTGATGTCGGAACTATAATGCTCAGCTAGGAATTCTTTCACGTCGCGCAAGGTTTTAGTCGCCTGCTGCCGATTCAATTTGTCCGACTTGGTCAACAGGATATGGATCGGCTTGCCGGTCGGTATGAACCATTCCAGCATGACCTGATCGCGCTCGGTCAACGGATGACGCGCATCCATAATAACCACCAGACCCGCCAGTTCTGCCCGCGTTTGCAAGTACTGACTCAACAGCTGTTCCCAATGCGCCTGTACATCCGGCGGCACCTTGGCGTAGCCGTAGCCGGGCAAATCCACCAGAAAACGGTTTTCGCCCAAGTCGAAATAATTGAGGTGCTGTGTGCGCCCCGGTGTTTTGCTGGTGAAAGCCAGCCGCACATGGTTGGCCAACGTATTGATGGCGCTCGATTTGCCCGCATTGGAACGGCCGACAAAAGCGACCTCCTTGCCGCCGTGCAGCGGCAGGTCTTTGATGTGATTGACCGTGGTAAAGAAGGTCGCTTTGGAAAAAAGCCCCATCACTTCCAGGCCGCGAAAATCTTGTCCGCTGCGGCGATGGTTGCCGCGATGTCGGCTTCGGTATGCGCGGCAGATACGAAACCCGCCTCGAATGCGGACGGCGCGAAATAGTGGCCCGCATCCAGCATGGCATGGAAGAAACGGTTGAATGCTTCCTTGTCGCAAGCCATCACCTCGGCATAGCCGGTCGGCGGCGTCTGGCTGAAATACAAACCAAACATGCCGCCTACCGATTGCGCACAGAACACAATACCGTGCTTCTGTGCACTCGCGGTCAACCCTGTGGTGAGTTGCTGCGCCAGTTGCGACAGATGTTCGTAAAAGCCGGTTTCTTGTACCAGCTTGAGCGTAGTCAAACCCGCCGCCACCGCCACCGGATTGCCGGACAGCGTACCCGCCTGGTACACCGCGCCCAATGGAGCCAAGCATTGCATGATGTCGCGCCGACCGCCAAATGCGGCGGCAGGCAGGCCACCGCCCATCACCTTGCCCAGCGTAACCAGGTCCGGCTTGATGCCATAGTAGCCTTGTGCACCTTGCAAACCGACACGGAAGCCGGTCATTACCTCGTCGAGGATCAGCACCGCCCCGTGTTTGGTGCACAGGTTACGCATGGCATCGAGAAAATCACGTTTTGGAGTGACCAGATTCATGTTGCCCGCCACCACTTCGACAATCACAGCCGCAATCTCCTGCCCCATTGCGGCAAATGCCTCTTCCAATCCCGCCGTGTCGTTGTAGTCCAGCACCGTGGTCAGAGCGGCGATCTCGGCTGGCACGCCGGAAGAACTCGGTTGGCCGAAAGTCAGGGCACCGGAGCCGGCCTTCACCAGCAGACCATCGGAATGGCCGTGGTAACACCCTTCGAATTTAATGATGCGAGAGCGTCCGGTAAAGCCGCGCGCTAAACGGATTGCACTCATCGTCGCCTCGGTACCAGAACTGACCAGACGCACCATCTCCAGACTAGGCAGGAGTTTGCACAACAGGTTCGCCAGTTCCAGCTCACTCGCCGTCGGCGCACCAAAACCCAGTCCCTGTGCGGCGGCTTCCTGCACCGCCTTGACCACCTCTGGATGACAGTGACCGGCGATCATCGGCCCCCACGAACCAACATAGTCGGTGTATTTTTTGCCGTCCGCATCCCATACGAATGCGCCTTGGCCGTGTTGAAAGAACAGCGGTGTGCCGCCCACCGAGCGGAACGCGCGTACCGGCGAATTGACACCGCCTGGAATGACTTTTTGTGATGCCGCGAAGAGTGCTTCGTTGTGTGAGGTCATGCTGATACCTTGTTGAATAAAATTGAAAAATCTTTTGCCGCCTGCTCAATATCCGGCGCGTTCCACAGCGCCGAAATCACAGCCAGCGCATCCGCCCCTGCTTCGAGCAACGGTGCGCCATTGTGCGGGGTGATGCCGCCGATGGCGACGATGGGTAAATTAATTTCACTGCGCACCGAGCGCAACAACGACAGCTCCGCCTTCACCGCCCCGGGCTTGACACCGGATGAAAAAAACGCGCCGAACGCCACGTAATCTGCTCCCTGCCGCATCGCCTCGAATGCCAGCGGCGCGCGATTATAGCAAGACACACCAATGATCTTCGCATCCCCCAACAATCCCCTCGTACCGGACACGCTGCCATCGGCAGCGCCTATATGCACCCCATCCGCATCAGCCAGTGCCGCCAACCGGGCATCGTCATTCACCATGAAAGTGGCATTGAATTCGCGCGTCAGCCGGCGCAGAGCATGCGCCTGTTCTACCTTCAGTGCTTCAGCAGCGGATTTGTTGCGGTACTGCAGAACGCGGATCCCGCCTTGCAACGCCAACTTGGCTCGGCGCAACAACATGGCTGTATCCGGCTCGTCCGCCGTGATAGCGTACAAGCCGTCAATGGCGGGTTTCTTCACTTTTTTCTTCTTCGTCACCACGCCCCCAGAACAGGCGATCCGGAATATGTTGTCCCATGCCGGGGCGGAAGCCGTACTTCAGCGCCTCCCACGTGTATTCCTGCGCCTCGCGCACCGCGTCTTCCATCGACAGGCCGTTGGCAAGCAAGGCGGCGATGGCCGAAGACAGCGTGCAACCCGAGCCGTGATAAATGCCGGGCAAGCGCGGCCAGGTGTCGCTGCGCAGCAAACCACCCTCCCCGTACAGAGTGTTGATGACTTTTGGTGTGTGCTCATGCGTGCCGGTAATCAGTACATATTCGCAGCCGAGTTGCAGGATACGCTTGGCACTTTCAGCCAGGCCCGGATCGTCCGCTTCGTTGCTTTCATCCACAATCAGGCGCCTTGCTTCCATGCTGTTCGGCGTGAGCAAAGTCGTCTGCGGCAACAACAACTCGCGCAAAGCATCCAGCATGTCCTCGTTCGCCAGTTCATCACCGCGACCGGAAGCCAGCACCGGGTCGAATACCAGCGGGATATCGGGGTAGTCGGAGATCACTTCGGCAATCGCGGCGATGTTGTCCAAACTGCCGAGCATGCCGATCTTGAACGCGGCGACCGGCATATCTTCCAGCACTGCACGCGCCTGATCGACGACCCAGTCGGCATCGACCGCCTGCACATCTTCCACACCGCTGGTGTCCTGTACGGTAATGGCGGTCACCACAGACAGGGGATGACAACCCATACTGGCAATAGTCAATACATCGGCTTGCATGCCGGCGCCGCCGCTGGGATCGGTTGCTGAAAAGGTCAAAACAATGGGTGGAATGTCGGACATGATGGGTTGCCGCAGGTAATAGAAAACGGGAAGTAATTCTAACTGAAACTACTTGGCCTCGCGTTTGTTCACAAAATTGGCGATGCGCGTGAATTCAGCCACACCCAGGTTTTCCGCGCGCAACTGCGGATTGATGCCAAGCCGGACAAAATCAGCTTCGGCCAGCCATGCCTTGAGTGTGTTGCGCAAGGTCTTGCGCCGTTGTCCAAAAGCATCCGCCACGACATGCGCAAACAAGGCTTCGTTGTTGACCGTAATTTTTTCCCGGGGCAGCGGAATCATGCGCACGATGGCGGAATCAACCTTGGGCGCGGGACGAAACGATTGGGGCGGCACATCGAGCAGTTTCTCCATATCAAAACGGTATTGCAGCATCACCGACAAACGCCCGTAGGCCGGTGTGGAGGGCGCCGCCACCATGCGCTCGACCACTTCGTTCTGTAACATGAAGTGCATGTCCGAGATGCGCGCGGCATGCTCGGCAAAATGGAACAGCAAGGGCGATGAAATGTTGTAAGGCAAATTACCGACGATACGCAACGGCTCGCCCAGCCCGGCGAAATCAAATTTCAGCGCATCGCCCTCGTGGATGATGATTTTGTCCTGCGGGTAATCGGTTTTCAGCCGCGCGATGATGTCGCGGTCGATCTCCACCACGTGCAGTTTATGCAAATGCTGCAACAGCGGGCGGGTCAACGCTCCCAGGCCGGGGCCAATCTCCACCACGTTGTCATCGGCTGCGGGGCGAATCGCCCGCACGATGTCAGCGATGATGTTTTGATCAACGAGAAAGTTTTGCCCGAATTGTTTTTTGGCTTTATGCCCGCTCATTCTGCACCATTTCCACCGCGACCTTGATCGCCTCCAGCAGACTACCGACCTCGGCCTTGCCCGTACCCGCCAGATCGAGCGCGGTGCCGTGATCGACCGAGGTGCGGATAATGGGCAAGCCGAGAGTGACGTTCACGCCTGCACCGAAGCTGGCGTATTTCAATACCGGCAGGCCCTGGTCGTGATACATCGCCAGTACGGCGTCGCACTCGTGCAGGCGATGTGCAGCGAACAGTGTATCGGCAGGCAACGGTGGGCTGACGTCAAAACCCTCGGCGCGCAGCTTGTCCAGTAGCGGGATCATCACCTCAATCTCTTCATGCCCGAGGTGTCCGCCCTCACCCGCATGCGGATTCAGTCCCGCCACCAGGATACGCGGATTGGCAAGGCCAAAACGGTGTTGCAGGTCGTGCCGCAGGATACGCAGGATACTTTCCAGCAACGGTGCGGTAATCGCGTCCACCACCTCGCGCAACGGCAGATGTGTGGTGGCCAGGGCAACGCGCATCCCTTTGCCGGCGAGCATCATTACCACTTGCGGGGTATGCGTCAGCTCGGCGAGGAATTCAGTGTGCCCGGTAAACGGAATACCGGCATCATTGATGATGCCCTTGTGCACCGGTGCGGTGACCATGCCAGAGAATTCACCGGAAATGCAGCCCTCCACCGCGCGGCGCAAAGAGGCCAGCACATATTTCGCGTTGGCCGCATTCAGCTCGCCCGCCTGCGCGGCGCACGCAAGGGGAACATGCAACACGCTCAACTTACCCATGAAATGAGGGGCATCCGGCGTGTAGTCATGGAACTGAACTGCAAGCCCCAGTTGCGCCGCACGCTGTTGCAACAACCCCTTGTCGGCAATGATTACCAGCGGCAGTGCCAGCCGCACCAGTTGCAGACAAAGTTCCGGGCCGATTCCCGCCGGTTCACCTGCCGTGATGGCCAGCGGGTGCTGCATCAACTCTGGGCTTCGCGATATTCGATGAAAGCCCGATCGCGCAACTGGCGCAGCCAATCCTGATAGGCCTCATCCGATTTGTAGGCACGGATGGCATTGCGCGCCTGCTGTTTCTTTTGCTGTTCGCTGACATCGGCATTGCGCCGCTCGAGTACCTGGATCAAATGCCAGCCGAAACCGGATTTCACCAGCCCGCTGATTTGTCCTTCCTTCAATGCATTCATTGCCTTTTCAAACTCGGGCACCGTCTCTTCCGGGGAAATCCAGCCGAGCTCGCCGCCTTGTGCTGCACTGCCATCTTCCGAATGCAACCGTGCCTGTTCGGCAAAATCGGCACCCTTATCGATACGCTGCTTGATTTCTTGCAACCGTGCACGCGCATCGCCTTCAGACACCAACTCGCTGGTTTTAATCAGAATATGGCGCGTATGGGTCTGCGTAATGAATACAGGTGTATCGCTGTCGCGCCGATTGATCAGCTTGAGAATATGGAAGCCACTGGGACTGCGCAGAATTCCGCTCAATTGCCCGGGCTGCATGGTTGCCAGAGCCTCCGCGAACAGACCGGGCAATTCGTTGCTGGGCCGCCAACCGATCTGGCCGCCCTGCAACGCATCCCTGGCATCGGAATAGCCTGCCGCAATCTGTGCAAACTCGGCGCCGCCACGTAATTTCTGCAGCGCATCTTCCGCACGACGTTGCAGACCGCGCAGATTTTCGGCAGTCGCCTGTTCCGGCACCACAATCAGGATATGTGCAAGTTGCAGTTGCTCGCCCCTTTGGCCCTGTTTGGCTTGGGTATCGAGATAAGCCTCGATGTCGCTATCGCTGATGAACAGCTTGCTGTCGACCTCGCGCTCACGCAACCGCACCGACAATATCTCACCGCGGATTTCTTCACGGAACCGTGCGAAATCGATGCCGTCCTTTTCCAGTTTGGCGCGAAACAGCACAAGCGAGGCAAAATTATTTTGTTGCGCGATGCGTTGCAGCGCACTCTCCAACTGCACGTCATCCACCTGCACACCGTTCTCCTTGGCAAACTGTATTTGCAGTTTCTCCTGGATCATCCGTTCCAACACCTGCTTTTCCAGAATGCCGCGCTCGGGTAGCTGTGTCCCCTGTCTTTGCAATTGCTGCACCACGACCTGCATGCGTTGTGCCAATTCCAGCCGGGTAATGACATCGTCGTTGACCACAACGTGCACGGCATCAATTATGGTGGGCGATGTCTCGGCCAGCACCGGATTGGCACAAACCGTGCACAGCAACAGCATCAGGATTTTCTTGTTCGGCATGGGTTCTCTCAATAGATGTAAATCAATGCAAGCCTTCGACCGGCTTGACGATGGTTGTTGCGTTCAGCTTGGAATAGCCCGGCACACTATCGCGCAAAGCATCGAGCGGGTCAGAGCCGATCTGCACCAGATCGTTCAGCTCAAGCTGAACAAAGAACCCGGTAGTGCGCTCGTTCGTTGCCGTGGTGAAACTCTGCGCCACCAGACGCACTGCCCAACACGCGGCATTATACTCAAGCCCGCCAAGTGCCTCCAAAATACGCGTATCACGCAAGGAATAATTGAACCGGCCCACACCGTGCCAGCGTCCAAGCAGTGGCCACTGGGTGGAGACATCGAGCTGGCGCAGTGTGTCGCGTGTATAGCGGTAGCCCAGATTGATCACCTTGCCCGCCTCCGGCTGATAGCGGGCGGCAAGGTTGTAATTTTGGGTATAGGCCAGATTCGGGTTGTATTGCAGCTGGCTATCCAGCCGCCATGCAGCGTTAACCCTGCCACCCAGGGTTGCCAGAATGTCGGAACGGCTGGTGTTGCCGCTGGGTGTCACCAGATTCACCTGCGGTGTTTCGAGGAAAAAGCGTTCCGCCACGGCAACACGTAACCTTTCCGAACCATCATTGTCGGCCATCACCCGCGAAGTGAGAGCGAGCGTCACCATATTGGCATCACCCACCCGATCACTGCCCAGAAAACGGTTTTCGCTGAACATCTGGCTGAAACTGAACGGCGCTTCGGCCGAATCAAAATTCGGCAGTGATGCCTGATCACGGTAAGGGATGCGCACGTAATAAGCGCGCGGCTCCAGCGTTTGCACAAAGTCGGAGCCGAGGAAGGAGTTGTTGCGTTCAAAGATCAGCCCGCTATCCAGGCTGAAAATAGGCACCGCACGCGAAGTATTGGGCTGCGCGGACGGGCTGCCCAGCACATAGTCGGTGTAATGCACTCCCAGTTTCGGGGTCAGAAAGTAGCCGGGATCGCTCGCCAGCGCGTAACTGATCGACGGGTAAAGCACCAGACGCTGGCCATTGACGAGTGTGGGGTGGCGATAATCCACATACTCGCCGGCCAGCACCATATTCGCCCCGGCCAACGTCTGCCGTGCGCTCAGGTTTATCTGCGGCTGGCGACGATAAGGCACAGCCACAAGTGCCAAGGGATCCTGCAGCGTCTGGTAGCGTTGCACACGCGCCGAAGCGTTCCACCAGTCGCCGTTGTAGCTGACCGCGCCTTCGCGCAAAAGGTTGACCTGCGCGCTGCCACTCACATCATTGGCCAAATCCCGGTAGTAATCATCATCAGAGACAGCGTTGATATTGGCTGCCGCAGAGAAGCCATGCCCCAGATTCTGGCTGTGGTGTAACGCGAGATGGGTGCGATCCCTGCCAGATACCCTGTCCCGCGCCAGTACATCGGCCTCCACCTGCCCGCCATAGGCCGGTTGCAAATAACGAAACTCGTTGTTGAACTGGATGCCGCGTTTGCTGATGGCGCGCGGTGAAAACGTCACATCGAGATTGGGTGCGATATTCCAGAAATAGGGCAAGGTGATTTCGGAACCACCGGAATTGGTACTGCCAAGGACCGGCCCCAGAAATCCGGAACGCTTGTCATCATTCAGCCCAAAGTCCATCCATGGCGTGTACAGCAGAGGGACACCCTTGAATTCCACCCAGGCATGATGGGCGACACCGACCTGAATGTTACGGTCAAGTTCGAGTCGGCTCACGTTGAGCAGCCAATCATCATTGCCTGCCGGGCAGGTGGTATAGGCCGCCGAGTGCAGCGTGTAGCGATTGTTTCCCTCCATCTCCACGCTCTCGGCACGGCCACGCGCAGCCTGCTCACCCAGTATGAATTGCGGCTGCTCCATTACCCCGGTGTTCTGTTTCATATCCATGTGCAGCGCAGGTCCGCTCATCTGGGTGGCGGCCTGCTCGATCCGCACATTGCCTTCAGCGTCCAACTGTTGTTTGCCCTGTTCGTAGATCAGGTGATCCGCATTGATCACACGCCCATCCTGGCGCAACTCGACCTCTCCGCTGGCCTCGACCTGCTCACCCTGGCGCGTCTCCATCCGTTGCGCGCTGATGAAGGCCACCCCCGGTTCGGACGGTGGCGGCAGCATTCTGAAGGTACGGTCCAGACGCAGTGGCAGCGTTTCGGTATGCGCCGGACAGGACAAGACAATCAGCAGGGAACAGGCGATCAGGCGCAAACGAAAAAGCATGGGTAGGTCATAGGATCAGGGGTGCTAAAATCGCACAAAACCCCGATTAAGGCAATCCAATGCAGCGCCAAGCACAGCTTACCGACTGGCTTTCCAGCCTTTATCCCGACCAGCCGTTCACTCTCGCTCCCGCTTCTGCCGATGCCAGCTTCCGCCGTTATTTCCGTGTCACGTTTGCTGATGGAACGACGCTAGTCGTTATGGATGCACCACCCCGACATGAGGACTGCAAGCCCTTCCTGCATGTGGGCAAGCTGTTCGAAGATGCCGGAACGCATGTGCCACACGTCTATGCGCAGGATCTGGATCAAGGATATTTGCTGCTGTCCGACCTCGGCAACACCACCTATCTGCAAGCATTGGGCATGGGCAATGCCAAACAGCTTTACGCCGCCGCCACCGATGCCCTGATCAAAATCCAGCTCGCCTCAAAACCAGAAGAACTGCCCCCCTACGATGAAGCCTTGTTACGGCGCGAACTGAACCTGTTCCCCGAGTGGTACATCGCCAAGCACCTCGGTGTGACGCTCACCGCGAAACAACAAGCCAAGCTGGAACAGGTGTTTGAGCGCATCCTCGCCAACAATCTGGCGCAGCCCAACGTGTATGTGCACCGCGATTATCATTCACGCAATCTGATGTTCGTGCCGGACAACAACCCCGGCATCCTCGATTTTCAGGATGCGGTGTACGGCCCCATCACCTATGACCTTGCCTCGCTGTTCAAGGATGCCTACATCAAATGGGAAGAGCCGGAGATCATCGATTGGCTGGTGCGCTACTGGGAAAAAGCGCGCAAAGCCGGACTGCCGGTGCGCGAGGATTTCGGCGAGTTCTATCGCGACTACGAACTGATGGGCGCACAGCGCCACATCAAGGTGCTCGGCATCTTCGCCCGGCTGTACCACCGTGATGGCAAAGACGGTTACCTGAAAGACATGCCGCTGGTGATGGAGTATCTGCACAAGGCGTGCGAGCGCTACATCGACCTCAAACCGCTACTGAACATCCTGCTCGAGCTCGACCAACACATGCAGCAAACCGGCAAGAAAGGCCTTGCCTGATGCGTGCCATGATCCTCGCGGCGGGTCGCGGCGAGCGCATGCGTCCGCTCACCGACCACACTCCAAAACCCTTGCTTCAGGCAGGTGGGAAACCGCTCATCGTGTGGCACATCGAACGTCTGGTGCGCGCCGGCATCACCGATCTGGTCATCAACCATGCACACCTCGGCGCGCAGATCGAACAGACTTTAGGCGACGGCAGTCAATACGGCGCGCATATTCGTTACTCGGATGAGGGTACGGCGCTGGAAACAGCGGGCGGCATCGCTTTTGCGCTGCCGCTGCTCGATGACGAACCCTTTGCAGTGATCAACGGCGACATTTATTGCGATTACGATTTTGCACACCTGCCTGCTTTGGCAGAACAAATGAAACCGGGTCAGGACAACGCCCATCTGGTTATGGTGGACAACCCTGCACATCATCCACAGGGGGACTTCGCTCTGCAAAACGAACGTATCGTGCCGCCCTCCTCAATCCTCGGCCCTCAATCCCCGAACCTGACATTCAGCGGTATCGGCCTCTACCACCCTGGCTTGTTTGGCAAAATCCCGCGCGGCAGCAAAGCCCCACTTGCTCCCTTGCTGCGCGAACAGATCGCATTAGGTCGCGTCAGCGGCAAGCATCACCGTGGCGTGTGGGCAGACATCGGTACACCGCAACGCCTGCATGAACTCGACAAGCAACTGCGCGCAACGCAGAATGTCCGCCATGACTGACACTTCAATCTACTCCCTCCGGCGCAGACACCTGCAAGAAAAAATGCAGCACGGCATCGCCGTTATTCCCACCGCTGCGGAAGCTTTGCGCAACGGCGACACGCATTACGACTACCGCCACGACAGCTATTTTTACTACCTTGCCGGATTTGCCGAGCCGGAAGCTGTGCTGGTGCTGGTTGCGGGCGAGACGATGCAATCCATCCTGTTCTGCCGCGAGAAAAACCCGGAACGTGAGACATGGGACGGTTTCCGTTACGGCCCGGATGCGGCAGCTGAACATTTCGGTTTCGACGCCGCCTACCCCATAGCGCAACTGGATGAGAAACTCACCGAACTGATGGGTAACCAACCCGCACTGTTCTATCCGCTGGGTACGGATGCCGTGTGGGATGCACGTTTGCTCAAACTGCGCGAAACCGTAAAAGGAAAATCTCGAAACGGCATCCGCGCACCAGGCGAAATACTCGACGTGCGAGAACACCTGAACGAGATGCGCCTATTCAAGGATGCGCATGAACAGGACATCATGCGGCGTGCCGCAAAAATCTCCTGCGCCGCGCACCGGCGTGCCATGCAGTTCACCCGCCCCGGCCAATACGAATATGAAGTCGAGGCCGAGTTGTTGCATGAGTTCTGCCGCCACGGTGCGCGCCAGGCGGCTTACGCCAGCATCGTCGCCGGTGGTACAAATGCCTGCACCCTGCACTATATCGGTAACAACGCGCGCCTCAACGATGGCGAGCTGCTGCTCATCGATGCGGGCTGCGAACTCGACAGCTACGCCTCCGACATCACGCGCACCTTCCCGGTGAACGGAAAGTTCAGCACGGCACAAAAAGATGTTTATCAGCTCGTGCTCGCCGCCCAGTCCGCCGCGATTCAGGTCGCTACACCTGGCAATTCATGGAATGCGCCGCATGAAGCGGCGTTGCGCGTGTTGGCACAGGGATTCATCGACCTCAAGCTGTGTCACGGCTCGCTCGAATCCGTGCTTGAAACCGAAAGCTACAAACAGTTCTACATGCACCGCACCGGCCACTGGCTGGGGATGGATGTGCACGATGTCGGCGAATACAAGATCGGCGATGCGTGGCGCCCGTTGCAACCCGGCATGACCCTCACCGTCGAACCGGGCTGCTACATCTGCCCATCGGACAGTGTGCCGAGTGCTTTGTGGAACATTGGCATCCGCATCGAGGACGACATACTTATCACCGCAACAGACAACGAAGTGCTGACACAGGATGCACCCAAGACCGTGAGTGAAATTGAAGAAGTGATGCGCCGTGAATAACGCCTGCGACATCGCCATCATCGGTGGCGGCCCGGTCGGCATCGCACTGGCACTGGCACTGCGCGACAACGACCTGAACGTGGTGCTGCTCGAAGCACGCGCCGCCGAAGTCAACACCACCGACCCGCGTGCGCTGGCACTGTCTTACGGCTCGCGTTTGTTGCTGCAACGTCTGGGTGCATGGCAAAACATTTCCAACATCAGCGGCATTCAAACCATAGAGATCACGCAGAAGAACAGCGCCGGGAAAACCACGCTGCGCACCAGCGAATTGAAGTTGCCCGAGCTGGGTTACGTACTGCCCTACACCGCGTTGCATGCCGCCTTGCAGCAGAGATTGCACCAGTCCGACATCCACTGCAGCTATGGCGCGGAGGTGTCCGACCTGAACACCGCCGAAGGTTGCGCCACCCTCACCTATCAGCACCAGGGCAAAGAACACATACTCAATGCGCGCGTCGCCGTCGTAGCCGATGGCGGCAAATTGCTGGAGACCACCCATCCGCCGGAGGTCACCGATTACGGCCAGAGCGGATTGATCGCACACCTCACCTGCGCCGAGCCGCGCGAGGGTGTGGCGTTCGAGCACTTCACCGCGCAAGGACCGATGGCGCTGCTGCCTTATCTCGACGGCTACGAACTGGTACTCACCGCGCCGCACGCCAAGGCGGAAGAAATGCTGGCCTGGGACGATGCATCCTTCCTCGATTTTCTGCAACAACACTTCGGTGACCGCGTCGGCAACTTCACCAGTGTTGGAAAACGCAACTGCTTCCCGTTGCGCATGAAGCGCGCGCCGGATATCACCCTGCCGCACACCGTGTTCATCGGCAACGCCGCGCAGACCCTGCACCCGGTGGCGGGACAAGGTTTCAACCTGGGCCTGCGCGATGCATGGGAACTGGCGCAAATCATCCTCGACCACGCCCCCGACAATATCGGCTCCGCCGCCATGTGCGCCGCCTACCGCCAATCGCGCTGGCTCGACCGCAACACCGGCATCCGTTTCACCGACAGCTTGGTGCGCCTGTTCTCCAACGACCTGCCGCTACTGGGTCAAGCACGCTCCGCCGCGCTCACCCTGCTCGATCGGCTCCCTCCCGTGAAGAAATTCGTGGCGAAACGGATGATGTTCGGGACAAACGGCTGAATCCGGCCACTGTGAATCATTTCAAGGTTGCAAACTCAAGGTCAGAAAACTGTCGTTCGCGAAGTTCCGCATTGTGGACGATGCAGTCGATCATAGATGTTGTGTCGAAAGACAGTTGCTCGGCC
>Ga0172380_10005622_pt1 | contig 15087 bp, 19 predicted proteins | sample Leawe162metaG_FD_119747 | JGI IMG/M metagenome (GOLD analysis project Ga0172380, IMG submission 119747) | Leachate microbial communities from a municipal landfill in Southern Ontario, Canada - Leachate well 162 metaG | ecosystem: Engineered > Solid waste > Landfill > Unclassified | place...
CGCGCGGTTGGCACACGCAAAGGCTGCTGATGCAAAGGAACAGCTGAAGAAAGTCAACGACGAAATTGCCCGCAAGACTGAGGTGTTGCAGGCATTGGTGCGCGCCTCAAAGCCCGCTCCCGCAAAAAAGAGAGCGCGCAAATGTTAGACTTCAACGACGCCCCTCGCGCCGCAATCCTCGAGGACGCAGCCGTCAGGCGCGCCCGCGTCGAGCAGGCGATCAAGTCCCGTATCAAGGACTTCGTGCGCTACCTGTTTCCGCGCGCCCGGTTCAACGCCGCCGACGCCCGCATTGGCGACCTGAACGGCGACCAGGGCGAAAGCCTGTCCATCAGCACGGCCCATGACGACACATGCGGCCGGTTCATCGACCACGCCACGGGCGAGCGGGGCGACCTGTTCACGCTCTATGCCCGCGTTCACAATCTCGACGCCAAGCGCGACTTCGCGCAGGTCCTGGCCGAGTGTGACGCATGGGCAGGCGGCGCCCCGGCGCCCCGCGCCGAGATCCGCCACAAGGCCGAGACAGCCAAGCCCGCAGAGCCCGAACCCACGCGCACGCTGGAAGCCAAGTACGTCTATCGCGACAAGACCGGCCGCAAGATATGCGAGGTGAACCGCTGGGCCCTGTCCAACGGCAAGAAGACGTTCGCCGTGCCGGGCGGCATGCCGGCGCCCCGGCCGCTCTACAATCTCGACCGCTGGCATGCGTCCGATAGTGTCGTATTGGTCGAGGGCGAGAAGTGCGCCGACGCCCTGGCATCGATCGGGGTTGACGCCACGACACTGATGGGCGGGGCTAACTCCACGATCGAGAAGACCGACCTGACGCCGCTCGCTGGCAAGACCGTGATCCTGTGGCCCGACCATGACGAGCCAGGCCATGGCCTCATGGCGAGGCTGCAGGGACCGCTGACGGCGATGGGCTGCACCGTGCGCACGCTCGCCCCGCCGACATCAAAGCCCGCAGGCTGGGACGCCGCAGACGCCATCGGCGAGGGGTTCGATGTGCCGGGGTTTCTCACGAAGCCAGCAGAGCCGGAACGGCCGCGCTTGCCCATCCTCGACATTCCCGGTCTGCTGACCGTTCCAGACCCGACATGGATCATTGACGGCTGGGTGATCGATGACGGGGCGTCGGCCTGGTATGGGCCGCCAAAGACCTTCAAGACCTTCAACGTGCTGGACATGGCGCTATCCGTCGCCACGGGCCAGCCATGGCGCGGCAACACCACGGTCCAGCAGCCCGTGCTGTACCTGCTGGGCGAGGGCATGGGGACGTTCAAGTATCGGGTCCATGTCTGGCTTCAGAAGCGCGCCGGCGGCCGTCAGGCGCAATTCTGGACCATCCCGGTAGGCGTCCCCCTCTCAACGCCCGAAGGCCTCGCCAACGCCATCCAGGCCATCGACAGCCTGCCCATGCGGCCGGGCCTGATCGTCATCGACACCCTCAACCGGCACTTCGGGCCGGGCGATGAGAATTCCAGCCAGGACATGACCCGGTTCGTTCAATCCATCGACGCCATCCGGGCCCACACGCGCGCCCATATCGCTGTCGTCCACCACAGCGGCAAGGACGCCGACAAGGGCGCACGCGGATCCAGCGTCCTGCTGGGGGCCGTGGACAATGAGTTCAGGATCACCCGCACCGAAGGCACCCGCCTATGCCAGATCGAATGCACCGCGGCCCGTCACTCCGATGAGCCAAAACCCATGACCGTGGAACTCGTCACCGTCGAGGCGGTCCACCCCGAAACCGGGTTGGTAATGACGTCCCTGCTGCCCGTCCTGCGGGATGATGGCGACGCAGATCAGGCCAAGCCAACCCGCAAGGCGGCTTACTCCGGGGCCTATCTGGTGATCATCAAAGCCCTTCAGGAAGCCCCAATGACCACCTGGGAGGTGGCGGACAAACTTGGCGTTGATCGCTCAAATGCTGGAAAGAAATTGCGCCACCTTGAGCAAGACGGGGCAGTATTCTCCCGCGATGACGGAAACCGCAAGGTCTGGGTCGGAATTGCCCACACTTTGCCCACCGACAATGAATAGAAACAAGGAGATACTAGGTGTGGGCAAGTGTGGGCAACAGGTGGGCAACGGTTCCCGGCAGGTCTGGGCAAGTGGGCATTCCCCCCGTAGGGGGATGCCCACTGCACTGCCCACACCCAAGGCAAGGAATGTTTTTGCTTTCGCCAATGCCGCGCTTGACGGTCCCCGCGGACCACGGCACACCAGCCACGCGAGCCGAAGCCATGCAGCCGACGCCGCCCGCACAGAACCGGGCTTCAACCAGGAGCCTGCACGAAATGAAGACCGCATACCAAACCGCCCTTGACGAATTCAAGGACGCCAGCGCCCAGGTCCGGCGCGCCTTCTCCGCGCTTACCGAAGCGCGAGAAGCCCAGATCATCGCAGACCGCAACCACAACGCGGCGAGCGATGTTTACGCAATCGCAACTGTCCGCCTTGCAGACGCTGACGTGGCGCTGCAGACCGTTCACCCCGAGACGCAGGCGCCGGCGGATATCGACGTGACGCGCGCCGGAAATGGTTTCACTTCTGTCAGCGACGGCGCAGGTGGCGTGAATTTGGCCGACCTTAAAAATGGCTTGGCCAGCGCCGCCGAGTCGATGTGATGTTGACAGCCTTGGCGGATTGATGGAACTTTCTCGCATCGGTATCACGCACCGATGAGGGGTCCACCCGCCAGAGACACTTCCCCACCAAACGCAAATTGTCTCTGGCGGGTCCTTCAATGGCAAACATCATCCAGGCCATTTTCTTTCCCCACATCGTCGACAATGCTTTCGTGGATGCGATCCTGGCTCACGTCATCGAAAGCGTTCGCGAGCTCGACGTTGCCAGCATGCGCCGACGCAAGGCACAGCGCCTGATCGAGGCGACAGCCTGCAACGCAGTCGCCGAGATGTGGAGCGAGGCTTACGGCAAGACCTACAAGCCAACCCGGACATGGCCACGCGCAACCGCGATCTTGCTTGACAATCCGCGCCGCTGTGTGGTGGAACTCTGGATAGGGCACGACTATCACGACGAAGAAATTCCGGACCCGATTGAGATATTTTTCGATAACGATGTGCGTCCGGTTTGATGCGAACCGTTTTCAACTTTAGTGATCGAAAGTAAATGGCTGGCAGGGGAGCAGCACCGGGGGAACGACGCGGCGGCCGGGTCAAGGGAACGCCGAACAAGGTAACGCTTGAGATCCGCGACCTTGCCAGAGCTTACGGGCCAACCGCCATCGCAGAGCTCGCCCGCCTGGCTGGGCTGACCAAAGATGCAGGCAGCGACAACGAAAGCACCCGCGTCATGGCGATCAAGGAATTGATTGATCGCGGTTACGGCAAATCCACCCAGCCGATCAGCGGCGACGACACCAAACCGCCGATCCAGGTCGAGCACTCGCTTGCCGGCCAGCGCGTCAAATCCCTGCTTGACCAGATCACGAGCAAATGAAAATCCGCATCGTCTCAGATAACGGCGACGTGGTGCCGCCCCCGCCGCCTCATAATCCCGAAGTCGTCGCCCATCTCGAGCGGCTGCTTGACCTGGCGCGCGCCGGCAAGGTGACGATGCTTGCGTTCGTGTCGTCTGGTACGAACGGCATGGAGCGGGGATACGCAGGCATCGCGGACATAGGCGACAGCGTCCAGGCCTTGGGGCTGGTCGCGCGCCTTCAGCGTCTTGTTCATGAGCGTGACGACACGCTGAGTGCGCCTATTGTGGATTTCCCTGCGCCATGATCCCCACCATTCCCAGCGAGCTAGCGATAGTGGGCATCGTCGCCGCGCTCGCGCTTGTGGCTGTCATCGGGACGTGGATTTACCTGTGGACGAGGTGACCATGATCCGCTGGTTCTATAACGTCCTGATCTACCGGCATCACATGCGCTTCCTGCATAAGCGCAGCAGGCATCAGCTTCGTCAGCGCCCGATCGATGGACTGATGCGGTGCGAATGGTGCGGCCAGCTCGAGACGCCGGACGGGACCGTGATCGTGGACGGCATTGCGCTGGGCAAGCGAGTGGCCGAGTTGACCGCATGACCCAGAGCGTTGCCGAGCGCCTGGCCGTCCTGCCGCGCGAGGAGCGCAACGCCATCGTGGACAAGCTCACGCCAGCTGAACAGGCCGCGCTGCTGTACGATTGGCGCGACTTCCTCGGCCGGCCCGAGCAGATCGCCCCCGAAGGTGACTGGGATATCTGGTTGATCCTGTCCGGCCGTGGCTGGGGCAAGACACGCACCGGCGCCGAATGGGTCAAGGAAGCTGTGAGTAAAGGCTACAAGCGAATCGCCCTGATCGGCGAGACGGCGGCCGATGCCCGTGACGTCATGGTGGAAGGCGTCAGCGGCATCCTGTCCGTATACCCTGAGCATGAGCGGCCACTGTACGAACCGTCGAAGCGCAGGCTGACCTGGCCCAACGGCGCCGTGGCGACGACCTTCAACGCGACCGAACCCGACCAGCTGCGGGGCCCGCAGTTTGACCTGGCGTGGTGCGACGAGCTGGCGAAATGGCGTTACGCACGGGAAACATGGGATCAGCTATCGTTCGGCCTGCGCCTTGGCGATCATCCCCGCGTGCTGGTGACAACCACGCCGCGCCCTGTCGAACTCGTCAAGGCGATCGTGGCTGGCAGCGAGGGCAAAGTTCACATCACGCGCGGCACGACGATGGACAACCGGTCCAACCTGGCCACGAAATTCCTCGAGAAGATCCAGCTGCGCTACGAAGGCACGCGCCTCGGCCGGCAGGAACTGCGTGGCGAAATACTTGGGGATATCCCTAACGCGCTGTGGACATACGGCCAGATCGAAGCCAGCCGCGTCCGTCAGTGCGACCAGCTTGACCGCGTGGTGGTGTCGGTTGACCCAGCGATAAGCAACAATGAGGACAGCGACGAGCATGGAATAATTGTGGCTGGCGTGCATCACAAGTCGCAGGAAGCTTACGTCCTTGAGGATGGCTCGCTTCAGGGTAGCCCGATGGAATGGGCGCGCCGCGCCGTTAACCTTTACGATACTCACAAGGCTGACGCGATCGTTATCGAGGTGAACCAGGGCGGCGACATGGTGGCGCAGACCCTGCGAAGCGTCCGCAACAACGTGAAGATCAAGGAGGTGCGCGCCACGCGCGGCAAGCACGTCCGCGCCGAGCCGATCGCCTCGATGTACGAGCAAGGCCGCGTCCACCATGTCGGCAGCTTCCCGCAGCTCGAGACGCAAATGACGCAGATGACCACGTTTGGCTATGAGGGCGCCGGCAGCCCTGACCGGGTCGATGCGCTGGTCTGGGCGATGACCGACCTATTCCCGTCCATGGTCGCCAAGACGGCCGCCCAACGTCCAACAATTAGGATCGTTCCTATCGTGACACCCATGGCGAAATAGATTAAGCCGCAAATCATGGGGCGTGGACGCGAGACCAAAGAGGAACGGTTGCAACGCGTCCATGCGGACGCGATTGCCGAGTTTGACACCATCCAATCCACCATGAAGGACGAGCGCCAGCAGTGTCTGGAAGATCGCCGCTTCTACTCGATTGCTGGCGCCCAATGGGAAGGCAGCCTGTCCGACCAGTACGCCAACCGGCCGCGCTTCGAGGTCAACAAGGTCGCGCTGTCCGTAATGCGGATCATCAGCGAATACCGCAACAACCGCATCACGGTCGACTTTGTCCCGAAGGACGGCAGCACCAACCTGAAGCTCGCCGACACTTGCGATGAGCTCTATCGCGCCGATGAGCAGGACAGCCAGGCAGACGAGGCTTACGACAACGCCTTCGAGGAAGCCGTCGGCGGCGGGTTCGGGGCGTGGCGCCTGTCCAATCAGTACGAGGACGAGGGCGACCCTGAGAACGAGAAGCAGCGTATCGTTTTCCAGCCGATCTTCGATGCTGACACATCCGTTTTCTTTGACCTGAACGCCAAGCGCCAGGACAAGAAGGACGCCCAGTGCTGTTACGTGCTGGTGGCCATGACGCGCGACGCCTACAAGGCGCGCTTTGACGACGACCCGGCCAGCTGGCCCAAAACCATCCAGTTTGTGCAATTCGACTGGGTCACGCCTGATGTCGTCTACATTGCCGAGTACTATGAAAAGGAACAGGTCAGCGAGACGATTCGGATATTCCGATCGCTGGATGGCGAGGAAACCAAGTACACCGAAGCCGAGTTTGAGGATGATCCCGAGCTTGAGCGGATGCTGGTATCAACTGGCGACGTCGAGGTGCGGCAGCGCAAGATCAAGCGCCAGCGGGTTCACAAGTACCTCCTGAACGGCCAGCGCGTGCTTGAGGATTACGGCCTCATTGCCGGGTCCGAAATCCCGATCATTCCCGTCTATGGCAAGCGCTGGTTCATCGACAACGTCGAGCGCTGCCAGGGCCATGTGCGCCTGGCCAAGGACGCGCAGCGGCTGAAGAATATGCAGCTGACGAAGCTGGGCGAGATAAGCGCTTACTCGACAGTGCAAAAGCCGATCTTCACGCCCGAACAGGTTGCGGGCCATGAGCTGCAATGGGCCGAGGATAACGTGAAGCGCTATCCGTACCTGCTGGTGAACCCCGTTACCAATGCGGATGGCGGTGAGCAGCCGATGGGCGCGCTGGATTACACGCGCTCGCCCGAGATACCGCCGGCCATGGCCGCGCTGTTGCAGATCACCGAAACCGACATGAAGGAAATCCTTGGCAACCAGGAAGCCGGGGAAATCATGCAGCCGAACATGAGCGGCAAGGCCGTCGAGCTGATCCAGAACAAGCTGGATATGCAGACGTTCATTTACCTCTCCAACTTCGGCAAGGCCGTGAAGCGCTGCGGCGAAATCTGGTTGTCGATGGCGCGCGAAATCTATGTCGAGCCGTCGCGCAAGATGAAGGCCATTCAGACAACCGGCGAGCCGCGCACGGTCGAGCTTGCGCGCCCGGTAGTCAACAAGGACACCGGCGCGATCGAGACCGAGAACGATGTTGCCGAAGCCAAGTTTGACGTGGCGGTTGACGTTGGCCCATCGACGGCCTCGCGCCGCGCTGGCGTGGTCCGCGCCATCACCGGCATGATGCAGCTGACGCAGGATCCCGAAACGCTGCAAATCCTCGGTTCCATGGCCATGATGAACATGGAGGGCGAAGGCCTCAGCGACATGCAGCAGTACTTCCGGAAGAAGCTGCTGAAGCTGGGCGTCATCGAGCCGAACGAGGAAGAGGCCGCGGCGATGGCCGAGGAAATCGAGGCGCTGAAGCAGCAGCCCGATCCGCAGGCCGAGCTTGCCGAAGCGCTGGCGCTGGAAGCGCGCGGCAAGGCGGGGCTTGCTGTGGCCAACACCGAAAAATCACTGGCGCAGGCCGAGCAGGCCCGTTCCGAGGTCATCAAGAACCTTTCCGAAGTCAGCGAGAGCGAGCTTGTCCTCGCGCTCGATACCGCACAGCAGATCCGGCCAACCAGCCAGCCGGTTCCGCAGGCGCCACAACCGGCAGCAATGCCGGCGGCGCCCCCTCCAATGGCTGAGACACCGGGAGTCGTATGATGCTGAACCCTGACGAGAAAGAGCTTGACCTGGCTACCGAGGACGAGACGTCCCCGGTCCCCGCTGCGGAGGGCGAGACGCCCCTGACGGAAGAGGAAGAGGCCGAACTTGTCGTCAGCATCGGCAATGAAGAACCGCAGCCCGATCCGGCAACCGAGGAAACTCGGCAGGCGCCGGAATGGGTGAAGGAGCTTCGCAAGCAGAACCGCGAACAGCAAAAGCGCATTCGTGAACTGGAACGCAGCATAGCGCCGGCCGGGCAGGGTGAGACCAATACCGCCCCGCCAAAGAAGCCGACGCTTGCAGATGCGGACTATGACACGGGCGCTTACGAGGCGCGGCTTGAGGAATATTACAAGGAGAAATCCAAGTGGGATGCCCAGGCCGCGGAACGTCAGAAAGCGCAGGAAGCAGTCAAGACGGCGTGGCAGGCGAAAGTCACCGGCTACAACACCGCCAAGACAGAGCTTAAGGCGCGTGACTTCGATGAAGCGGAGGCCGTGATTGCGGACACCCTGTCCGTGACGCAGCAGGGCATCATCCTCGATGGGGCGGAAAAGCCTGCCTTGGTTGTTTACGCTCTCGGTAAGAACCCGAAGAAGGCCGCTGAGCTGGCGGCGATCACAAACCCGGTCGCATTTGCTGCCGCAATTGGACGATTGGAGGCGAGTTTGAAAGTCACATCCCGTAAGCCGTCAGCGGCGCCCGAACAGATCGTGAGCGGCAACGCTCGCAAGTCCGGTGCTGTGGACAACACATTGGAAAAACTGCGCGAAGAGGCAGCGAAGACGGGCGATTTCACGAAAGTGATGGCCCACAAACGCCAGCAGAAGCGCAAGTAACAGCAGGATAAGGAACTATGTCTAACGCATTCAGCAAAGAGGAAAGGGTTGCTTTCGAGAACATTCTCGAAGGCTTTCAGGATGCCCTTGTCCTGTCCCGCAACGTCGCGATCTTCAACACCGATCAGACGATGATGGAACGCACCAACAACGTCCTGTGGCGCCCGCAGCCGTACATTTCGCGCAGCTATGACGGCACGGACATGACGACCAACTTCGACGATTACACGCAGCTTTCCGTCCCCGCCACGATCGGCTTTTCCAAGTCGGTCCCGTGGATCATGACGGCAACCGAACTGCGTGACTCGCTGCAGGAAGGCCGTCTCGGCGACAGCGCCAAGCAGAAGCTGGCGTCTGACATCAACGTTGCCGTGATGAACGTCGCCGCCAACCAAGGCACGCTTTTCGTCAAGCGTTCCACGGCAGCGGCCGGTTATGATGACGTCGCCCAGTGCGAGGCCATCATGAACGAACGCGGCGTCCAGATGGAAGATCGCTACCTTGCGCTCTCCACGCGCGACTATAACGGCATGGCGAACAACCTGCAGGCCGCTTCGCGCTCGTTCGGCAACTCGACTTCGGACGAGGCCCTGCGCCGCAGCATGGTCGGCCGCGTGGCGTCTTTCGACACCTACAAGCTCGACTATGCCAACCGCAAGACGGCCGCGGCCGGCGGCGGATCGCTCACCCTGAGCACGCTTCTGGCGGCTGGCAACTACTGGGTGCCGAAAGCCACGCAGACGGCGGCAACGGGCGAGACGTCCAACGTGGACAACCGTTTCCAGACCATCACCATCAGCTCTACGACTGGTGTGGCAGCTGGCGATGCGTTCACGATCGCCAACTGCAACTCGGTTCACCTGATCACCAAGGGTGACACCGGCCAGGCCATGACGTTCCGGGTTATCTCGGTCCCGTCAACCACCACGCTCGTCATCTCGCCGCCGATCATCTCGGCGCAGGGTGGCACTGATGCTGAAATCCAGTATCAAAACTGCGTGTTCACGGCGACGGCCTCCAACGCGGCCATCACCTTCCTCAACACCGTGACGAACTACGTGAACCCGTTCTGGTTCAAGGACAGCATTGAGATCCTCCCGGGTCGCTATGCGGTCCCGAGCGATGCGGGCGCGTCGGTTATGCGTGCGGCGACTGATCAGGGCATCGAGCTCGTGATGCAGAAGCAGTACGACATCAACACGATGAAGACCAAGTATCGCTTGGACACGCTCTTTGGCGTGGTCAACAAACAGCCCATGATGACTGGCGTCATCATGTTCAGCCAGACCTAACGGAGCCAGGACACCATGAGCAGCTATCTTTCCCCACAGGGTCTGGTCTCTATCACGCTGACGGCTACCCAAAAGGTGGCCGTCTACACGCAGGGCCTGGCCAACGTCTGTCGCACGTCTGGATACGCCAACCTTCCGAACACGACCAATCTGCTTGGCACTGTTATCGCCGGCCAGACCGTGTTCGGCGCCTACACGGGCGGCGCCACGATCCAGATCGAAGCCGCCGGCGGCCTGCCGGTGTATTACGAAATCGGCACTGACCCGATCGTGAAGCAGGACCGGCTTTCCAACGGCGTGCAGGTTACTCCGAACGCTCAGACGACAGCAGCCACGCTGACGGCGGCCAATCTTCTGACCGGCCTTGTCACCGTCACCCATGCAGCGGGCGCGACGCAGGCTTACACCCTGCCGACCGGCACGCTGCTTGATGCGGCGTCAACGTTCCTTGTCGATGAGTATTTTGACTGGACCGTGATCAACCTCTCGGCGGCGGCGGCCGATACGGCCACCATCACGGCGGGCGCCGATCACACCGTTGTCGGCACCATGATCTGCCAGTCGGCTCACTCATCGACTGGCACGATCCATGGTAACGCCTTGCGGCTCCGGACCCGCAAGACTGCGGCGAATACGTTCGTCACGTATCGCCTCGGGTAGTAGAGTAAGCGCCCCGGCCCTAAAAAGCCGGGGCGACTATCCAAGGGGAGGACACCATGACCGACTTTCCGACCATCGTTTACCGCTGCCCCGGCGATCGGGCCGGCCCGCCTCATGTGACGTACCGGAGCGTCGGCGTTGCGGATCAAACCGCATTTGACAAGGCGCTGGCCGATGGGTGGTTCGCCACGCTGCCCGAAGCGGTTGAAGCGTTTCTGACCCCGGCGCCCGCGCGGGTCGCTGTTGTCTCCGAGCCTGCGGAAGACGCGCCGCCGACGCGCGAGGAGATGCTGACCAAGGCCGCCGAAATCGGGCTGACTGTAGACAAGCGCTGGTCTGACAAGACGCTCGCAAACAAGATCATCGAGGCGCTTGAAGCGCAGGAAGCGGCCGAAGTAGCGCCCGCGCCTGCTCCCGCTGACGAACCGGCGCTCGTCGCGCCTGACCCCGAGCCGACATCATGAGCTGGACAAAGCGGGAAATCGTTCTCAACGCATTCGAGGAAGTGGGGCTTGCGTCCTACAATTTCGATTTGCAGCCCGAGCAGATGCAGGCCGGGCTGCGCCGGCTCGATAACATGATGGCGACGTGGAACAGCCGCGGCCTGCGTCTTGGCTACCCGCTTACCGACAGCCCGGCCGGGTCCGATCTGGATCAGGACGCCAACGTCACGGACGAGGCGATTGAAGCCATCGTGGGCAACCTCGCCATTCGCCTGGCGCCGATACTGGGCAAGACGGTATCGCCCGACACCAAGGCGTCAGCGCGCAGCGCTTACATGGCGCTCCTGAGCCGCCGCTCGCAGACGCTCGAGAAGCGTATTGACGTAAGCGCGATCCCGGCTGGCGCGGGAACGAAGTACTGGCGCTTTAACGGCGATCCGTTCCTGCTCGAAGAGCGGCGCGGCCTGACGGTTGGGCCTGACGACACTTTGGATTTAGAGAGCTGAGACATGACGGACATCAACAACCTCTCAGGTTCTGACACGCTTAGGGCGGGTGACCTGTTTCCGGTCTGGCGCACGAACAACGGCGACACACGCAAGGTGTCGGCGACCGTGCTGCAAGAATTCATGCAGGACAACCTGACCTTCCCGTCAGTGGGTCAGGCGCAATTCGTGGTGCAGTACGCCTCACCGGTGGCCAGCGGCTTTACGGTCACGCTGGTTTCGACGGCGAACAATCAATGGCTGATCATGTCGCCGCTCGCGGCGTATGCTGCGGGTACGATCACCTTCCCGCCGATCGCCAGCGTGGCGGACAATCAGGAAATCCTGATCTTCACGACCGAGGCCGTGACGGCGCTGACGATCAGCGGCAACGGGGCGCTGGTTGTCGGGGCGCCGGCGGGCATCGCCCAGAATGCCGCGCTTCGGTTCAAGTACAATGCGCTGGCCACGACATGGTATCTGATTGGCTCGATCAACATGGCGGGCGTGGCGCTGCTTGCGACGGCGCAGACCTTCACGGCGCAGCAGACGCTGACGAGCGGGCTGGTGCTTCAGTCGATCGCCGCGGCGTCGATTGCCGCAATCGGGAACGCGATCAACACGGCAAACAAGGTAACGGGCAAGGTGGTGTTTGACACCACGAATAACCGCCTGATGGTTTCCAGCGGGTCGGCGGCGGCCTCGCCCTGGTATATCGCGGATGGCTCTGGATCAGTGGTGCCGGCATGATGACGGAAGACGAACACGGCCAGCTCAAGGCCTTGGCCTGGCGCACGCTGAAGGCGGTTGACCATGTCGACGCCAAGGCGGCTGATGAAGGGCTGCACATCTCGGCTGAGTGGCGCGCGTGGCGCGCGCAGGTCCGCGCGGTGATCCGTGGCGACCGGCTGGACATTCCGGAGGAGCCGCCGCGCTATGGTGACTTTGAGCAATCTTATCCGGACATTCGCGCTGTCTATCGCGACGCCTATCAGCAGCACTGGGACAAGGTCACATCCGGCACGCTGGCCGAAGCGGCTGCGGCGCCAGTGTTTGAGGATCATCCTGCGGACCCGGCTCCCGATCCGCGCGATGATCAGATTGCGTTCCTGCTGCGCCGCGTGGCTGAGCTTGAGGCGGCGCTCAAGGCGCCCGTGCTTGAGCTGTCCAACGATCCGCCGGAAGAAGCCCTGAAAGAGGCGCTGCCGGATGAAGATCACGCGGCGCTCAAGGCGCGCATTCTTGCCGAGTTCGCGTCCCTTCGGAACATGCTGATCGGCAACATTCCGATGAAGCCGGAACAGCTTGAGCGCCTCGTGGCGCTTGAACACCCGAAATATCAAAGCTGGCTGTTAGGGGTTACAAAATGAGCTTCAATCAGACTTTCGCCCCGGCCTATGGCCAAGGTGTCGTTGTGGCCAGCGTGACGACCACGTCCGCAGTGTCTACCGTGGGCGTCGGTTCAAAGTCGCTGGTGATCACGAACACGGGCGACACGAACGCGATTTACCTGCGCACCGGACTTTCCGACGCGGTGGCGACGACAGCCGATTACTGCCTCATGCCCGGCGCGCAGGTCAGCATCAGCAAGCCGCAGGACCACACACACGTCGCTTACATCACGGCGGCATCCACCTCTTCGCTGCACGTCATTCCCGGCGAAGGCTTCTAATGCAGCGCAGCCGAAACAGATCAGGGAGTATAACTAACATGGCGGTTTCTTCAGCCTTGCCGTCCTATATCAGCGATCAGCTCTATCCGGTAACGCCCCAGACGCGCTCTGGCACATTGACGCTCGATCTGGACTACCTGACATTGTTCAGGGTGCGTGAACTTGTCCAGATTGATGCGCTGTGGTTCTTCCGCACAGCGACGACAGCGGCCAATACCTACGTTGGAATCTACGACGCGGTGACCTGGGCGTTGCTGACGGATGCTGCGGTGTCTACCAACACGACAGCGGGCATCAAGACGTCATCGATCACGCCAATCACGCTGAGCCCAACGACCTTTTACGCACTTGTCTGCAATACGTCTGCGAGCACGACCATCGGGGCGACCGCTTCAGCGGCTCGCGCGATGGATGTGTTCAGCAATGGCCTTGCGGCAGGCATGACGGACGTGTCGCCAACGACAACTGTTGGTTACTCGAAAACCAGAACCAACGCCGCGTTGCTTTCGACGCTCACGCCGACCGGCTTTGCGGTTTCCGAAACCATGTTCGGCGGCTTCATCAAGGTCTAGATGCAAATCCCCATCCTCTCGGGCGCCTACAGCGACGGCAACGCAGACTTTCGCGTGTCGTATCCGCTGAACATGGTCCCCGTGGTGCAGAGCCAGGGCATCAGCGCGGGCTATCTGCGGCCCGGTGATGGGATCGTGGCCAGCGGGACCGGGCCCGGCCTTGATCGCGGCGGCATCGAATGGAATGGCATCCTGTATCGCGTCATGGGGACCAGCCTCGTCAGCATCAACGAAGCTGGCGTGGTCACGACGATCGGCACGATCCCCGGAACTGGCCGCGTGATCATGGTTTACAGCTTCGATTACCTCGCAATCGCAGCTGACGGCGGCCTTTATCTCTATGATGGGTCGACGCTGGCGCAGAATACGGACCCAGACCTTGGGACCGTGGTGGATGTGGTCTGGGTTGACGGGTATTTCATGACCACGGATGGCGAATTCCTCGTCATCACGGAGTTGAACAACCCGTTTGCCGTCGATCCGCTCAAATATGGGTCGAGCGAGATTGATCCGGACCCCGTAATCGGCCTGATCAAGCTGCGGAACGAGATTTACGCGGTCAACCGCAACACGATCGAGGTGTTCCAGAACGTGGGGACCACGGGTTTCCCGTTTCAGCGCATCGCCGGCGCGCAAATCACGCGCGGCAGCATCGGCGTCAACGCAAACTGCGCTTTCCTCGACCAGATCGCCTTTATTGGCGGCGGGATGAACGAAGGAAGCGCGGTCTGGCTGGGCGCGAACGGAAACAGCGTCAAGATCAGCACGCGCGAGATCGATATAGTGCTTGCGAGCTATTCGGAAGCGCAGCTTTCGGCCGCGTTCCTCGAAACCCGCACGGATCGCGATCACCGGCAGCTTCTGATCCACCTTCCTGATCGCACGCTCGTCTATGATGGCGCCAGCAGCCAGGCAGCGCAGCAGCCGGTCTGGTACACGCTAAGCTCAAGCATCGACGGCATGGGGGCGTGGCGATCGAGCCGCCTTGTGTACGCCTATAACCGCTGGAACACGGCCGACACGCAATCGAGCCAGTTTGGCTATCTGGTTGACGACATCGCAACGCACTGGGGCGAGGCGATCGGCTGGAATTTCCAGACGCAGATCATCTACAACGAGAGCCGCGGCGTTGTGGTGCATGAGCTTGAGCTGGTGGCGCTCACGGGGCGCGTGGCGCTTGGCGCGGATCCGCAAATCTCGACGCAGTACAGTCAGGACGGCGTTACCTACAGCCAGCCCAAATGGATCAGGGCCGGCAAGATCGGGGACCGCTCCAAGCGGCTGGTGTGGTTGCAGCAGGGCGCTTTCCGCAACTGGCGGCTGCAGCGCTTTTCGGGGACGTCTGACGCCTTCCTGTCCTTCGCGCGGTTGGAGGCGCGGTTAGAACCGCTGGCCTGGTAATGGCAGACCCGAAAGCCCTGACCCGAAACCAGATTGCCGCCTTCGTCGGGCAGGACCCGGAGGCCATACGCGCTATCGAGCGACTTTTTCGCGTAGCGGGCGAGCTGACCCCGGAGCAGATTGTTGTGCTGGGCGATGCCATCGAGGCGAACGCGCTGGCGCTGGGCGTGGCGCAG
>Ga0172380_10005623_pt1 | contig 15085 bp, 13 predicted proteins | sample Leawe162metaG_FD_119747 | JGI IMG/M metagenome (GOLD analysis project Ga0172380, IMG submission 119747) | Leachate microbial communities from a municipal landfill in Southern Ontario, Canada - Leachate well 162 metaG | ecosystem: Engineered > Solid waste > Landfill > Unclassified | place...
AGGCCATCAGAATCAGAGCGCAGGCAGGCCGCTGAGGTAGCCAATCGCCGAACTCTTCTTGTTGTTCCAGTTGGCGTTGATCAGCGGATCAGTGCCGGCCTTGATGATCGAATGGATAGCGCCCCAATCACCCGCGTGCTGGAAATTGCTCATGACGTAGGCAAAGCCGTTGAGGTTGTCCGCCACCTCAAGACCGGTTGCCTCGCCGCCGGCGGGCACCGACAAAATCCGCGACAACTTCTTGCTGTCGACGTTATAGGTCCACAGGAAGTTGTTGACGTGCTGGCCGGAATCTTCGCCGATGAACAGGGTGCGCAGTTTTTCCGAGAACTTGAGGTTGTCGGCGTTGGAGATCTTGTCCACGTTGGCGGTATTGCCTGATGCATCGGGCGTGGCGAGGTCTTCGCCCACCAGCGCCGGGATGGCGGTCATGACGGTGGGCACCCAGTCGCTGGCGATGCTTGCGCCCGCTTTGTCCTTCTGGCCGACCGACAGCTTGAGTTCGTAGGTCGCGCCAGCGGTGATCTTGCCTACCTTGACGTCGCCCGCGCTGTCCGACATTCCCTTTTCAATGCGCGACATGGCGACGTAAGCTACTTTGTCCTTGCGGTTGAGCGCCACGCCCTCCATCTTGCTGAACTCCATTGAACCACCCATGACAGCGGCGTAACGGTGGGTTTCCAGGAAAGCAGCGGCTTTTTCCTTGCCAGCGGCAAACTTGACCCACTCGGCTTTGCCATTGAAGGCGATCTTGGTGTAGCTGGCATCCAGCGGATCGGTGCTCTTGACCGTGACAATGTCGCTGGCCTTGAGCGTGTCCGCCAGGGCCTTGACTTCCGCGCTGCTGGCACTGCCCAGCTTGATCCAGGCCAGCGTGGCCGCGCCGCCGGCAGTGGCCGAGGTCTGCGTCCATTTTGCAACGTACAGACTGCCGGCACTCAGGTCTTTTTCCTTGTCGGCAATGAACATGAACAAGCCGGTGTCGGTGCCGTCGTCGCCCATCAACACCGTCTTGTTGTCGGGGCAGACTTCCACCAGTTCACGCGCGATGCGGCCAAGACAATAGTGCTTGACGATGGTGGCGCTGCCGTCCGGCTTGACCGTCACTTCCGGCACGTGGCCGTAGTGATAGGGGTTGGCCGCGGTGCTGCTGCCGAACAGGTTCTGGCTGAAGGCCTGGAACATGGTGTTGCTGGCAATGCTGACGGCGTCCGGCTCGTATTCTTCGCTGGACAGGTGGGTGTTCCACGGCGACAGACTGGAGGCGCAGGTGATCCACAGTCCGTTGGCGGGCTTGGTGTCGACGTTGAAGTGCTTGACCGCCTTGAGCGCGCCCGTGGTCTTGTCCTGGTTCAAGGTCGTGACGGTGATGGCCGAGGGCAGCTTGCCGTACATGTCGGTGCCGGTCGGCGTTGGACGTGTGCCGGCCGAGGCGTTGTTGCCGGTGACGTACTCGTACTGCGTCACCAGAAACAGCGTGTTGCCGGTGACACCGGCAACCGTCGGGTTGGCCAGTGAGATCAGCGAATTGCCGTCCGGGCAGTCAGAGAAAAACTGCTGGGGCGTCGCGCCCGACGTGTCCATGATGGGGTTGCCGTTGATGTCGTAATAGGCGCCGGCAATCACGCTGGCAGTGCCGTTCTTGAGGCTGTCACCGGTTTTGTAGATCGTGTTGTAGGCCAGCGCCTGGGTTTTTGTGCTGCCGTCGGAGTAAGTCATTTTGACGCTGGCGCTGGTCAGGGTGGTGGCGCGATCCGCCGCCGCCGTCGGGGCCGCCATGCCGATGAACTCGACCGACGTAATGGTGGGGTCGGTGCCACCGCCGCAGGCGCTCAGGCCGAAGCTGCCCAAGCCCAAGGCTGTGACGCTACCCAGAGCGCCTTTAAGTACCTGGCGGCGCTGCAATTGAACCGGTTGACTGGCAAGCTCAATGGGCTCGGCGACTGCGTTGTTCAAATTGGAAAGGCTGGACGACATGAGAACTCCTGTGGGTAAAAATCACCGAGCTTAGAAAGCAATGGTGACAAGCTGAGGTCGGTTTGATGACATTGGCGTGACACTTGTCGCCGCCAGCCGGTCGGGCCTGGCACGCGGGATGCGCGCCAGGCCCGACCGGGAGGAGCTAGCCTCGACAACAGTGTTACGCCGTCCCCAGCACCGGGTCGCTGAGCCCATGCTGGCCGGTTTCGACCCGGCCGGCAAAGCGCCGCAGATAGCCTTTGCCGGTGTCGGCCGTGATGCTGAAGTCATACCAGTTGCCGCTCTTGCGCAGCGTCCAGTTTTGCTCCACGACCTTGCCGGGCTCGACCTTCAGCACCCAGGGTCCACCGCTGCCGTAAGCGCTGTCCTGAATCGTCAGCGTGCAGGCCTGCTTGCCGGAGTTGCTGAGCTTGACGTAGACATCGCCGTTGGCGATGTCGTAGCAGACCCGGCATTCCGGGCTCGCCAGGTTGGCCGCGGTGGGCGCGTCGTCCTTGAAGACGCGCACAAAACCGTTCGGTCCGTAGACCCACAAGTCATGCTTGCCCTGATCAGACGACAGATCCCAGCTATCGGTCAGCGTCTTGCCGGCTTCCACGGTATAGCGGCGTGGGATACGGTCCAGATGCAATTTGTCATAGACGTGGAACACGGCACCTTGCGTGCCGGTGTTGGCGAAAGTCAGCGCCACGCTGAGGCCGGTCGTGACCGTGGCGTTGACATGCAGCTCATAAGGCAGCTTGCGCGAAAAGCGCGTGCCGGATTCCTGAAACAGCGGCTGGTGCTTGGACGGAATGCTGTAGGGCAGCATTGTCTTTTGCTGCGCCTCCAGGACAGCGTAGTTGCTGGTATCGGGCCACTTGGGCACCACCGCATCGCCGGGGTGTGAGAAATCGAAGGCCGAAGTCAGGTCGCCGCAGACGGCGCGATGCCACGGGCTGATGGCCGAAACGGTAATGCCGAAGCGTTTTTCCAGAAACATGCCCATGGAGGTGTGGTCGAACACCTGCGAGGCGACCCAGCCGCCTTTGCTCCAGGGCGAAACCACGTACATCGGAACGCGTGCGCTCAGCCCGTACGGACGAACGCTGCCCGAAATGGTGTCGGTCGGATCCCTGTATTTTCCCGCCGGGTCCGAGAAGTACTCGCCGTCGAGCTTGAGGGTTGCCTTGCCGGCCAGGCTGCCGTCCAGGTTGTAGGACGGCGGGGCCGGCGGCGGCACGTGGTCGAACAGGCCGTCGTTTTCGTCGAAGGTTAGGAAGAACGCCGTCTTGCTCCAGACGGTGGTGTTGGCGGTCAGTGCATTCAACACCTGCTCCGTGAAGTTGCTGCCCTTCTGGGGACTCGACGGCCCGCCCGGATGCTCGGAAAAGACGCGGGACGGGAGCACCCAGCAGACTTGCGGCAGCGTGCCGTTCTTGACGTCGGCGGCGAGGTCGTCCAGCGTCCACAGCGACATGCCGTTCTTGTAGATGGAGGAGCCCGGTTTTGCCGTCCTGAAACTCTCGAAAGCCAGGCAGCCGTGCATCGCGCCGGTCCAGTTGTCGTTGGGATCCTGGTAGATGCGCCAACTGATGCCGGCTTTCTCCAGCAGGTCCGCCAGCGTGGGCCACTTGAACGCCGTGTCCTTGTAGGTGTAGCCCGGTAGCGGCCACTTGTCGACCGCCGGGTTGCCGATCCAGCAGCGCACATTAACGGGCTCGGCATCGGTGTCGGTGCAATTGATGCCCTGGGCGCCGAGCACGGGATTGAAGTTCGAACCGCTGAAGAAGGGGATCCGATTCGGGTCGGTGCCGGACGTGATGGAGCAATGGTAGGCGTCGCAGATGGTGAAGGCTTCGGCCAGCGCGAACTGGAACGGAATGTCTTCGCGCTTGTAGTAACCCATTGAATTGTCTTTTTTGTACTTGGGCCAGTTGCCGAACTTGCCCTGGTTCCAGGCCGCCTGCGAGTCGGCGAAGCTGTGTGTCGTGCTGGGCGCCAGCAAGGCATTGAACAGCTTGGGGTCGAGGTGAAACGGCGCAATCTCGGTCGTGCCGTTGGACTGGTACCAGACCGGCTTGCCGCTCTCCAGCGGTACCGGAAAGCGGTCGCCAAAGCCGCGCACCCCTTTCAAGGTGCCGAAATAGTGGTCGAAGCCCCGGTTCTCCTGCATCAGAATGACAATGTGCTTGACATCCTTGATGGTGCCGGTTTCAACGGCGGGTTCAACGGCGAGGGCTTTGCGGATGCTCAAAGGCAGCGCGGCCAGCGCGGCAGCGGCGGCGCCGGTGCTGGCTGTCATGCGCAGGAAGTTGCGGCGATCGGTGCTCATAAGTAGGTACTCCTGATGGTGGGAAAGGGATTGCGGTTTTGGATCTGCGCGGCTTAGGGTGCGCAGCGGATGACGGGCGTCTGCGGGACCGCCACGGCAGCCGGGGGGGCAGCCTGGGGGGCAGTCGGGGCCGGTTCGGCGGCTTTTCCGCCACCGCAGGCGGCCAGCACCGCGGTCAAGAAAAGTGCGAGACCCGGGCGCATTGCGCGGGTGGGTGACAACAAGGATTTCATAAACACTCCTGATTCATGGACAAGGGTTGAGGGGACGTGGCAAAGTGAAGCTGACCGGGGAAAATGGAAGCCGGACAGTGACCGAGCAGCCAACTGGTGAGCTGCTGGTAACTGCCGAAACTCAAAACGTTGGGAAGCAGGTCGCCGGTTTGTACTGCGTAGCCTGCCAGATGGGCGGCGAAGCGAACCTGGGACAACTGCGCACAGCGCGCATCCATGGCGGAGTCGCCGACAAACAAAGTTTCTACAGTCGACACTTGCAGCCGCTCCAGCAGCAGCAGCAAAGGATCGGCCGCGGGCTTGGGCAGCGGCGTATCGCCCAGGCTGACGATGGCATCAAAAGAATCGGCGATACCCGCCGCCGCCAACAGCGCATCGGTCGAGGCACGGTCCCGGTTGGTGCAAACGCCAAGCTTGAGCCCGCGTGCCTTGCACGCCATCAATGCGTCGGCCGCACCGGCAAACAAGGGTGCCGTCAACAAGCCGTGCCGCAGGTACTGGGCCAGGCACGCGTTTTCCAGTTGCGCCGCAGTCTGGGCATCAATGCCAGCCGACTGCAATGCAATGGCCTTGCGAAACAGCGGACGCACGCCCTCGTTGAGCGCCGACTGCAACCGTGACACCGGGATCGCCCGCCAACCGGCTTGCACCAGCACCTTGTTGGCGGCAGCCGAGAGCGAGGGCAAGGTGTCAAACAAGGTGCCATCCACATCAAAAATAACTGCTCGAATATGATCGCTTTTGTTCATGCATGAAATCGTACGAACATAATGTGTCGCCTTAATGACCGATATTTTCACAAATAGGTCTTATTTTTGTTTTATTTTGTTCATATCTGGTTTCTAATACGGTTCGTATTCATCCCGGAGATTTCGCATGCTCAAAGCCGCTCGTCACAAGGAAATCCTGGCCCTGGTTCAGGGCGGTGGCGCCGTTGAAGTCAATGCCCTGGCCGAACGTTTTCAGACCTCGCCGATCACCATCCGGCGCGACCTGATCGAGCTGCACGAACGCGGGCTGCTGGAGCGCAAGCGCGGCGGCGCCGTATCCGGCGAGGTCATCGCCGAAGGCTGGGCGCGCTACGAGAGCATCAGCTACGCCGAGCGCGAGCGGGAGAACTTTCGGGAGAAGCGCGCCATTGCGGAGATCGCCGCGCAACTGGTCTCCGACGGCGACTGCATCCTGCTCAACGGCGGCACCACTTCACGCCATCTGGCCGAGGCCTTGCGCGCGCACAACAACCTGCATGTGGTGACCAACGGGCTGACGGTGGCGATGGAATTCGCGCGCAGCCAGAACGCCTCGGTTTACCTGCTGCCCGGCAGCATCGACTTCAAGAAGATGGCCTCGGTCAGCCGCCCCGCCCCCGGCGCCTTCGACGACATCTCGGTACGCGCCGCATTTCTGGGTGTGCATGGCATCTCGTGCGCCGGCGGCATTGGCATGCTCTCCCCCGAGGAGGCGGCCATGAACCGCGCCTTCATCGACGCCGCGCAAACCGTCAACGTGATCGTCGATTCATCCAAATTTCACGCGCAGGCGATCTTTCGCATCGCCCGACTCGACAAGGTGACGCGCGTCATCACCGATGCCGGCATAGACCCCGGCACCCGGCAAGCCATCGAGAAGATGGGCGTTGAGGTGCTGGTGGCGGCGCCGGAAGACGCTTCGCCTTGAGTCAGGCGTTGACTTCGACAGTCACGAAACCGTCACAGTCCCTACCTATGCTCACGCAATGTCATCCATCCAACTCGTGGACGTCTCCAAGGATTGGGGCGACACCAAAGCACTGGAAGCCATCAACCTGACGATTGAACCCGGCACATTTTGTGTTTTGCTGGGGCCTTCGGGTTGCGGCAAGTCCACCACGCTGCGCATCATTGCCGGCCTTGAGTCCGCCAGCAGCGGCCAGGTCTTCGTCGACGGCAATGATGTCACGCAGCAAGCACCGGCGCTGCGCGGCATTGCCATGGTGTTTCAAAACTACGCCCTGTTCCCGCATTTGAACGTGGCCGACAACATCACTTTCGGCTTGTCGGTGCGCAAGGTCGAAGCCACTGAGGCAGCGCGCCGCCTGCAATCAACCGCAGAGCTGCTGGGACTGCAAAAGCTGCTTGACCGAAAACCGTCGCAACTCTCGGGCGGACAGCAACAACGCGTGGCGCTGGGCCGGGCTCTGGTGGCGCAGGCCAAGGTCTGCCTGATGGACGAGCCGCTGTCCAATCTGGATGCCCAGTTGCGCCAGGACATGCGCCGCGAGTTGCGCGAGCTACAGCAACGCCTGGGCCTGACCGTCGTCTATGTCACCCACGACCAGACCGAAGCCATGAGCATGGCGGACCAGGTGGTGCTGCTGAACAAGGGGCGCGTCGAACAGAGCGCTGCGCCGCGCACGCTGTATTCCAGCCCCGCCACCACCTTTGCCGCGCGCTTCATCGGCACGCCGGCGATGAATTTACTGAAGATTGAAAACTGCCATATCGCGGGCAGTCAGGTTGCCGTCAACCACGCCGGCGCCCTGCTGGGCATTCGGCCTGAATCGGTGTCGCTGGGCGGTCACATTCCGGCGACCGTGCAAAGCCTGGAATACCTGGGCGCCGATTTGGTGTTGCGCTGCGCCGTCGGGTCCGAACTGATCACGGTGCGCGCCGACGGCAAGTCTGATTTGAGCGCCGGCGCGCAAGTCACGCTGCAATGGCCAGCACAGGCCCAGCACTTTTTCGATTTGCAGGGCAGCAGAGTTCATTGACCATCATCCACCAGAGGAAAACACAAATGCAACGAAAAACCTTTCTCAATCAGTTGAGGACAGAGCAAAGCTCGCTTCGCGTAGCTCTTGGTCTGTCCCGCAAGATCATTCGACTCGCCGCGGCAGCCTTCGCGCTAGGCAGCCTGCCTGTTGGCGCCATCGCGCAAGCGCCGACGGAGATTTCCTTCTTCTACCCGGTCGCCGTCGGCGGCACGATTGCCAAGTACATCGACGATCTGGCATCCGAGTTCTCCAAGGAGAATCCTGGCATCAAAGTGACGCCGATCTACGCCGGCAGCTACCAGGACACCATCGTCAAGGCACTCACCGCGCACAAGTCGGGCACACCGCCCGTGACGTCCGTGCTCTTGTCCACCGACATGTTCACGCTGATCGACGAAGACGCCATCGTGCCGATCGACAACTTCGTCAAGACCGCGGACGACAAAGCCTGGCTGGGTGGTTTCTACAAGGCTTTCATGGCCAACAGCCAGACCGGCGGCAAGACCTGGGGCGTGCCGTTCCAGCGCTCCACCATCGTGCTGTACTACAACAAGGACCTGTTCAAGGCGGCGGGACTGGACGCAAACAAAGGCCCGTCCACTTGGGCCGAAATGGCCGACTACGCGAAGAAGCTGACCAGGAAAGATGCGTCGGGCAAGGTCACGCAATACGGCGTGCAGATTCCGTCCAGCGGTTTTCCGTACTGGCTGTTCCAGGCGCTGGCGGTCGAGAACGACGCCCTGCTGGCCAACGACGCCGGCAACGCGGTCAAGTTCGATGACCCCAAAGTGATCGAAGCGCTGCAGTACTGGGTCGACCTGGGCAAGCAAGGCGTGCACCCCACGGGCGTGGTCGAATGGGGTACGACACCGAGGGACTTCTTCGAGAAAAAAGTCGCAATGATGTGGACCACCACCGGCAACCTCACCAACGTCAAGAACAACGCCAAGTTCGATTTCGGCGTCGCCATGCTGCCCGCGGGCAAGCGCAAGGGTTCGCCCACGGGCGGCGGCAATTTCTACATCTTCAAGAAGTCCACGGCGGCGCAGCAGGAAGCCGCCTTCAAGTTCATCAAGTGGGTGACGCAGCCCGAGCGCGCCGCGCGCTGGAGCATAGAGACCGGCTACGTCGCCGTGTCAGAAGCGGCGTACGCCACCGACACGCTGCGCAAATACGGTCGCGAGTTCGCACCGGCCCTGGTGGCTCGCGATCAACTGCCGTTCGCTGTCGCCGAGTTTTCCACGCACGACAACCAGCGCGTGACGAAGGCACTCAACGACGGTTTGCAGGCCGCTTTGACCGGCGCCAAGACGCCTGCCGCAGCCATGCAGGACGCGCAGAAGGAAGCCGACCGCATCCTGAAAAGCTACAAATAGAGTAGCGCAATGCCTGCCATCGTCCGGCGTGCGCGGGGCGATGGTGTCTATCACTTCATGACCTCCAAGACTTCCGGCAGCACGGCGCTGCACGCCTACTTGCTGCTGTTGCCGGCGCTGGCGCTGCTGCTGGCGTTTACGCACTACCCGGCGGTGGCCACGCTGATCGACAGTTTTTTTTCCACGCCCAAGGGCGCGCGTCCCGGCGTTTGGGTCGGTCTGGAAAACTACCAGATGATGGTGGGCGACCCGGTGTTTTGGAAAGCCGCGGCCAACAACCTGTGGTTCGCGCTGGCGACCATTCCCTTTTCCATAGCCCTGGCGCTGGTGATGGCGCTGTGGGTGAACGAGCGCATCGCTGGGCGCGGCTTTTTGCGCATGGCGTACTTCACGCCCACCGTGCTGCCCATGATTGCCGTGGCCAACATCTGGTTGTTTTTCTACACGCCGGGCTACGGCCTGCTGGAGCAGATCACCGGCTTTTTCGGCCTGCCCTCGCACAACTGGCTCGGTGACCAGCGCACCGCTCTAGGCGCGATCACGCTGGTGGCGATCTGGAAAGAGGCCGGTTTCTTCATGATTTTTTATCTGGCGGCGCTGCAAAGTTTGAGTCCGAGTCTGCGCGAAGCCGCCGCCATTGAAGGCGCCTCGCGCTGGTATTTCTTTCGCCGCGTGCAATGGCCGCTGTTGATGCCGACCACGCTGTTCGTGATGATCAACGCCGTCATCAACGCCGTGCGCATGGTGGACCACGTGGTGGTGCTGACGCGCGGCGGCCCCGACAACGCCTCCACGCTGCTGCTGTATCACCTGTACGAAGTCGGCTTCAAGTTCTGGGACACGGCCTACGCCGCCGCGCTCACCGTGGTGCTGTTGGCGGTGCTGGCCACGGTGGCGCTGTTTCAGTTCTTCGTGCTGGATCGCAAGGTGCACTACCAATGAAGTCAGCTTCACTGCCGTCATCGTCACGCCTGGTCTACAACGACCCCGGCCGCATCGACACGCTGGCAGCCTGGCTGCTGGCGCTGCTGTGGATCCTGCCCTTGCTCTACACCGTGTGGACGGCGTTTCACCCGTCCGAGTATTCGACCCGCTTCGAGTTGCTGGCGCCGCTCACGCTGGACAACTTTGCGCGCGCCTGGGCAGCGGCGCCCTTTGCCCGCTACTTTTTGAACACGACCCTGCTGGTGACCCTGATTCTGTGCTGCCAATTGCTGTGCAGCACGCTGGCGGCCTACGCTTTTGCGCGCTACGAATTCCCCGGCAAGAAGCTGTTGTTCGCGCTGGTGCTGGTGCAGCTCATGGTCATGCCCGACATCCTGCTGGTGGAGAACTACAAGACCATGGCGCGCCTGGGTCTGGTGGACACGCTGCTGGCCGTGGGCTTGCCCTACTTCGCCTCGGCCTTCGCCATCTTTTTGCTGCGCCAAACCTTTCTCAGTATCCCGAAAGAACTGGTGGAAGCGGCGCGCGTGGAAGGCGCCAGCGCGCTGCAAATTCTCTGGCGCGTTTACGTGCCGCTGGCCAAGCCGATCTACACCGCTTTTGCGCTGGTGTCGGTGAGCTTTCACTGGAACAACTTCCTGTGGCCGGTGATCATCACCAACAGCGTGACCTCGCGGCCGCTGACGGTGGGCCTACAGGTGTTCTCAAGCACCGACCAGGGCGTGGACTGGTCCATCATCACGGCGGCCACACTCATGACTTCGGCACCGCTGCTGATTGCGTTTTTTCTGTTTCAGCGCCAATTTGTGCAAAGCTTCATGCGCGCCGGGATCAAGTAGGAGCTTCCTTGAAACTGATCACCTGGAACGTGCAGTGGTTTTGCGGACTCGATGAAATAGTGAGCGTCGAGCGCGTGCTGCGCGAGGCGCGCGCCATGGCCGACTTCGACGTGCTGTGCCTACAGGAAGTCGCTGTCAATTACCCGCGGCTTCAGGGCAACGCGGGTTTCGATCAGGTCGCGCAACTGCGCGACCTGTTGCCCGGATTTGAAGTGTTCTTTGGTGCCGCCGTGAATGAGTTGGGGCGCGATGGGCAACGGCAGCAATTCGGCAATCTGATTGCCACGCGCCTGCCAGTGGCCCAGGTGCAGCATTACCCGCTACCTTATCCGGCGGACGCCGGCCAGCGTTCCATGCCGCGCATGTGCAGCAGCGCCACGGTGCTGACGGCGCTGGGGCCGGTGCGCGTCATGACCTCACATCTGGAGTTCTATTCCAGCCGTCAACGCATGGCCCAGGCACTGGCCTTGCTGGAGATTCATGCCCAGGGCTGTAGTCAGGCAGCGCTGCCGCCGCTGAGGGATGAAAGCGGCGAGCCGTTCCAGAGCAAGGTGCACAGCGCCAGCGCGATTCTTTGCGGAGACTTCAACTTTGAAACCTGCGCCGCCGAATACGCCTGCATCCAGGCACCGGCATCGGCGCCGGGCACAAGCCAATTGATCGACGCCTGGCGCCTGGTCCACGGCGAGACACCGCAGGCCCCGACCTTCCGCCTGTTTGACCGGCGCTACGGCCCTGAGCCAATCTGCTGCGACTTCGTTTTTGTGAGCGAGGATTTGGTTCCTCGCGTCAAAAGCATCGAGGTCAACACACTAACGCGCGCGTCCGACCATCAACCGGTGTTAATTGAGTTGAACTGACCGTGGAACCCAAGGTCCAAAACCATTTTAGGACGCGTGCTTGGCAAGAAACGTCCGTAGATCATTGCCCTGGGTTGCAATCGGCAGACCTCAGACTCGACAAGTGAACCAGAAGATCAGGTTCTGTTCTGAACCACACGTACGAGTTGTACGCAAGCTGGCTGAAATTCTTCTTGAAAAGTGAAACGTCTCGATCTTCGTAGATGGAGACGAAGGTGACATGAGACAAAGGAATCCGTGATCGCTCAATCAATTGAATAAGCGCGTTCCGCCGCGCTTCTGTGACGGCTCCATCGGAAGCAACGATTTCACAAAATACGAATTTCACGGGCTCTGTCATGTCAGCCAGGATGACGTCCGGTAGCACAGCATTCAGATCAAACTGAAGTCCTACAGTTGCAGCCAGTTCAACAAACTGCGGGTATGCTTTCTTGTCGGAAGCGCTCAACCAAAGAACTTCCGGGGCCTCAAGATGTTTTCGCGCGTACTGCTCGATGACGTCCTTGGCAATGACGGAGGATGGCCCGGCTGAAACACGCAAGCGTGCGCCGTCGGGCATCTCGATGAATACATCCCCCGTTTTTTTCTGTATCCCGCCGGCGCGAAGTGCCATCCTCTGCAACGTGCCGGCATCGAGCGCTGCCGCGCGCCACTTGGCAATCGCCTGGTCAAGCGCCGGGCCCTTGAGTGCGGGGTCAAATAACGCGGCAAAATTCTGGTCGAGATACCAGATCGGCTTGCTGGAGGTCACGGCGACACCAGCTTGCTTGTGCGCAATGCCCAAACGAAGCATGGTGTTGCGCATCAGATCATCACGAATGGACTCCCGGCTGTTATCGGCATACCAGCGCTGGCCCAAAGGACGGAACCCTGGTTTACCGGCATCCCCCCGCCACTGCGTCCGCTCGCTGTGCGAAGTCTTTTGGGCTTGTTCGCCCGTGAAGAAATAAACATGGCTCGGTCGCAGAAAGTGGCCGCAGTCCTCAATGAAATCGCCATAAAGAAACACGTAGACCACACGGGCCGCCATGCTCCCCACCAGGATCCGCCGATCGGGGAAAGCTTCCGGAAAAATCTGGTTCAGGCGTTGCTGGACTTCCTTGAGCGGCACCAGTGCCGGCATACCGTGGTCAACCAGAGCGGTGATTGTTTTACGCATGGAGCGAGTCTAACGCTCGCTCCGACGCAAGAGGTAAATCGAGCACTTGCGCCACCACTTCGTCAATCACGTCTGGCGAAGAATGGGGTTTCACGATGGCGCCAATCTGTTCCAACTCGGTCAAGGAGGGCAGCGGCAATAGCCGCAAGTCGGAGGCGTTGACCTGGGTGTGACCGCTGACCGCCTGAAAATATTCACTGACACTCTGGCTGTTCAAAAACGCCGCCAACCCTGTAACCTCTTTCGCCGACATGGCGCCGCCCGGCCGGCTGATGTAATTCAGATGGTTTTCGATACCTATGACAGAGCCGGGCAAGCCACCGAAATAGGGCGCCGCCGTCACTCGTCGGGCATCTTCCTTGGGACTGAAGCGCCGCAAGATGACCATGGGTTCGTTTTTCAACAGCATCCAGGCGTTTTGCACGCGCACAGAAATGTGCTCCCGCTTCTTCCTGATGGGCCACTCGATGGCCATAGCCTTGACATGCTGCAGCCACAGCAACGGGACAGAATCAATCTCTTTTTCATGCCGCAGAAACGCCGCCGCACGAAACGCCACCACCGGCCCGGTCGACACCTTGAGACCATGGCTGGCAAAGCTGTGGGTCAGCTTCGACGACGGCCCGGGTTTGGCAGGAGACGGCAAGCGAATGACCCTCTCACTCAGGGGGCTCACCAACAGTGACGGCGCCAGGTGCTGTACCAGCGCCGTGTCCAAATCCTTCGCACCGAAGCTGCTGCTGATCGCGATCGGACCTTCCAGAGCGCGCGCCGTGCCCCACGTGATCGCCGCTTCCTGAAGCACTTCATCGCCAGAAAAATGAGCGCACCGGCTGTCGAACACATGGATAGCGTCGAGCCGAAGATGCGCCAGCAGATGACGGCGCACGGCCGAAAAATAGGGGCCACTCATCCAGGAACGTGGCGTGATAAAGCAATACCGGCCACCGGTGTGCAACAAGCCGCAACACGCCGCCATGAACAAACCATAAATGTTGGGCTGCCCCCAGACCGAATAGGAATGCGCCGTGACGCGAGGATCGAGCTTGCCCAACTTGAAATAAGGAGGGTTGCTGATGACCAGATCGACCAATGGTTGTTGTTCCCGGGCAGTCGCAGATAAAAGAAAATCTTCATTGGCAACGACATAGTCGAGAACGACCCCCCGCGCGGCGCATTTCAGTTTGAGAGCATCGCATACATGCCGCAGGCCGGGGATCAGTCGCTCGTCAATCTCATGGAGCAGCAGTTCTATTCTTCGCGGCGTATCTGCCGAACCCAGCAAAGCATCAATGGCGGTTGCGGCGAGGACGCCGGAGCCGGCGGCGGGCTCAAGTATCCTGATCGTGGCGGCGCCCAATCCCTGCACCGCACGCCGCGCCATGAATTCCGCGATCACCGGTGGCGTCATGTACTGCCCCAGGGCTTTTTGTTCGGTCTTGGAGATTGAACGTGTTGCCGCAATGCCGTTGACATAGGCATGGTTTGCGCTGTCCGCGTTCGATGGGAATTCGTAGAGCATGGTGCTAAATTGGCGTCATTTATACATACTGTACAAATTAACAGTAAACTTGGCAAGCACTATAAACATACCCAAGGAAAAGTGCGGCCGATTGACAACATCTCCCTAACAGGCAGCGTCCAATTATTTTTGCGGCGATGCCATGCGATTGGCGATCAACGGCAAACAAGCACTATCAGGGCGCGTACTTGGCCAGAAAAGTCCGCAAGTCCTTGAAATCCGCCAGGCGCTCGGTCAGCGTGTCGTGATCCCAGTCCCACCAGGCGGTGGCCTCGAGGGCCTCCGCGATGGCCCGCGGAAGGCGTTGCCGGATCACTTTCGCGGCGGCGCCAGCGACGATGGCGTAGGGCGGCACGTCCCTGGTGACGACCGAATTGCTGCCCACCACGGCGCCGTTGCCTATGCGCACCCCCGGCATGATCACCACGCCGTGGCCGATCCAGGTGTCATGACCGATGACAACGCGCTGGCGCCGCCGCCAGGCGAAGAAGTCCGCATCGTCTTGCTCATCCATGCCGTACATGGTGGGCCGGTAAACAAAGTGGTGCAGCGTGGGCCGCTCCATCGGGTGAAAGCCGGGGTTGACGCGCACCATGCTGGCGATGTTGGCAAACTTGCCGATGTCCGCCGACATCAGGTCGCAGTGGTGCTGAACGTAGGCGTAATCGTCGAGCAAGCAGTCTTCCATGCGCGACAACTCGCCGAGCTGGGTATAGCGGCCGAAACGGCAGTCGCGCACGACGGCGCTGGGTGCCAGTGTCGGCTCCAGCCCCAGACGGACGGCGCCGGGCAGGTTGCGCCCGGCAATGTGGGTGTAAGTCATGGTGGGTGCTTGTGATCGCCGGCGGTTTCAGAAAGCTCGCGCGCCATCAACCAGGGTCTCCAGCACGGTGGGCATGCCGGCTCGGTTCATGCGCACGCGCAGCAGGTCGGCGCGCAAGCCCACCGCCACTTCGCCGCGGTCTTGCAGACCGATGGCGCGCGCCGGGTTGCGCGTCACGCTGCGCACCGCCTTGGGCAAGGTCCACTGTTCCAGGTGGCCCAGCATGAAAGCGGCCAGCAGCAGGCTGGAGGGCACATAGTCGGACGAGAAGATGTCCAGCAA
>Ga0172380_10005624_pt1 | contig 15084 bp, 14 predicted proteins | sample Leawe162metaG_FD_119747 | JGI IMG/M metagenome (GOLD analysis project Ga0172380, IMG submission 119747) | Leachate microbial communities from a municipal landfill in Southern Ontario, Canada - Leachate well 162 metaG | ecosystem: Engineered > Solid waste > Landfill > Unclassified | place...
CCGGCCTTGAGCGGCTGATCGTTGGCCACATAATGCAGGATGCAGGCGTTTGCGCCACCGGCCACGATGCTGGCATAGGCCGGCGCCTGGCAACCGCGATTGCGAAATTCATGCAGCAGTTCGGCTTCGATCTCGTACTCATGGCGGCCAGGGTGCGCAGCGCTCATGGCGCGGCGATGTGCGGCTGACGAGATGGCGGCGGCACGGCGCATGGTGACGATCTCGCTGCTGTCCTTGATCAGCCGCATGTTGTCGAGCGTGGCGCGTACGTCGCGGATTTCCTCGGGAGGCTGCTTGCCGGTGCGCACCTGGGCGCGCACCGCATTCAGTGCCGCAACGATACGGGCATCCCAGGCCGGATCCTGACCGATCGAGAACCACAATGCCGGCTGATCGGCCAGCAACTCGGCGAGTTTTTCATCGAAGCACTTGATCGAATAGGCCTCATCGAAACCGAACGCCTCGCGTGCGACATCCGGTCCCCAGCGAAAACCATTCCACACTTCCTTCTCGGCGTCCTTGTCACGACAGAACAGAATGCTTTGGGGCGTTGTTCCGGCAAGCAGGATCAGCACCGACTCGGGTTCGCCGAATCCGGTCAAATAATGGAAGTAGCTGTCCGCCCGGTAGGGGTGCTGGGTATCGCGGTTACGCAACTGCTCAGGCGCGGTGGGGATGACGGCGATGCCTTTGCCCATGCGTTCCATGAGACGGGTACGGCGTGCAGAGAAGGCTGAGATATCCATGAACACTCAATCGCGAAAAAATTATGCAGCCATACGCTGCTGCAGGTGCTGGTTTAATTGGCTCAATTGCTCCGGCGTGCCGATATTTTCCCACAGACCCTCGAAGCAGGCGCCTTTGACCTTTCCCGCAGCAATGGCTCGATCGAGCAGCGGGCGCAGCGGCAACTTGGTGCCCGGCACAACCCCGGAAAAAAACTCGGGGCAATAAATACCCAGATTCGAATAAGTCAAACGTGGCTCGCCGGAAATTCGCAGGATGCCGTCTTGCAGCGCAAAGTCCCCCTGCGCATGCCATTCGCGATTGGCGACCATCCACAGATAGGCCAGGCTGCCATCGGTCAGAGCGGCTGCGCCGTCCACCAGGGCCCGGTAATCGCATTCGACATAGATGTCGGCGCTGACCACCAGGAAAGGGGCTTCATGCAGAAGATGCATGGCCTGAACCACACCGCCCGCAGTCTCGAGCGCAGCCTCCTCGGCGGAATAGGCAATGCGTGCGCCGTAGCGGCTGCCATCACCGAGGACGGATTCGATCTGTTCGCCGAGGTGGGCATGGTTGATCACCAGCTCGGTGATGCCGGCGGCGACCAGCCGTTCGATCTGCCAGACGATCAATGGCTTTCCCGCCACGCACAGCATAGGCTTGGGACAGGTATCGGTCAGCGGCCGCATGCGCTCACCCCGGCCGGCGGCGAGAATCATGGCTTTCATCAGAAACTGTAGCCGACTTGCACGGCACGGTTTTCGAGCGTATCGAGGAGTTTCAGCAACGGTCCGAGTTCCCGGTAACGATTGCAGGCCTGGCGCAGATACTTGGCCACCAGCGGCATATCCTTGAGATAACCGTCCTTGCCATCGCGATGGTAGAGGCGCGCAAAAATACCGAGCACCTTGAGATGTCGCTGTACGCCCATCCATTCGTAATCGCGATGGAATTCGCCAAAATCGTTGCGCACCGGCAAACCCGCCTGGCGCGCTTTTTCCCAGTAACGGATCAGCCAGTCGAGGGTTTGCTCTTCTTCCCACTCAATGTAGGCGTCCTTGAGCAAAGAGACGAGGTCGTAGCTCAGCGGACCATACACGGCATCCTGGAAATCGATGACGCCCGGATTAGTGCGCCCGGCTGCGGAAATCAGCATCAGATTGCGCGAGTGGTAATCCCGATGCACGAACAATTGCGGTTCGGCCAGGTTGGCGGCGAGGATGCGCTCGAAGGCGTGGCCCAGCACGTCGCGCTGGACATCCGTCAGCCTGACATCCAGATGTTTTGCCACATACCAGTCCGGGAAAAGATCCAGTTCCCGCTGCAGCAGTGCACGGTTGTATTCGGGCAGCATTCCCGGCCGGCTGGCGGACTGCAACCGGACCAGTGTATCCATGGCATCCATGTAAAGCGGGTGGGCTTGCTGCGCCGTCACCTGTCCGGATTGCGGTTTGAGCGCCGCAAGATAGGAAACCTGGCCCAGATCCGACAGTAGCAGGAATCCCTGTTCGAGGTCTTGTGCCAGCACTTCCGGAACGTGCACGCCGGCATCCTGAAGCAAGCTTTGCACCGCCAGCCAGGGACGACAGTCCTCACGCTCGGGCGGGGCGTCCATGACCACGTGGGTCTGCAAGCGGGTTCCCGCTGCGTCATACTGAACACGAAAATAGCGGCGGAAACTTGCGTCCGCCGAGGCAGGCGCCAGACTGAAGTTTGTCTCCGGATAAATCTGCCGGAGCCAGTTCTCGATCTGCTGTTGCCGTTGCATAGCTTCTGGGCGGTGTGCGCGAGCCGATGTTAGAATCGAGTGATTCTAACATCGGCGTTGCATGGCCCCCGTTCAGCCGAATTTTCCACGAGTCCGGATCGCCTTACACAGACAGTATGCGTATTAGTCGGCACGAACTGGTGGTCTTCATTGCGACTTTCGGGGCATCGGGGCGGCTGCTGGGAGGCGACTTCCCACCCCCGCAAATCGAGGAGCATCCGAAAATCCCCCCCCTGTATTCGGCCCATGTCGAGGCGGGAATACTGCCGGGCGCCAAGCTGAAGCAGACAGCGGAGATGTTGCCATCCCTGCGCTCAAGCAAGGATGCGCGACCGATATTTCTTATTGCAGACCGTATCAGCGGAAAGAACGATGTGGTCGCCACCGCCCAAGGCGATGTCGAGATGCGCAAGATCGGCAACACGCTCACCGCCGATCAACTGACCTACTGGCAGGAACAGGACCTGGTCGAGGCGACCGGCAATGTCTGCCTGATTCAGGAGGACGACATCCTGCGCGGTCCGAAACTCCATCTGCAGATCGAAGACAACATCGGGTATTTCGAGGAACCGCAATACACCCTCAAGCATACGTCGAAAAACCTCATCCCCGGTCAGCCGGCCCAGGTGACGACTGGCAGCGGCCGGGCCAAACGCATCGATTTCGATGGTGAACACCGCTATCGCCTGAGCGAAGCGACGTACAGCACCTGCAGCCCGGGCAATCCTGATTGGTATGCGCGCGCCAACAGCATGAAGCTCGACTACGAAACCGATGAGGGCGAAGCCAGCAACGCCACCCTGGTGTTCCACGGCGTTCCGATCCTGTATGCGCCCTGGCTGGGTTTCTCGCTCAACAACCAGCGCAAGAGCGGCCTGCTCACGCCGACGTTCGGCACCACCAGCAAGGGCGGCATGGAGATGACCGCCCCCTACTACTGGAATATCGCGCCGAATCTGGATGCGACCATCGCGCCGCGCCTCATGGTCAAACGCGGCGTGCAATGGAACAACGAATTCCGCTATCTCCAGCCCAGCTACAACGGCATCATCCGCGGCGAATTCCTGCCCAACGACATGATCACCAACACCCAGCGCAGCAGCTATTCAGTGCAGCACAATCAAAGCCTGGGCATGGGATTTTCCGGAAACCTGAACCTCAATGGCGTTTCCGACGACACCTACTTTTCCGATCTCTCGTCGCGGTTGACCAACATCGCGCAGAACAATCTGCTGCGCCAGGGAACGCTGAGTTACGCCAGCACCTGGTGGAACGCCAGCATCATGGCGCAGCGCTTCCAGACACTGCAGGACCCGGCTCTGCCGCCGGTGGCATTGCCCTATCGGCGATTGCCACAGTTCACATTGAATGCCATCCGCGCCGATTTGCCTCTCGGCACCACGTTTGTCCTGAACAGCGAATATGTCAATTTCAACCACCCGACCCTGGTCGAGGGTACGCGCACCACGGTCTACCCGCAGCTTTCACTGCCCATGCAGACGGCGGCTTTCTTCTTGACCCCCAAGATCGCCCTGCATTCGACCGGCTATACCCTCGATCATCAAAACAAAAGCACGCCCAGCAAGCTCACCCGCAATATTCCCATTTTCAGCCTCGACAGCGGGGTCACTTTCGAGCGCGATCTGAGCCTGTTCGGCCGCAACCTGCTGCAGACCCTCGAGCCCCGTTTGTACTATCTGTACGTACCGTATCGCGAACAGAGCCAGATCCCGGTTTTCGACACCGGCCAGGCCGATTTCAACTTCGCCCAGATTTTTTCCACCAACCGCTATAGCGGCGGCGATCGAATCGGTGATGCAAACCAGATGACGGCAGCCGTCACCACACGCCTGCTCGACCAGTCGACAGGCGCGGAATTGCTGCGCAGCGCCGTGGGGCAGCGTTACTATTTCAGGCCACAGCGGGTTTCGCTCCCGGGAGAGATCGTGCGAACCGCCCCGACAGCAGACTTTCTCGCTGCGTTGACCAGCCAGGTCATTCCGAAGGTGTATCTCGATGGCGGCTGGCAATACAACCCGCACGACAACCGCACGGTGCGCCTCAACTTGGCGGGGCGTTACCAGCCGGAAATCAACAAGGTGATTTCCGCCGGCTACCGCTACAACCGTGACCTGGTGAATCGCGACAACCAGGTCAGGCAGATCGATGTCACGGGACACTGGCCGCTGTGGGGCGGCTGGTCGGGCATCGGCCGCTATAATTATTCCATGCTCGATCACCGCATCATCGAGACCGTGGGCGGGATTGAGTACAATGGCGGCTGCTGGATTTCCCGCATTGTGGTACAGAGAATCGCTACGGCGACCGGCAACTCCAGCACGGCGATTTTCCTGCAGCTGGAACTGAACGGTTTTTCCAACATCGGATCGAATCCGATGGATATGCTTAAGCGCAATATCCCCGGTTATGGCTGGATCAACCAGCCGGTCGCGGATCCGGCTTTTGCGGCAAATTGACAGCAAGTATTTTTCCTGAACGGATGACTATATTCTCATGAATGCATTGCGTACCTTATTGCTATCCGGCCTGGCCTTGCTGGCATGTTGCACTGCTTCGCAAGCCGCACCGCAGGCACAAGAACTTGACCGCATCATCGCCGTGGTCAACGACGAGGTCATCACCCAATATGAATTGCGCTCGCGCCTGATCGCCGTGGAAAAGCAGTTGCGCTCGCAGGGTACTCAGCTACCGCCGCGCGATGTACTGGAAAAGCAGCTGCTGGAACGCCTGATCCTTGACCGCATCCAGGTTCAGTTCGCCAAGGAATCCGCGACCCGGGTCGAGGATTCCCAACTGGATGCCGCTTTGCGCCGCATCGCCGATTCCAACCGGATCAGCCTGGCTGATTTCCGTGCTGCCCTGGAAAAGGATGGCATCCCCTGGACCAAGTTCCGCGAGGAAATACGCGACGAAATGACGATTGCCCGGCTGCGCGAACGTGAAGTGGAAAACCGTGTGAGCGTCTCGGAAGGCGAGATCGACAATTACTTGTCGAACCCGGAAAGCCTGACTGCGTCCAATGATGAAGTCCATCTCGCGCATATTCTGCTGCGCCTGCCGGAACAGGCCAGCCCGGAACAGTTGCTGCGCGTCCGGGCGCGCGCCGAGCAGGCGCTGGCGCAATTGAAACGCGGTGACGATTTCGCCAAAGTGGCGGCCACTTTTTCGGATGCCTCGGATGCACTGAGCGGCGGCTCGATCGGTTCGCGTCCGCTCGACAGACTGCCCAATCTCTATGCGGAAACGGCAAAGAACCTCAAACCCGGTGAATTCAGCGAGATTCTGCGCAGTCCGACCGCCCTGCATATCATCAAGATCATTGAAAAGAGCGGGGGCAACAAGGGTGTGCCCACGCTCAAGCAATCGCACGCGCGCCACATTCTCATCAAGGTCAACGAACTGGTGCCGGAAGCGGAGGCACGTCGCAAGATCATCGGTCTCAAGGAACGGCTCGACAATGGCGCGGATTTCGCCGAATTGGCGCGCCTCAACTCGAATGACCTCTCTGCATCCAAAGGCGGCGATCTGGGCTGGCTTTACCAGGGCGACACGGTGGCCGAGTTCGAGAAAGCCATGGATGCACTGGCGATCAACGAAATCAGCCCGCCAGTGCAGTCGCAGTTCGGCTTTCATATCATCCAGCTGCTCGAGCGACGGGTCGAGGATGCCTCGCCCGAACGTCGCCGTCTGCTCGCTCGCCAGGCGCTACGCGAACGCAAAGCCGACGAGGCTTATCAGGACTGGCTGCGGCAGATGCGTGATCGCGCCTACGTCGAATTTCGACTGGAAGATCCCAAGTAGGCAATTTGCCGGTGATAGTTGTCACTTCCGGCGAACCATCGGGGATCGGGCCGGACATTTGTCTGGCCATGGCCGGGCGAACTTTTCCGCGGCAACTGACTATTCTGGGTGATCGCGAACTGCTGCAGCAACGCGCCCAATTGCTCGGCCTCGACTCGGCATGCCTCGATATTCGACACGTGCCGTTGCGCGCGCCCTGTGTGCCCGGCCGGCTTGATCCGGGCAATGCTCTCTACGTGCTGGAGATGCTTGATACGGCGATTGCCGGTTGCCTCTCGGGCGAATTCGCGGCAATGGTCACGGCGCCCTTGCACAAGGGCGCCATCAACGATGCCGGCATCCCCTTTACCGGGCATACCGAATATCTTGCAGACAAGACGGCCACGCCCCGGGTGGTGATGATGCTTGCCGGCGAGGGTCTGCGTGTTGCTCTGGCTACCACGCACCTGGCTCTGAAGGACGTACCGGCGGCGATTACCCGCACAGAACTTGAAACGACCCTACGCATCCTGCACGCCGATCTGCGCAACAAATTCGGCATCGCGAACCCGCGCATCCTGGTGGCTGGCCTCAACCCGCATGCCGGTGAGGGCGGCCACATGGGCCGGGAGGAGATCGACGTGATCGCACCGGTCCTGGAAAAGCTGCGCAAGATCGAACATGGCGGCATGCAGCTGATCGGTCCGCTGCCGGCCGATACACTATTCACCAAGCAGGTGCTGGCCGGCTCGGACGCACAATTGGCGATGTATCACGACCAGGGGCTGGGCGTATTGAAGTATGCGGCGTTTGAAACCGGCATCAACATCACCTTGGGACTGCCGATCGTGCGAACCTCGGTCGACCACGGCACGGCGCTGGATCTCGCCGCAACCGGGCGTGCCAATCCGCGCAGTCTGATCGCGGCCATCGAAACCGCGATCAGTCTGACCCGGTGATCCGGCGCAAGACGTCGCCGGGCGGATGAAGCACGTCGCGCGCAAACGCTTTGGTCAGAACTTCCTGGTTTCCCGGGAGGTCATCCACCGTATCCTTTCCGCCATCGCACCTCAACCGGGTGAAACCGTGGTCGAAATCGGCCCAGGACTGGGCGCACTGACGGAACCATTGTTGGAACACCTCGAACATCTGCATGTCGTCGAGATCGACCGCGACCTCATCGCACGACTGCGCAACCGTTTCCCGCCTTCCCGGCTCACCATCCACGAAGGCGATGCGCTCAAGTTCGATTATGCCGAACTCGCCTCCGGTGAATCCGGACTGCGCGTGGTAGGCAATCTGCCCTACAACATCTCCACGCCGCTGTTGTTCCATCTTGCCGAATATGCCGATCGAGTTCGCGACATGCACTTCATGCTGCAGAAGGAAGTGGTCGACCGCATGGTGTCCGACCCTGGCGGACACGAATATGGCCGTCTGTCGGTCATGCTGCAATATCGTTTCGCCATGGAACGACTGTTCCTGGTACCGCCCGAAGCATTCGATCCGGCGCCCAAGGTCGCCTCGGCCATTGTGCGCATGACACCGCTGCCAGCTGCAGACCTGTCCCGCGTCAATGACGCCCAGTTTGCACAAGTCGTGGCCACGGCCTTCGGTCAGCGCCGCAAGATGCTGCGCAACACATTGAGGGATTTGATCGACACGAATGAACTCGCCGCACTCGGAATCCAGCCGACCTGCCGCGCGGAAGAGTTGAGTGTTGCCGACTACGTGCGGCTCAGCAATGCACTGGGGGCGCGGCCGATTAATCAGGACGTACCCTGATTTTGTTGTAAAGTTGGAGGCGCCGTCCGTAAGACACCAACCAATAATTCGAAGGAGACTCTATGCTCAGCGACTTCCAAAAAAAGATGGCCGGACACGGCATCCTGATGATTTTTGGTACCCTGGCTTTTGGCGTGGCACTCTGGATGCACCTGGTCGGAGGTTTTGAAATCGTTCCAGGATATATCGTGCATTTCAATGTACCCGGCACACCGGAAGGATGGGCCCGCGCGCATGTCGGACCGGCCTTGAATGGAATGATGGTGATTGCCGTTGCCTTCGTGCTGCCTGGGTTGGGTTTCGCCGAAAAGACCGCCCACCGACTGGGCTGGATTGTGGTCGCAGATGGTTGGGCCAATATCGGTTTTTACTTTTTTTCCAATTTCACACCCAACAGGGGACTGACATTTGGTCCGAACAAGTTTGGAAATGGCGACGTATTCAGTGCGCTAGCCCTGGCACCTGCCTACCTGTTCGGTGTTCTTGCACTGGTGGCCCTCTTCATCATCGGTTGGCAAGCGCTCAAGGGAGCATCCTCATAGATGCGGCCAATGACTGCGTGTGGGCTGCCGCAGGGACCAATGATCAATTCAGAGATGAGAACTTAATCATGCTGACACCAGAGCAAAGAGCATGGGCAGAGGGACACAAGGCGGGGCAATTGCGCCAGCCCAAGAACAACCCCTACGCACCTGATTCGGATAACGGCAAAGCATGGCTCAAAGGCTATGGCGAAGGCGAGGAGCTGCCGCAGAAATTCCCGCCGAAACCACGCGGACCAAACGACAACAGAAATGGTCATTTGCCATGAACCTTCAAGAAGCATTCGATGCCTGGGATGCCCTCAAGGGCACTGCCAGGGAAGCGGCGATGCAGCAATACATCGCCCTCGTCGAGTCGCTCAAATAGCATAAGCCGCCTATGGCAGTGACCCCACCTCGGCGCAATGGCGCCCGGATTCTCGTAGACCAACTCATTGCGCAGGAAGTTGGTCATGTGTTCTGCGTACCCGGCGAGAGTTTTCTGGCGGTACTCGACGCCTTGCATGACTCGTCCATCGCACTGACCGTCTGCCGCCAGGAAGGCGGAGCGGCGATGATGGCCGAGGCACAGGGCAAACTGACCGGTCGCCCGGGCATCTGCTTCGTCACCCGTGGCCCCGGGGCGACCAATGCCGCCGCTGGCGTGCATATCGCCCAACAGGATTCGACGCCGTTGATTCTGTTTGTCGGACAGGTGGCGCGCAGCATGAGGTGGCGCGAGGCCTTCCAGGAACTCGATTATCGGGCGGTATTCGGCAGCATGGCCAAGTGGGTGGTGGAGATCGACGATCCGGGCCGCATTCCGGAACTCGTGTCGCGTGCGTTTTACACCGCCATGTCGGGACGCCCGGGGCCGGTAGTGGTCGCATTGCCGCAGGATATGCTGAGCGAAGAAACTGCGGTGGCTGATGCATTGCCCTGCACCGTGCCAGAGTCCCATCCGGGCAATGCCGACATGCGCATGTTGCAGGAAAAGCTGGCGCAGGCAAGTCGGCCATTGATGGTTCTGGGCGGCAGCCGCTGGTCTGCCGGAGCGGTTGCCAATATCCGGACATTTGCCGAACGTTTCGCGCTGCCGGTCGCCTGCTCGTTTCGTCGGCAGATGCTGTTTGACCATGACCATACCGGCTATGCCGGTGACATCGGCATAGGCATCAACCCAAAACTGGCCGAACGGGTGCGGCAGGCAGATCTGCTGCTGCTAATTGGCGCCCGCTTCTCGGAGATTCCCTCACAAGGCTATGAACTGGTAGGCATCCCGATCCCGGCTCAGACGCTGGTGCATGTTCATGCCGATGCCGGAGAACTGGGCAAGTTGTATCAGCCCGAGTTGGCAATTCAAGCAACACCGGATGCCTTCGCAGCCGAGCTATTGCGGCTCAACGCACCGATAGCCTGCCCCTGGCTCGAATGGGCGCGGGCAACGCGCCAGGACTTTCTGGCATGGAGCGACCCGGCGCCCATCCGCCTGCCGGGGCAACTGCAGATGAGTCAGGTCATGCAGGCGCTGGCGGCCACACTGCCGGCCGACACCATCGTATGCAACGGTGCCGGCAATTTTGCCAGCTGGGTGCATCGCTTCTGGCGCTTCCGTCACTACGGTACGCAACTGGCACCCACCAGTGGCTCGATGGGCTATGGCGTGCCGGCAGCAATTGGCGCCAAGCGGCTATATCCCGATCGCTGCGTTGTCGCTTTCGCGGGTGACGGGGACTTCATGATGCATGGGCAGGAATTGGCCACATCTGTCCAGTACGAGTTGCCGATAATCGTGATCCTGCTGGACAACGGGATGTTTGGCACAATCCGAATGCACCAGGAACGCGAATACCCGGGTCGTGTGATCGGTTCGACCTTGTGCAACCCCGACTTCGCTGCTCTGGCGCGGGCTTATGGCGCCTTCGGCGAACGTGTCGAAACCACGGCAGAGTTTGCCCCGGCCTTGCAGCGTGCATTGGCGAGCGGGCAGCCGGCAATACTGCATTGCCTCCTTGATCCGGAGGCAATCACGCCGACCACGACCTTGAGTAGCCTCCGTGCTGCCGGCCTCCAGGGGCTGCCGCACAACTAGCACCCCAGAATCAAAGGCGGGCACTAGTATCCACAGTTGGGTCTGGGGTAGCAGACTTAAACCGGACGAGATATATGGCTTATCTCTTCAAGTATCAACTATAATCAAACTCTAATAATTAAAAATAAAGCTTTCCACGTATCCAACGATAGGGAGGAGTTCATCATGTCAGCAAAGGTCGCTACCAGCGGAACGTTTTCGGGAACCGCATCAATACCATCCGGGATCAAGATGTTCCGTCTTGCGCCAGTGGCATTGGGTTGGGGCGTTCTGATGGCGATCTATGTGGGGCTGCGCTTTTATCAGCAAGCTTTCGCATTCAAGTATGGCCTGGATTCAACTGCGCCTGAATTCGACACTTACTGGGTGACTCTGTTCCGAATTGAAGTGCCCCTGATCTTCGGCACAGGCATTGCCATGTGGCTCTACCTCTGGTTCACCCGGGACAAGGACCTGGCTAGCCTCAGTCCTGAGAATGAAATCAGGCGCTATTTCTCGCTCTTGGCCTGGCTGATACTCTATACCTTCAGTTTTTTGTGGATCGCAAGTTTCTATGGCGAATCGGATGCAACCTGGCACCAGACCGTAATCCGCGATACTGCGCTGACGCCCAGTCACATCGTCGTTTTCTATGCCTGCGTGCCGCTGTTTATCGTGTTTGGCGTAAGTTCCCTGCTGTACGCCATGACCCGCCTGCCGAAGTTCAATGGCGGATATTCCGTGCCGCTCATCGGCGCCGTTCTCGGGCCTGGCTTGATCCTTCCCAATCTGGGTTTCAACGAATGGGGTCACGCCTTCTGGCTGACTGAAGAGATCTTCAGCCATCCGCTGCATTGGGGATTCCCGATACTGGGCTGGACCGGCTTGTTCCTCGGCGGGCTGCTGCTGCAGGCCGTGATCCGAATGGCCGAGCTTTTCAGGCAGGTCGGCGGCTCCGTCCCAAAGTAGATAAAGGGTGCTCACTTGAACTCGAATGATGCAGCAGTAATCAAGGCGGCAGGGATGTCTTCGCAGGTGGCGGCATGGTCAAGATCGTTTGACATGCTGATCATCGTCATCGGCGCCTTCCTGGTGTGGGCGGTGACGCACATCAACTTCCTGTTGCTGGGAGGGGACTGGGATTTCTTCATCGACTGGAAGGACCGGCAATACTGGATTCTGATCACGCCGATCGTATCTATCATGATGGCGGCTGCATTCCAGGCCATATTCTGGAACATGTTCCGGCTTCCAATCGGCGCCACGGCGAGTGCGTTGCTGATTCTCATCGGGGTATGGATCGTCCGCTACCATAGTTGGCAGGGCATGGCATTTTTCCCGATCAGTCTGGTGGTTCCGGCGACCTGTCTGCTGGGCGCGATCGCACTCGATTGCATTCTGGTGCTCACCCGAAGCTGGGTGCTGACCGGCGTGTTTGGCGGCGCCCTGTTCGGCCTGATGTTTTTCCCGGCCAACTGGATCTATCTTGCGCCCTATTTCCAGCCGGTCGAACACATGGGGCAGCTCACCTCGATCGCCGACCTGATCGGGTACACCTTCCCGCGCTCGGGCACGCCTGAATACATCCGCATTATCGAACGCGGCACCTTGCGCACATTCCAGGATTCCGCCATGTGGGTATCGGCCTTCTTTTCGGCTTTCGTCTGCATTTTTGTGTACGTCATATTCTGGAACATATCGGTTGCAGCGTGCGGCACCAAGTACATTCCGGTCGGCAGCCGTTTCAAGGAAATGTTCGGTTCCAGGAATTTGCCGAAAGGGACGGAATGATGGGCGTTCCTTACCTGAAGCAAACGCTTTTGGCCGCATTGACGTTGATGGTGGTATTCACCGGCCTCGCACCTGTGGCGGTGCAGGCACATGGTGAAAGAGCCACCGAGCCATACATCCGGACGCGGACGGTGCATTGGTACGATCTCAGCTGGTCCACGGACAAGTTGCAGGTCAATGGCACAGTCACGGTCAAGGGCAGGTTCCGACTGCTCAGCGACTGGCCCGATGCCGTCTCCAAACCGGACCTGGTTTTCCTTTCAAACGGCTCGCCGGGTGCGGTATTGACCCGTGTTGAATCGTATATCAATGACATGCCGGCACAGCAGTCGGCGAGAAATTTGGAAATCGGGCGCGACTACGATTTCAAGATCGTCATGAAAGGAAGAGTCCCGGGCAAATGGCATCTGCATCCCGTCTTGAATGTCCATGGGGCCGGGCAGATCGTCGGTCCGGGCAGTTGGGTCACGGTCGAAGGCAGCGCGGCTGACTTCAAGGAGCCAGTGACCACATTGCACGGCACGAAAATCGAAGACCTGCAGACTTTCGGCGTCGCAAGAGTTCAACTGGTGCAACTTGGCTTCGGCATCATCGCGATTGTCTGGCTGCTGTGGTGGTTGCGCAGGCCGTTGATCGTTTCCCGCTGGCTGGCGCTTCAGGCGGGACGGGAGGATCTGCTGATCACCCGAGCGGATGACAAACTGGCCGCGGCAACGCTGGTTCTGGTGCTGCTGATCGTGATCATCGGGTACACCCAGACCGTCAAGGAATTCCCGCAACTTGTCCCCCTGCAGTCGGGTTCAGTCTATACGCCGCCTTTGCCCGAATCGCCCCAGCAGGTGCAGGTCAAGCTGATACGGGCTGAATACGACGTTCCCGGGCGCAGCATGCGCATCACGGCGGAAGTCAGCAACAACGCCAGCAAACCGGTGCGGATCGGCGAATTCACCACGGCCGGTTTGCGCTTCATCAACAAGAAGCTCGATGTCGCCGTTGCTGCAGTGAGTCCAAAATTCCCGAAGGAACTGGTCCCTGCCAGCGGACTGGTGCTGGACTCGGACAAGCCGCTGTTGCCGGGAGAGACTCGCACGATGAAAATCGACTCGAGCGATGCCGCCTGGGAACTGGAACGGCTGGTCAGTTTCCTTTCCAACGTGGATAGCAGAATGGGCGGGTTGCTTTTCTTTTACGACAGCGATGGGAAGCGTCTGATCAGCGAGGTGTATGGGCCGATCATCCCGGTGTTCAAGGCCATCAAGAGCTAGCCGGGCAATCATGAGAAGGGGCATGCTTGTGCTGGAGATGCTGGCCCTGCTGATTCTGGGCGCAATGCCGCATACGGCGGTGGCGCATGGCGGGCTGAGCATCGACGATGACAAATGCAAACTCAAGGTGGGGCCCTATTCCATGCACTTCACCGGATACCAGCCCTCGTCCAACGGCAGCAGGGAATTTTGCGAGGACATTCCGCAGACGGGACAAACCGTCATCGTCATGGACATGGTGGACGATGTCCTGCGGGAGATGCCGGTGGAGGTGAGAATCATCAGGGATACCGGCGATGAAACCCGGCTCGATGCCATCACCCTGTTTCATCTCCCGCCCAAGGTATATCCCGCGGGAAGTATTCCCTTGGAGTACAACTTCGACCAGCCCGGAAAATATATCGGCCTGGTGAGCGCCGGCGACAAGAGGCAACACCTGTCGAGATTTCCCTTCTCCGTGGGTGTCGAAAGCAATACCTACGGCAGGTATCTGCTGATCATCCTGGCACCCCTGCTGGGGTTCCTGCTCTATCTGTACTCCGCCCGGGTCAGAAGAAGGATGGGGCAAGATGATGCGGGACGCAAAGAAAATTGAGATGACTGGCGGAGACCTGGTGACTTGACCGGGTGGCGCCATCTCCTGATCGCATCCCTGTCACTGCTGCTGGGTGCCTGCACGCGTACGCCGGATACGGGTGATGATTCCAGGATGAACTATTTGTATCCGGCGGATTTGAAGGTCAGTTGTCCTGCCGGGTCATTGTCGGCTATCCCGTCCGCGGACGGGCAAAGGATCAATGGCGCTCAGTTCTCTTACCAGGTCAGGACGCCGGCCAATTACGCTGCGCGGTTTGCGCATCCCTTGCTGGTGGTTTATGCACCGGCAGGTGCCAGTGCGGGTCAGACCGAGCGTCTCATGAAACTGACGGCAACTGCCACCGGGCGCGGGTTCATCGTCGCCTATGTGGATCACCGCCCAATGAGCAAGCGCACTGTGCTGGGACTGGGTGGGGTCTCGCGCAGTGTTGCCGAACACTGGTGCGTTGATACGCAACGGGTTTTCCATGCGGGTCATTCGGATGGCGGTACGGTTGCCACGGCGCTTGCGCTGCATCCCCAAACCAGTGCCGGTGTTCAGGGAATTGCGGTGAGCGCGGCCGGATTCCAGAAACAGGACCTGGAAGAGATGCATTGCCGGGCACCGATGCCGGTGATGATCATGCACGGAAGTCAGGACAAGCTGTTTCCGGGTTGGGGAAGGGAAGCGGCGCAATGGTGGTCACAGTGCAATGGCTGCAAGGCGCCCGTACTCGGACCGGATGAATCAGGGTGCGTAGAATACAGCGCATGCGC
>Ga0172380_10005625_pt1 | contig 15084 bp, 34 predicted proteins | sample Leawe162metaG_FD_119747 | JGI IMG/M metagenome (GOLD analysis project Ga0172380, IMG submission 119747) | Leachate microbial communities from a municipal landfill in Southern Ontario, Canada - Leachate well 162 metaG | ecosystem: Engineered > Solid waste > Landfill > Unclassified | place...
ATTCCTTATACAAATACCCACAAATATTTCACACAAAAATATTTACTCAGGTATAATTATTTACATGCAGCAAATAACTGAAACAATATTTATAACAAGATAAATTAAAGGTGAATAAAATGAAAAACGTATATAACGTACATATATTTGATAATGTTTACGCGAGAATTCCTTATTCTGAATATAAGCGTTTAACCGTCCTAGCAAATCTTTATGACCGTGTAATAAAAATAAATACTAGAATAGAAAATAAAGTTAAATTAGTTTTTCTAACCATCATATAAATCGTTTATAAATTAAAGGTGAATAAAATGAGTTGGACAACAATCTACTATCTGCAAATAGGTGCCTCAAATTGCACCAAAATAAAACTATCATATAAAGGCTACACTTCCATGATAGAACAAATCATTAGAGAAGGCACCCGCCACAAAGTAGAATTTATGCAGAATAACGAAACGTATGAAACCATCATTTACCTGATACTATTATGAAAAACACTCGTAAATATTTCTACAAGCATGATTCTTTAATTAGCATAGAAATAACACACGGCGAATTCTTGCAAACAATTAAAAAATGTAACGATTATTTATACGATTTTATTATTGAAACAGATCAAACGGAAACGCAGGAATTGAACATACTAAAATTTTACATTAACATAAGGCAAAAACAATCATGAAGATAAGAGCGCAATTAACAGAATTAAGAATGAACTTAATTAGCGTTATAAGAAACCCCGTTTTTGAAAAAGAGAGATTACCAACGCGTGAAGCGTATAATATAGCATTAGAAAGGTTGATAATGTTAGAAATGGCATTAGAAAGGTTAAAAGCCGAACTGGATATAGACCCGGACGTTATAGAACATCTCAAAAATGTTAACAAAGATTGACCGATACGAAAAAGACTTAACATTATACTTGCAAATGCTAAAGAATCGCGAAGAAAGGTATATAAACATTCACGGTGTAAGTATGATGTTTGAATTAAGTGAAAATGAAGTGAAATATTTATGTAACGAAAATATAATTAAGCACAAAATTAATAACGATGAATTTTATATCAAACTAAAACATCTACAAAAATTTTTAGATGATATAAAACTACTTAAACAAAAACACACGAGGATATTAAAATGTTTGAACAAAATGAAATGATTTTATTTATAGCAACATACTTTTTCATCGGCGCGATCTGCTTCACCCTACTAATTTATCATGCCGTCAATCAAGGAATATGCAGTAAATCAGATATCAGTCAAATAACCAGCATATTTTTATACACCCTTATAGGGTTTGCATGGCCGATAGCAGCGGTTACAGGTTTCTTTTATTTCTTGTGGGCTGTAGCAAACGACTATCCAGATCATGACTGAAGCTTACACCGTATATGTAAAAAGCATCGATGAACAGATAAAAATTTATCAACGTCTGAAAGAACGATATCAGCGAGGTTTTAAATGGTGTATAATAAATGTGTATACCAAAAAGTCACGCGGATATTACAAAACTAAAGAAATAGCAAACAATTTTTTATCATTAAATAAAGCGGAGGCTAAACAACTAATAATAGTCCAAACGAATAAAATACTTGTACGTGTAAATAATAATGTAGTATAATTCTTTCTGTAGCAAAACTTTATAAATAACTTTTTGGAGACAAATAAAATGGCTAAAAATTCTATTGAAGTAGTGGATCAAACAACCGGTGAAGTAACTGTATCAATGCCGAAACTGAAACTTAAAAAACGCGTTACCATTCCATTACTGAAACAACGCGCAGGCGGTGAAGGCATTGCAGTGGTATTTCTCTCACCAATCTATCAAGGGGAAAAAATTGAAGGCTCTAAAATCCAAGAGCCTGCTAAACTGGCTCGCGTGTTAAACGTGGTCGATGGCCAAGTTTATCAGATCATATTGCACACTGTAACGATTAAAGAATTGACTAAGGCATACCCTGACGATGCCTATGTAGGAAAAGGTTTTGCGATCCGCCTGCATAGTGTTGAAGATAAACAATATCTGATCGCCGAAATATCAGAATTTGATACCTCAGACTTCGAAGCCGCTATCACAGCCGCCGACCTAGCCTAAAAGAAAACCCCTCGAACCTTATGGGCAAGAGGGGTTTACTATTTAGCAACGCATGGCTAAAACATTGCTAAGGGAAAACGTGGATTGTGTCCACATGTATTATATCAACTTTTCTTCTCACGTATCAAGTCAATTATCAAATTTTCCATTCGATCAAACCGCTTTTCCATTTGTATTATTCGATCCGCTACAATATCAGGCTTAACTTTTTCCGCTACCTCAAGCCCAGTGTTACCCAGGCTTAAGGCCATGTAAGCGTAAAAGACCTTGACCGCCACCTCAGAAGTAAATATTTCTTTTATCTGCATAGGATAATTCCTACAATTGACAAAAGAACTCAACCGATACTAAAACCCTACCCGCTGCACCTGTATTTTTAAGCACTAACTCGGATTGTCCCTTGCAATATCTCCATACAGGCGGTGGATTCATGACTACCCCACCCTCACCCCCTGACGTTCCAAAAACCGTTTGAATCCCACGCCGGGACGATACCGCTAGCATGGTAGCGACCGCACTGTTATTATGAGTTATCCGATACATAACGCAATTAGTAGGAATACTAACAACAAATTCGCCGTCAGAAAAATTTAAGTTGACAGTTAATGAATCAACAAATGGCGGATCAATTGATATAAACGGGTGCATGCTTCGCAGCAATTCAAGGTCAGAATTTCGCGCCCGGTTGGTATTTGGGTTAACGTCTGGATCTTGAGAACCGCCTTCTATCCGCTTATCAAGATCTCGCTCGCTTGTCAACCCCGGCATATCGGAATCAGGCAAAAATGATTGTTCGGTAAGATTTAAATCGCCGGGATACATAACAGGGTAGCCATATTCATTAAGCATTAACAAGCCTCCACACGCCAAAAATTATTAAAAGAATCGCCAATAACGCAAGCATAACATTCTGCGCTGAATCCTGCAAGAAATTCTTGACACGGTCTGGAAATTGTGAAATGGAGTCCGCAGCATCGCCCACTTTATCAGTCCATGAGCGCGCGTCGGGCGGTGCTACCACTGATTCATTGGTGGCCTTTTTAGGATCATCACTTACTACTTTTGTCAAGGGTGTTTGAATGCTTGTAGGATCAATCCTACTCAGCACCTTATCAGCATATCCCGCGCCCGCTTTGATATTACCCGCGCCCGCATTATACGCCTGTAACGCTTCCCTCCAATTACCAAACCGTTGATATTGTTGAGAAAGGTACTTAGCACCTGCGCGTATATTCGCTTCAGGGTCAAAGAAATTTGTCAACCCCAAATCGCGCCCCGTTCCCGGCATGATCTGCATTAACCCTTTTTCGCCTGAAGTCCCTATGGCCGTTCTATCCCAGGATGATTCCTGTTGAATTACGGCGTTGATGATATCTTTGGGCACTCCAAAATCTTTCGACGCCTGCGAAACGTACCCTTGATACAATCCCCTAGCAATTTCACTCACGATTACAACGCCTTATAGCCGCGGTCAGCTACCCATTTAGCAATGTCTCCCGGTGATACTTTAGCACCTGTAGCCGCACTATATGCTTGTGCTACCTCGGTAGTCGATACCCCTTTTTCAAGCGCTTTCTGATAGATATACCGGCCTTTTTGTTCTTCTGACCAGTTAGACATTCCAGTCACTTGCTTGATGAAACTGGATGCCACGCCAATATCTGAGCCCCTATATTCGCTCTTACTTGACCCGCTATTAAGCACGGGTACTTGTTCAGGCGGCAATTGCCCAGCGGTCAACTTGGCCAGTTCTTTCGCGGCAAGAATGCTTGCCTTTTGCACGTCAGCATTAACCAAAGCTATTTGATAATCAGGATTCTCTGACAAGGGCACTTTCGGCGGTTGCCACGCATCCCCACCTAAAACTTCTGACCCGGTACCGACTGAAGCCGTGCCACCGCCTGAAGCCATAAAGAGCGGTGCTGCCAGCGGCGTCCCGGTCACGCCGTCCGAGCTATCTTCACCCGACGCGCCGCCACCACGCCCAATAAAATATAGCCCAGCCAACGCGGCCACGCCGCCGCCCACGTACCAATAATTGATTTGCATTATTTAAGTCCTCCGGTAGGCATAGCCTTGCTTAACAGGTTGAACCCGCCGTCAATGATTCCACCAAAAATGTTGGCCATAAAACCCGCCTTAGCAATCTGTTTTTGACGCCATGCCAGATTGCGAACGGTTTCCTGTTCCTGATAGTGCATACGCTCCTGGAATGGTAGGCCGATGCGCATAGACTCAAGATCCGTGTCAAGCGCTCGGATGCCAATCCGCTCACTACTAGCAATGCCTGCCAGATTGACATCACGCGCCGCATTAATATCTGCCATCCCCAATATTTCCACATTACCAAGTGCGACCCGCTGGTTTTCCAGATCCTTAAGCGCGGTCTTATAGCCCAGCACGTTTTGTAAGGCTGCTAGTCCTACTTGGCTATTCATTTCTGTAACCATGCGCGAATTATCGGACAAAGCAATATTTTGACTGATCGAAGCCGTCCTATCATGCTTCGCGTAGTCTTGCGCGCCCAGAACAATATCACGCTTAGCCTGTAACGCCACCGCATCCCGCTGGGCTTGTATTCCGGCTAATGCGACATTCGCATCGGTAGCAATCTGCATGCTTGCAAGGCTTGCAGAGTAATCGGTAGTGCCACCGCCACCGCCGCCGCCTGATCCGCGCAGCAGGAAAAGTCCAACGATAACCGCACCGCCCACCGCCCAGGGATGATCTTGTAAAGTGCTGATCACATTATCAAAAGCGCTCATGCTAACCACCTACTTTCGGCAAATCGTACATAACAAACTGTGAAAAATCCATTTCCGTTTTACCCGTTGCATATACCCCAGCCATTGGACCGAAACCGCTTGAAGCGCTCATAGGGATTACTTGTTGCATATCAAAGAGCGGTAAAAAGGGATTGACAGACCCAATCATTTGCGGGTGCGGGTGTATTGTATACTCACCCGGGAATCGTGTAATTCTGAGACTAGCATCAAAATCATACGGGTAACTATCTGTTTTACAAGACATAAAGCCTCCTTACCGCGTAAACCCACCGCTATTTTGTAAAGTCACAATTCTTAACAGGTTTCCAAAACCTTGCGTGCCCGCACCGATAATACTGACTGTCCCCGATGCTTTGTTGACCAGTAAAGCTACCAAAGCCACGCCGATAAGTAGCACGGCTATTTCTTTTAAGCTATCGCCCATGATTATTTCACTCCCAATAAAGTATTAAATTCCTTGAACATTCGTTCACCGTTTCCGATTACCATTGCTAATAAAGCTATAGCAATTAATGACTTAATTATTTCACCCGTCTTGCTATCGACATTACTATAAATATATGCTACGACTAAAAGCGCGCCGCCCCATTTTAAGAACCCGGCCTGTTCGCTGATTACGCCGATCATATCACTCGAACGCCCGCGTGCAACGGCTAAAATTAGATATAGCCCAATTAATAACGCTACAATTCCATTAATCATTTGATCACCTCATTGCTTGGTGGCTTGCGTATCACATTGATTAGACTTGACAATTTACCAGTCATGGCAGCGTAAACGATAAAAACAACCAACAAAGTAGCGAGCGCATGTCGCGGGTTTAAAAGCCTCATTAGTCGATCTGGTTCAAAACCAGTTTCCAGGCCGTGGCTATTACAATCAGCAAGCCAAAAAATAGAAACCAACGATAGGCCGGTTCATCTAGAAATTCCCATTTCAAAGGGTTCATAGTTTCTCCAAAAGTTATGTGGATCTGGAATTAAACAGCCCCTGATAATCAGGGGCTTATAATTCACTAGTTATCTAAGCCGTTGTAATCATTACCCTTGGTTGCTTATACCGGGCAGTGTTGATCCTTTAGCATAGAAAGACTCATAAGCCTGTTCAAGGTAATAAGTCCCCGTGGGCGCTGCGGAAAAAGTTAAGCCTAGCTGCACGTTACCATATACCGCCGTTTCAATTGGGCGCTGGCGAAACAACATGAAGAAAGTACCTTTTGGCATATCGCCATTAATCCATTTACGCTGTAGCATTTGTTGTGAATCCAGCGAATGTTCTTGCAAAACGTTAGAGCTATTCACCACGAGTTTAAATTTGTTGATCGCGTCAGACATCGCGCCGTTATTCAACCAATTCGCATACACGCCGATAACGCTGCGAAAGTTCGGAAAAGAGAGTAAACGCTCTTGGCCATTACTCAAGTTGTCGGTTACGCGCAAGTTACCATCCAAACCGTACACAGTCATCAAATCCAGCGTGGGCAATGGCACGCCATTACCGACATTTTGCGGAAATAGAAAGTCTTGATACAGTTCAATGCTGGTTGAATTGACTGTGACAACCGAACCAGCCGCACCGTTATAAACCCCGGAATCATCGCCGTTGGTATGGAAGTCGGAATTCCAAGTGACATTCAAGAACATATCGCCAACGGCGGTTTGTCCTAGAATTGCGCCGCGCAGGTCACGTTCTGGATCATAAGCAACCGGGACTTCTAGATAAAACTTCAGGGTCTGATTCGCCGCAATTGCTGTAGGGACAACGGGCATGGTGTTGTTTTTAGTCGTGCTTTCGTTATTGGCAAAAGCCGGGGTGCGCTCACGCACTGATTGAATCTGCCACAATTGATAGCCTGACAAGTTCACGCGGCTATTACCTTCATAGTCGACCAGCGAAATATTCGATATTGCATTATAAGGGGCTTTTGGCGAAACGGTGGCGATAGCCGTTGCTATGGTAACATCAATAGAAACTACCATGCGAAGTGTGGTCAAAACGCCTACGTTCATCAGCTTCATGCGCGTTGTTTTTCCTTCAGGCGCTGAAGTTTCCGTGAAATTACCAACCAATTTGGTTTGACGTGGGCTGGTTTGCAATAGCATTTGTCGCAAAGCCAGGTTTTGTTGTTGGGCTTGTTGTGAGTTCATCGGTGCGGCTGCGGCCATAATTTATTCCCCTTTTGTAGATTGTAAGTTATTGAAAGCTAAGAAAATCAATACCGTGAAAAGTATTGATACCAGCCCAATTGTGATAAAATTCGCAGGTTTTAAAAGTTCGGTGTTGAGCATATTACCCGCCGAATTTTCCCATTAAATAAGTGTAAAGCCACGCGAATAACATCGCTATCACGCCAATGGTAAAAAAGTTTACTATGTTCAAGTCAATCATTTTCATATCTCCAAAAGTTAATTAGATCCAAATTTTCCCAGTATGAGACACCCTTTCACTTTTAACAGGTTTTGGCACCGGTCGATATAAAAGGCATTCCCTACAATCGTCATCGAGATTATCATAATACCAGAAATGATAGCGGGGTAAAGGCTTTTCTGTTTTGTCAAGCGGAATGTACTCGGATATAGTTTTAGTGTCTCTATTATCCAACAATCGGTAAATATAAAACTTTTCCGCCTCAGAAAAACAAAACCGTGATATCCACGCCGGGCGCTGGGTGCTTATCAGAGTGCTCATACCTTTCGACCGACCGCGTGTGAGTAGACCGACTAACCCCGCGCCCGCGCGCCCGTTCACGTGCCATTGGTACGCTTCATCGATATATGTCAAGCATTCCCGCCCGGCATTATAGATAGCCATTAATATTCTATCCATTTCAAGCGGTTCGGCTATTTCTTCAGGTGATGGGCGAACAATCATATAATTAGGCCATTCTCGAGATTTAAGCTGCTTAATAAATTCATCGCCTGAATAGTAGAAGTCTTGCGTTTCGCCGTCAAGCGCAAGCGTATTGAAAGCCGGTTCGCCTTTAGTATCCAGCACAATAACATGTGGTGAGCGAGAATTTTGCAGCTGAAAAATTCCGCCCCACGTTTTACCGGATCCAGTACGCCCGATTAAAATACCGCGCTGGCCTGAGTCGAGGATGATAGACATTTAACCTGCTTAAGACTTGTCAGTATTTAAGCCGCTTAAATCTTCAATGACCCCACAAAACCCGTGCACTGGGTAATCTGGATAATGGGCGCGTAGTTTAACTAAGATACGCTCGCGAGCTTCCAGCATAATCTCTGAACAATACGCTTGCTTCAGCTTGTCCGCATTAGTCCAAAACTGTGACAGCGATGGTATTGATAGAGACTGACACGCGAAAAGTCCGCTAATTAATACAGTGGTTAATGCGACAATAATTAAATTTCTTGGATCCGTTTTCATAAATATTTACTCCCTTAGTTGATAAATTGTTAAGTATATGGTTCAGTGGGTGGGGTAAAAGCCGTTATCCATTGCGCACCTAAACGAAAGCGAAATTCTGATATATCGCCGTCGCAATTGTTACGCAAATAAATACCGTTTTGCACGTTGCGGGCAGGCACACCAGCCGCCGATACGCTACGCTGAACGCCATCAACATAAAAACGACCGCCTCCTGTCCCCGGTGCTACAAAAGCCAAGTGATGCCAATCATCATCTGTAATAAGTCCGGCTGTACTAGCCTCGCCGCTTACTTGGAATGATCCGGACGTCCGCCCTTCCCATTCGATCCAATTTGAGATTGCGCCCGTCGGCGTTACAATGCCGAAAATGTCATAAGTTCCTAATGCTGCTGTAACCCCACGCCGAAACCAGAAGTCATATGTAAATGCGCCCGTAAAATCGATAAGTTCTTCAATTTCTATGTATAGCCCCGTGTTAGCAGCCCCAGCGGCTACGTTAGTTAAATATCCTCCGTCAAATTTTCCGCCTGTCGTTACCACTGTAGCGTTACTAGCCAGCTGAGTAATAGTTTTAGTCCCTGACCCGTAATTCAGTATAGAGTCTTCAGTAAAATGTAAAATTACTTGGTTATCACTACCGGGTACTTGCCACGGCTGAGAATTATACTGGTCAAGATATAATTTAGCGTGGCCTGCATCAAACACGGTTATGACGATTGACTGCCCGCCGTTATTAGTAAGCCGTGCCTGACGCCTGCCCGCGCAAACAATCGCTGAACTGGTAAACGGCGGGACTATAGCCGTCGACCCATCGCCAAAAGTTATGGTTACGGGCAGCGCATTATTAGTATTTGACACCGCTAAATACGCGGGTAGTATATCGTAGCCGTTATAGCTACCAGCGTATAAGGCGAATGTATCTACAGCACCCGGTGAAACCGTCACTTCTGCATAATGGCCACCGGGTGAAGCTGAGTAGCTTAATGCTGTCATTAACCAAACCTCATACCACTGGCAGCCGGTGTTGTTGCTTCAGGGGCATTCGTGGGCGATTGCCGATTGATGGGTGAAATATTTGACCGTTTCGCCTTAGCCACCGCACGGAATAACATGATTTTAGGAATGTAGATCATACCCATAACGCCTGCTAAACCCGCCCACGCCGCAACTTTGGGGTTAGGCTTAATCTTGTATTGTGCCATCACTTCAGACACCGCCAAAACCATCGCTTCCGATTGTTCGGGCGTTATGGCGCATATTTGAGGCTGCCCGGTTATAATGCCCGCGATAGCATGCAAGCCCACAAGCTGTGTGGCAAAAGTTTTATTGCTACCGTCTTTTAAAAGCGTCTTCGCTTTTGTGGAACCGCTGGCGTTGGTACCGGTTCCGCGTCCACCGTTTCCCTCAGTTCTTCCACCACGTTCACGGCGGGGCTTTCGGCTTGCGGCGTCAATTCCTGCGGTAGGGTCAAGTCCGTCGCTGCTATCTTGTTTGTCAATTGTAGACTCACTTCTGTTATCTGACTCACTAAAGTTTGATAATTTCCCGCCGCTGTCGCTTGCGACTGTATCAGACTCGCTGATAGTGCTGATATCGTTTGACTCATTTCCGCCATTATCTGGGTCTGTTGTTGTATCGATTCCTGTATTTTTAGCCATTCGTCTACTTCCTCCTCTTCAATCGTTTGTTCAAGATGTACAACCGCATCGCCGATGATCTGGTCTAATGTCTCGACTGTAGGCATTGCATCGGGCTCTTGCCCAAGTTCAATGACTACGACGTCTACGCCATCGTTTTCCATTATTTACTAGCCTGCTTTTCAATTGCAGCGGTTAGTTTAATAATTGCCAGCGTCATATCAGTCAATTCCTTTTTTACTTCTGCTAATTCACTTTTCAACTTTTCTATTTCTTCCATTGCAGTCTCTCCCTGTTGTTTAATGGTTTCAATCTCGGGTGGTAGCGTGTTGAGCACGTGTACAAATTTTTTCAAACCTTCCACGTCTTCAGTGGTAACACCTAAACTTTGCATCATTAACTCAATCATCATTTCTCCCTTAGCACATTTAAAAATGTCTGTCAATACTACGCTTTTTATACGTCACTGTCAATACTATGCTCAATTGTCACAATACTTTCTATGTCAATCTCGTATTCATCCCACGGAATGTCATGCGCGTCACTTATCCAATATGGCGTAACATTAAACGTCGGCATGGTTTGCAACATTTGACGATGCGGCGTTGTTTTACTGTCGGATACGGTGCGCTTAGTCCCCTCAGGATTAATAGCGAGTTTTCTACCCTTTACACCGTCAGTCTCGAACTCATACCATGATAACCAGCGGCTCCACCAATCGCCACCAATCATTGCACTGGCTAATGTGATAAAGCGCGTGCATGGTAGATATACCTCATATTTTTTATCCTTCCACGCTTGTAGGATCATATCAAGAGTCTCTCTCTGTTCTTGTTGCGTTGTCATGCGGTCAAACCCACGGGAAAAAGCTGATAGTTTTTCGCCGTCACGCAAGAAATAAACGCCGCTTTGGACTAAAATCATTTCATCATGCGTTTGATACTCCCATGCGCCCAATTCTTTTTCTTTAGGACAGTACAGGTCTAAAGGTTCGGTGCAGTAAATACCATCGGTGGCCATCGCAATAACTGACCAAGGTTTCTGCATCGCCGCATCAAAAAGTTTTGCGCGAGTCGCTGCGGTTATATATCCCGCGTAAACTAGATTATGATAAGGTGGCGTTCTACCCGTTGCCTTGTCATAGCCTACACGCTGCGCGGTTTTACCATACAGCGAATTTAAGCCTAGTTTAATAGCCATTTCAACGCCGTTGGGTATCCCAGTACGCTTACTTTCAGCGACAATTTCTTGTCTCCATTTGTAATCTTCAGCAATAAATGCGAACGGTTTTATATCATTAGCCGGAATGAATTCCCAAGTTTCTTGAACGTCTAAAACCCAATAGGCATAATTCAAATCGCGCCATTTTAAAGCCGCGTCGAGTTCTGGTTTCCATACCCAGTTCAAACCGCTGGGCGGGAATAACACTTTTAGTTGCATTTTTGAGCGATACGCGAAAGGACAGAAGGGTGTGTTTACAACGTTATCCCATGCGACTAAAGAAATACAAATATTCTCAGTGGTACGGGTATCGAAATCTTTACCGCGATTTATCCACTGCCCGCCTTGTAGACTGGGCAAGTCTACTTGCACAGAAGGATACGCGGAATTAATGTCATAATGGTGGATAGTACCAACGTGACGGCCAAACTTGCCGATTTCGATACGCCCGCCAAAGTAGGCATGCTTAGTCGCTTGATAGACTTCATCGGGTGGGGTTTCCATATGATCTTTGACATCGTGTTTGGAATATATGGCTGAGGCGACCGCGCCTGCACCATGCCACCCTTTCAAGGTTAAGCCCATTGTGATCATAGCTTCGCGCAGTTTATTCATCATGAGTTCTAACGCTTCAATTTCCGCAGCGTTATAGTCACGCATAAATTCATAATCTGATCCAGTAAAATGTGAGCGGATGCTTTTCCCTTTAATGATCAATTCGAGTTTATCGAAACCGGGCACCCATTTTTTAACAGCGTTGACAAATGACCCTTGAAAAAAACCCCAAGTATCCCATACACGGATAGACTCTTTACAACCGTAACGCTTTACCGAAAAATAACGGCGGGGCGTATACATGATTTTATAGCCTTCCCATTCTATCCAGTATTTGCCGGCAGCCTCTAAAATCAGTTCAATGGTTTCACGTGGAACGTCTTTTAACCAAAAATTCGCATCATACCCGCCTGCGAATATGCAAAAAATTCCTTTCGGGATATCTTCGCGGCGTTTACATAGAAAGTCTAATATCTGTAATGAAGACAGCCCAGCGGGGTTATAAATAGATTGTTCGCCCACTGCAAGAAAGGTATATTCATGTTTTCCATTAACGTCTTCACCTTCGCCATCAATACCGATAAAAACGCCGTGCATAAAGCGAGAGGTTTTCTTTCCCGTTTTAATTTTCCTATAGTTCGGATTTTCTGACCCGTCAGGCAGTAAGCGCGCCGCGCTTGGTAACTTACCCGCGCGTGATGGGCGTTTCCCACATTTCTTTGGCTTATGTAACGGGTTTAATGTAACGCCATCATCTAAAAATTTTTTATGGTATTTAGCCATTTTATATATTCTTTATGTTGTTTGTGTTGTGGGCGATTGTCCGACTGGCATAGTCCAATCTTCATGACGGAAATTTAAATCGACTAGAATTTTTTGTAGTTCATGTTCTTGTTGGGGCGTCCGCATGTGCGGCTTGATACCCAATTTTTTGAGTTTTTTATTGTAGGCTACTAACTTCTTGACGTTTTTACGAAATGCTACAGCGTCGGGAGAATTGCCACGCACACGTACTTTTGAGCGGGGTATACCATATTTTAGCGCTGTTTTAGTTTTGTAGGTTTCTATCAGGTGCGAATATTCTGCTGATTTTAATAGAGCGGGCGTTCTGACCCCAGCGACACGGCGAATTTTTGCACGTTCGGCGGGGTTGATACCGCCGTGTGATAACGTCTGATATTTCCAACGGCTTATATATTCACCCGTAGTCTTATTTTTATACTGACGTGCTGAGTAGGCTTTGGGGTTTTCCGCTTTGGATACACGGATGAAGTCTTTAGTTGATAGGGGCATGGGCATTCCTTGGCTGTCAAGGCGTTATGCTATAGAGAATCGCGATTTGTGTCAATAACCTGCTTATAACATTTTGTGATATAAGCAGGCCGGGTTATCGATTAAAGTGATATATGGGTATCCGTTTCAACAATTTTCAAAAAACGCTTGTATCGATAGGCATCCTGAAGCGATTTTTCGGCGGCTTTTCGGTTAGTGTGAGAGGTGTAGATGTCTCCCTTCTCATGTAAACCTACGTCAGCGATATAAACAACGTGATAACTTAAAGGTAAATTCTTGCATACCCCTACTAATTTACGTGCCATTTTATTTCACTCCGTTTTAAAATTTTATGTTCTTTATTACCGCCCAGTGTTGAAGCGTAGGATAATTCTTTCATGAAGTCAGGTTCCTGGCTTATTGTGTGCATTACACGCGATGGTGCGATAAAGTCAAAATATTTTGCAGGTATTAAATATTCGATTGTTTTGATATTGTCCACATTTGTATATACAAGTTTTAACCTGTAGTTACGGTGTGAGCGTGTGGTTGTACAGGTTATTTCAAAGTCAATCATTTTTATTCCTGTCATAACGTAGTGCGTTTAACTGAGCTATTGACGATTCTAATTCGTGTAATCGCTGGGCGTATTTATTTCGATCAGCCGTTATTGATAACGTTTTCTTATGGATAAGCTCATATTCATAAACTATCCTTATGACTAGAACTAGCATGAATAAGTAAAAGGCTGCTAGTAACCACAATTCATGTTCATTGATATACATAATTTTCTCCCGGATTGTTAATTGCAGGTTGTCAATAAGTCTTGTAAGGTTTCTTGCTTGGCCAAGTTACGAGCATATTCAGCTTGTAATTCTTTATTGCCTGTAAAGGCTAGTGATACAAGCGCGATGGGCATGAGCGCTATTGATCCGGCTACGATGCCGCGGTCAATGTTGGCATCTGTTTCTAATTGGTTCCGCTGGGTTGACAATGTAGCATCGACGCGGCGAAGTTCTTTTTCTGCACGGGCGCAGTCGCTAGTTACTTTGATGTTATTGTAATCAGGCGTTATGCGGGACGGTGGGGTATTGCAAGCGGTTAGTAGTGAGAGAGCGGTTATACAAATAATCGTTTTCATTTATTTTCCTTTATTGGTTAGTGAAAATCTTTAACGTCGAGAAATACTATATAGCAGTAGTATTCACCACAATGAGTTTCAAAGTAATCGATTAATTCCTGTTCGGTTGGCGCGTGTATTGTGCAAACTAATTCATCTGTTTCTTTACAAAACACATTAGCGTGTAAAATTTCTTCAGTCATTTTTTATCCATTCAGTTAAAAGTGTGAATTCTTTTTGTTGTAACATGTTATATACTTCATCGGAAATATTACCTGAATCATATTCAACGGATATTCGTAATAAATTTGTATAACCCGCGTCTATTATATCGCATTGCATACTGTTGTAATATTTGAATGGTAATGGTGTACTTAATCTAAGTGGTAATATTTCGCCCATTTAATTATCCCTGTAGCCGTGAATTAATTTTGTAAATACGTTCATCGCTTGTAATAAATCGCGCATAAGTAAATGGCGTTAAAAGTGAATTACTTTGTAATACATTTAATAGATACATAATACGTGTTTCGTATATTTCAATATATTCTTTTTTTCTTGTCGATTCATGTGTATTTATAGCATGAAAATCATCGACTGAATCAATGAGTAATTTAATTTCCTGTCTTAAGCTGTGTGAGTATAATTCTGTTAGTTTATCTTGCATTTTAATTAATTCCGTAGAGTGCAATAATATCATCTAATACAGTTTGAGTATTAATTCGTGTGAACATTACTTCGCCGTCTTGCATACCTTCCAAGTAGCCAGCGAATTCCCACGGTGAATATTCATGCTCGGAAATAACTTCATCACGGTCACAATATTGTATACCGTTGATTGTATCCGCGCGTAAATAGATTGGGAAAGTTGTGTGGGCTTGTGTCATTTTATTCACCTTTAATTTATCTTGTTATAAATATTGTTTCAGTTATTTGCTGCATGTAAATAATTATACCTGAGTAAATATTTTTGTGTGAAATATTTGTGGGTATTTGTATAAGGAAT
>Ga0172380_10005626_pt1 | contig 15083 bp, 24 predicted proteins | sample Leawe162metaG_FD_119747 | JGI IMG/M metagenome (GOLD analysis project Ga0172380, IMG submission 119747) | Leachate microbial communities from a municipal landfill in Southern Ontario, Canada - Leachate well 162 metaG | ecosystem: Engineered > Solid waste > Landfill > Unclassified | place...
GAAGGGCGCGATGGACTCGGGCGACAAGCTCGGGGAAATGGCGCAGCGGGTCGGCCTCTCGGTCGACAGCTACGCGTCGCTGCAGCACGCCGCCGCGCAGGCCGACGTTGAACAGGAAGCGTTCAACTCCGGGATGGACAAGTTCAACAAGCAGCTGGGGGACATGACCGTCGGGAAGGGCGGGAAGTTCCTCGCGTTCCTGAACGAGATCAGTCCGACGTTCGCCAAGCAGGTGAAGGGCGCGAAGACCACCGAAGAAGCGTTCTTCCTCGTCTCGGATGCGATGGCGAAGATCGAGGACCCGCAGCGCCGCGCAACGCTGGCCGCCGCCGCGTTCGGGAAGTCGAACACGCAGATGGGCGTGTTCCTCGCGCAGGGGACGAAGTCGATCAAAGAGCAGCAGGCAGAGACCCTGCGCCTGCACGGGACTTACGAGCAGTTCGCCAGCAGCGCGGGCGCCCTCGACAACGCGACCCGTGACACTGCGCTCGCGTTCGCGGGCCTGCGTGACGCCGCTGCGGCCGGCCTGTTCCCGGCGCTGACGAAGCTGTCGAACATCGCCACCGAATTCCTGGTGAAGAACCGCGAGGGGATCACGAAGTGGGCGACCGAGGCCGGCGCGTCGATTGAGCGCTGGGTGAACGGCGGGGGCCTTGAGCGCCTGGGCGCGTCCCTGCGCACCGTCGCTGACGGCGTGGGCAAGGTGGTCGACTTCCTCGGGCCTGTCGGCGTGGCTGCTGTCGCCGCTGGCGTCGCCTTCGGCCCACTGGCGATCTCGGTTGGTACCCTCGGCGTCGCGCTGATCGGCGTGATGCCTACGCTGATCGCCTTCGGCGTGGCCGCCGCCCCGCTGCTGCTGATCGCCGGCGTGGGCGTGGCGATCGCCATCGCGGGGAAGCAGATCTACGACGCGTGGGGTCCGCTGAAGCAGCGGTTCGAAGAAGTCGGCGACTCCCTGCGCTGGTCAGTGCTCGACGCGTGGGAAGCGGTGCGGCCGATCCTCGCCAAGCTCGCGATGCTCCCCGGCGTGGGCGGCGCGTTCTCTGCTGCGCTCGGCGTGGGCGACTCTGCAGCGGGCCAGGTGTCGAAGGCGATCGAGTCGCGCACCGGCCAGAGCGTCGAGGCGATCCGCGCCCGTCAGGCCGCAGCCGAGGCAGCTCGACCTAACAGCGGGCCCCGCTCGCTCAGCGAGGCGCGCGTGGCGATCGACTTCCGCAACATGCCGAAGGGCGTGAACGTGTCGACTGACCCGACCTCGAGCCAGCCAGTGAACATGAGCGTCGGCCCGCAATCGGTGCTCCAGTGAGCTGGCGTGACTCCCTGCTGCCCGCGTCGTTCCGTGGCGTCGCGTTCGCGGTCGAGTCAGCCGAGCGCAGCGGCGGGCGCCGTCTGGTGCGGCACGAGTTCCCGAACAGCGAAGACGCGCCGTCGCACGAGGACATGGGCCGGAAGGGTGGCGTCTTCCCCGTCACCGGGTTCCTCGTCGGCGATGACTACCCGCAGCGAATGAACGCGCTGCTCGCGGCGCTGAACACCGAGGGCGCGGGCGAGCTGGTGCACCCGTACTTCGGGACCCTGCGCGTGGTGTGCGGCTCGTTCCGGTTCGAGAACTCCGCGCGCGAGGGGCGCATGGTGCGTCTCTCGGCAGAGTTCGAGGAAACGGCTGAGCTGGTCCAGCCGGCGGCGCTGCCCGACACCGTCGGCGAGCTCACTTCCGCCGCGGCGACGGCGAAGACGAGCGCGACCAGCGAGTTCCTGGCGAAGTTCGACGAGCTCTCGAACCTGCGCGACAGCGTCACGGGCGCGCTCGAGGCCGCCTCCGACGCCGTGGGCGTGGTGCTCTCGACGGCACAGATCGCCGGGCAGACGCTCTCAGAGCTGACCGCACAGGTCGCGGATCTGACGGCTGACGCTGAGTCGCTGTTCGACACCCCGAGCGTTCTCGCGTCGACGCTGCTCGACCTGGTCGAGGCCCTGGGTGATGGGCTGCTGCTCGTCACCGACAGCCTGAACCCGCTCGCCCCGCTGCTCGCGCTCTACTCCGCAGACCTCGGCGAGCGCCCGCCCGGGGACACGGCTGCGCGGCTGGTCGAGCAGGTGAACTTCGACGCGACGTCGAACCTGTGGAAGCGGGCGGTCCTCGCGCAGGCGTCGCTGATGGCGATCGAGCAGACGTTCGATAGCTACGAGCAAGCGGTGACCGTGCGCGAGGCAGTTACTGCTCTGCTCGACGCCCACTGCGAGGACACCGCTGACGACGTCTACCCGGCGCTGCAGGGCCTGCGCGCGTCGCTCACCCGCGCGGTCCCCGGCGAAGACGGCGACCTCCCGCACCTCGTGACCGTGACGCCGCACGACACCGTGCCGTCCCTGGTGCTGGCCCACCGGCTCTACGGGAACGTGACGCTCGAGGGCGACCTGGTGGCGCGGAATCGGATCGCAAACCCCAGCTTCGTGACCGGCGGCGTCGCGCTCGAGGTTCTGAGCGATGAGTGACGAAGCGATCGAACTCCTGGTCAACGGGAAGAAGTACGGCGGCTGGAAGACCGCACGCGTGACGCGCTCGATCGAGGCGCTGTGCGGCTCGTTCTCGCTGAGCGTGAGCGAGCGCTGGTCAGGGCAGAACCAGAGCTGGCCGATCAACGAAGACGACGAATGCACCGTGTCAATCGACGGCTCGCCGGTGATCACCGGCTACGTGGGCAAGGTGTCCCCGTCGTTCGACGCCTCGGGCCACGGCATCACAATCGAGGGGCGAGACAAGGCGTGCGACGTGGTGGACTGCTCGGCGCAGCTCGGCGCGTGGCAGTTCTCGAACGTCGACCTGCTCTCGCTGGCGCAGAAGATCTGCCGCCCCTACGGCGTGACCGTGTCGCTTCAGTCAGGGCTGGTGAGCTCGGGCCTGTCAATCCCGAAGAAATACAGCATCGACCCCGGCGACACCGCGGCGACCGCGCTCGAGAACCTGTGCAAGGTGGCCGGCCTGCTGCGTCACTCCGACGGGCTCGGCGGGATCGTACTCACGCGCTCTGGTGTCGAGCCCGTGGCGACGGTGCTGACCGAGGGCCAGAACATCCTGTCGGGCAGCGCGACGTTCGACGCGACCGGGCGGTTTCGCACCTACGAGGTCGCGGGCTCGCACAAGGGCCGGGACGATCTGTCGGGAGAGACCGCCGCCGGGGTGAAGGGCACCGCGACGGACCTCGGCGCACGAGCTGGGCGTGTGCGTATCATCCGGCCGGACAACAACACCACCGCAGCGCTGGCGAAGGCGCGCGCCGAGTGGGAAGCCGCGAACGGAGCGGCGCAGGGGCAGTCAGCGGCGATCGTCGTGAAGGGCTGGACTGAGTCACCGTTCGGCCCGTGGCCGATCAACCGGCTGGTCCGCGTGAAGTCGCCCACGCTGCGGATCAACGGGCAGATGTTGATCGCTGGCGTGACCCTGACCCGCGATATCGACAGCGGCACCCTGACGACGCTCGACCTGCGCGACCCCCGCGCATTCACCCCCGACCCGACGATCGCGAAGCCGGGCGGGAACAACTACTGGCGCGAGATCGAGAGGGGCGTGTGAGCGGAGAGGCGCTGGTCTCATTCTGGTTGGCCGTGGCCCTCGTGGTGGTCACGCTGCTCGGCGCCTTCGGGTGGATCGTGGCGCTCTCGCTCGCCCGTGACTGGTTCGGGGGCCGCGCCGCGCTGCGGAACCTCTACCGCCGAGGCGACGCGCAGCAAGCCCGGCTCCGTGAGTTGCGGTTCCTGAATCAGCGCCTCGTCGCTGTGATTCGCGACACGACCCCCAAGGCTACCCGATGAACCTCGACGACCTGCGCCGCGCGTTCCGGCCGATCACCAACCGCCTGGCGAACCTCGTCGGGCGCGGCGTGGTGAAGGGCGTCGACGACGCGAAGAAGGTTCAGGAGCTGCAGGTGCGGCTGATCGACGACACCGAGGTTCGCGACGAGATCGAGCGGTTTCAGGAGTACGGGTTCACCTCGAACCCGCCGACAGATTCAGAAGTCGTCGTCGTGTTCGTCAACGGGCGGCGAGATCACGGGCTTGCGCTGGGGGCCGAAGATAGGCGATACCGGATCAAGAATCTGGCATCTGGCGAAGTTGCGATCTACTCACAGCACGGACAGTCAATCACCTTGAAGGCAAACGGCGACATTGAGGTCACCCCGAAGGCGGGGCAGAAGACCAAGTTCGCCACCGACGTCGAGGTGACGGGCACCCTCACGGCTTCCGTTGACGTCGTCGGCGGCGGGAAGCACCTCGCCACGCACACGCACGGGGCAGGCGCTGGGACGCTGATCACCAGCTGTGGCGCAGGCGCTGGGTCTGTCACCACCGGCACCACCGGGGGCCCGTCGTGAGTGACATCGCCCTCGAGTGGGACCCCGCACAGGCCGCCGCCGACCTGGTGATCGAGGCCAACGACCTGAAGACCGACGCGGGGATCCGCACCGCGGTCCTGCTGTCGGTGTTCCTCGACCGGCGCGCCGAAGAAGGCGACGTCCTGCCCGAGGGCCAGACGGACCGCCGCGGCTGGTGGGCCGACGAGTTCAACCCGGACCGGATCGGCTCGCGTCTGTGGCTGCTCGAGCGTTCGAAGGAAACGCCCGACGTGCTCGCCCGCGCGGTCCAGTACACGCGCGAGGCGCTGCAGTGGCTGGTCGACGACCTGGTCGCTGAGCGGGTCGACGTCGTCGCCGAGTACCTGCGCCCGCAGCGCGGCGTGGCCCTGGCGATCAGCATCTACCGGCCGGCGCTGGATCCCGTTCGCTTTCGGCTGAACCGTACTTGGGCGGCTGAGGCCGCGAGGATCAACGCATGAGCTTCTCTCGCCCCACCCTCTCCACGATTCTCACCCGCGTAGAGGCCGACTTCGTCTCGCGCCTCGCCCTCAACGGCGCCGTGCTGCGCCGCGCGATGGTGCGGATCCTCGCGCAGGTGATCGCCGGCTCTGAGCACATGCTCCATGGGCACCTCGAGTTCCTTGGGCGCCAGCTGTTCCCCGACCAGAGCGAAGACGCCTACCTCGTGCGGCAGGCGTCGCTCTACGGGCTGACGAAGATCGCCGCGGGCTACGCGACGGGCACCGCGGGCGCGACGGGGACGAACACGACGGTGATCCCCACTGGTTCCCGCCTGCTGAACGCCGCGGGCGCTGTCTACACCGTCAACGCCGACGTGACGATCACCCTCGGCGTGGCGACGCCCGCTCTCACTTCTGAGCTCGCGGGCGCGGACTACACGTTGATCGCCGGGCAGGTGCTGACGTTCGAGACGCCGATCAGTGGGGTCGATTCGACGGTGACGGTTGCCGCCAGCACGGTCGACGGCACCGACGAAGAGACCACCGAGGCCCTGCGCGTGCGCCTGCTCGCGCGCATGAGCGATCCCCCGATGGGCGGGACCGAGGCCGACTACATCGCGTGGGCGAAAGAGGTAGCGGGCGTCACCCGCGTCTGGGTGTACCCGCTTGAGCTCGGGCCGGGGACCGTCGTCGTGCGCTTCGTTCGTGACAACGACGGCGCCGCACCAGCGAACATCCCGAGCGCTGGTGAGGTCACTTCAGTCCAGACGAAGCTCGACACCGAGGCCCCCGTTCACGCGACGGTGACAGCAGCAGCGCCCACCGACGCACCGACCGCGTTCACGATCGCCGTCGTGCCGAACACCACGGCGCAGAAAGCCCTGGTGCAAGCCGAGCTGGACGATCTCTATCTGCGCGTCGCTGAGCCAGGCAGGACCATGCTGCTCTCAGAGCTTCGCACTGCGATCGGCGCGACGCCGGGGCTCACCGACTACACCCTGACGACGCCAGCGGCCAACGTCACGCACACGACCGGCCAGCTCCCCTCACGCGGCACGATCACTTGGAGCTGACGCGATGGCTCTGATCGATGACTTGATCGCGTCGTATTCGTTCGAGAACAACGGAGACGACGACACCGGCACCTACGACGCGACGCCCGCGGGGAGCCCCGTCTACGTCTCGGGACAGATCGGTCAGGCAGCCTCGAACGCTGGCAGCGCGGCGAACTACTTCACGATGGGCCCGCTCCCGCTTGGGACCGGCGCGGCGTTCACGATCGAAGCGTGGCTCTACGTCGCGGGCTCGCTGAGCACCGGAACGATCCTCGGGCAGGGCGGCGGCCTGTTCGGCGCGCCGCTGGATTATCTGCTCTATAGCTCGAGCGGCACGGGTCGGGCGCACTTCAACTACGCATTCGGCGCGGGCAGCGACTCAGGAATCGCGCTGGTGGGCGGCGGCAACTGGAACCACATTGTCTGTGCCTATGACGGCACGACGATGCGCTGGTTGATCAACGGTGTCGTTGGCACGCCCGCGACCTTCGCCCTGTCGAACCCGTTCGAGCCCGATCTGATTCTGCTGAACGACGTCGCAGATCCGGCCTTCCCCCAGCCTCACCCGCTCGACATGCTGCGCGTCTGGACTCGCGCGCTCGACCTCGCGACCGAGGGCGCGGACCTGTGGAACGGGGGCGACGGGCTGTCGTTCGCGGAGATCAACGTTCTGCCCCCGCCGACGATCTCGGACGTCACCCCCGCCACTGACGTCGAGGCCGGCGGCGCTGCGCTGACGATCACCGGAACGGACTTCGTCACCGGCGCGACCGTGACGATCGGTGGCGTGCCCGCGCTCAGCGTGCAGGTGAACAGCGACACGGAGATCGAGTGCCTGGCCCCGGCGGGCTTCGCAGGCGCGCGCGACCTGGTCGTGACGAACCCTGACGCCCAGAGCGACACCCTCGTGGGTGGGTTCCTCTACACGGTCGCGCCGCCCGTCTTCACGAAGTACGGCCAGCACCTGCGGAACCTGCTGCCGCCGGGCCCCCTGTGGAACCTCGAGGGCACCAGCGCCACGCACAAAGCGTTGCTCGCGATGGGCGACGAGTCGCAGCGTGTCGAGGATCGCGGCGTTGACCTGGTCGAGGAGAGCGACCCGCGCACCGCTGACGAGACCCTGGCCGATTGGGAACGCGCGGTGGGCCTGCCCGACGAGCTGGTGACGGCGATCCCGGGCACCACCGCCGGGCGCCGGGTGGCGATCACTTCGAAGGTCGTGGCGCGCGGCGGGCAGAACCTCGAGTTCTTTGACGTGCTCTGCGCGGCAGCCGGCTACCCGCTGGTGTCGATCACGAAGTACGCGAACGAGGTGCTGCGCTGCGGCCCGACGTCGCTCGCCGCGGGGTTCGTCTTCCGGGTGGACGATCGCGTGTACGGCGCTGCGTATGCCTACGCGATCCTGATCACCGTCGACCCCGCGACCACGGGCGCGCTCACCCACGCGGAGTTCGAGCGGCTGATCCGCGCCCGCGTTCACTCGCACATTCAAGTGATGTTCACCTACCTCTGAGGAGATCCCATGCACGAGATTGACACCGACGGCCACGTTTCGAATCAGTTCGACGAGGGAGATCCCGGCGTCCCGCGTCAGCCCACGCAGGTCGATAAGCACTGGCTGAACGCAGTGCAGAACGAGCTGGTGAACGCGATCGAGGCAGACGGCCAGGCCCTGGTGAAGGGCACCTGGACGCAGCTCAAGCGCGCAATGGGGTTCATCGTCGGCACACCAGGGGCAGCCGCGCGGTACTTCAGTGGTCTGCTGAGCGTCGCAGTCACGGCGGGTACAGCGATCAGCGGGTCCACGGGCAGCGCCGTCGCAGGCGACGCTGGTGTCGACGGGTATTCGGAACTCACCACTGGTGTCGAGGGTGGTACCGCGGATGGCATCGCCGGTCAGTTCAACGTCAGCGGCACCGGCAAGGCGATCGAGGCGAACGGCCCGGTCGACATCAACGGGGCGGCCAACATCAGCGGCGTGCTTTCGCTCGGGACTTTCAGCGTCGACGGCTCGTTCCCGGGGTCCCCCGCCGCTGGTGATATTGTGTACTTGGGCGGCGCGAACGACAAGCTCTACTGCTACGACGGCACGACGTGGCAGGCGTTCTGGTGATCGCGTAGGGTCGACGCATGCGGGCGATCTGGTTGGCGGTGGTGCTGGTGCTGGGTGCCTGCGGTGGGGGCGCCGTTCCTGTTCTGTACACACCACCTGACGCGGGGGTTGACGCGGGCTGCGTGGTCGAGGGTGAAGACGGGGCGCAGTTCGCTGAGTCGACAGTCGCCTGGCAGACCCCGCCCTGCTTCCCGCCGTAGGGCCCTAGCGACAGATTCCAGTTTCTGCTACGTCTGAGCGGGTGATGCTGCTCGCTCAGGTCGACCCGACGAAGACCCTCGCCGACGGCTTGGGCACTCAGTTCCTGCCCTACGCTCTGGCGATCTGCCTGCTGGTGATCGCGTTCCTGTTCAAGCTGCTCTGGGACCAGAACACGAAGCACGCCCTCGCGCTCGAGACGATGAACAAGGCGCAAGACGTCGAGGTCGCAAACCTCCGCACCGCTCACGCTTCCGAGGTCTCTGCGCTGCAGGCCGACCGGCTCGCGCGCGTGTCCGCTGCGGCTGAGGCACAGCAGGCGCTGCTGTTGAAGGTGCTGCCGCTGCAGAACCAGTTGGCCGAAATGATCCGGCTCACTTCAAAGGAATGACCATGAGCGACGAGAAGAAGCCGAGCGTTGTCGGTGCTGCAATCGAAGCCGCACACGCGAAGGCGAGCGCCGTGGCTGAGCAGACGAACGCCGCAGTCGACGAGCTCACCAGCGCGGCTGACACCGTGCTCGAGCGCCTGCGCGAGCGCGCCCGTCAGCGGTCGAACCTGCGCCTGGTGAAGGCGGCGACGAAGTGAGGTTCTTCGCTCTCGCCCTGCTGCTCTCTGGCTGCGCGTCGCTGCGCACCGGGTGGGCGCGTGTGACGTGGGTCGAGGGGAAGGTGGCTCCGGTCGTGAGCTGCACCAGCAGGATCGGAGCAGAGGGGGACGTCGAGCTGGTCTGCGCACCACTCACCCCTTTCGAGACAGACCTCCTGTGGAAGCGGGAGAAGCGCCGCACGACGCAGGGGGATCTGTGATCATCAACGACCGAGGCCGGCAGATCATCGAAGAGGCAGAGGGCCTGCGGCTCGAGGCCTACCGCTGCCCCGCCGGCGTGCTGACGATCGGCTACGGGCACACCGGCGATGTCCGCGAGGGCGACCGGATCACCAAGCACCAGGCTGAGGTGATTCTCGAGTTCGACCTGACGAAGTACGAACAGGCAGTCACGAAGCTGGCGCGCGGCGCCACGGGCCCACAGTTCAGCGCGATGGTGTCGCTTGCCTTCAACATCGGGATCTCCGCGCTCGAGAAGTCGACGCTTCTAAAAGAGTTCAACGCAGGCCGCCCGCTGAACGCTGCCGCCGAGTTCGGCCGGTGGATCTACGCCGGCGGAAAGGTGATGCCCGGCCTGGTGAAGCGGCGCGCGGCTGAGCGTGCGCTGTTCCTCGAGGTGCCGTCTTGACGCCCGCTGAGTGGTGGGCAGCCGTCGTGCGCGAGCACATCCGCACCGGCGAAGACCTCGCTGTGATGGAGAAGCGCTACGGCCCGCCACCCGGCCCCCCTGACCTCAAGCGCAAGCTGTGGGTCGGGCTCTGGCTCGTCGTCGCTGTCGCTGGCGGCGTGCTGGTCGGACGCTTCCTCGCGCCCGCCGTCGTCGAGACCCGCGACGTTGAGCGCCTGGTGTATCGAGACCTCGCCGTCGAGGACATCACCAAGGGCTACACGTTCGCGCGCACCGTCGAGCGCACCGTGTGGCGCAACGTCACCACGACGGTGACTGACGCTGGCACCACGACGGTCGACCTCACCACTGAGCACGAGGGCGAGGCTGAGAGCGGCACCGTGACTGAGCAGCTGCACCGGGTCGAGATCGTCGAGGTCGAGCGGGAACGCGTCGTCGAGAAGACCGTGACCCTCCGCCCAGACTGGCGCGTGGGTGCGCTCGTGGGCGCGTCGTGGAACGCCCCGCTGGTGCCGATCGCCGGGCCGCTCGTGCTCGGCGTGCAGGTCGATCGCCGCATCGTCGGCGGGCTGTCTGCTGGTCTGTGGGTCAACACCGTCGGAGCCGCAGGCGCGAGCGTGAACCTTGAATTCTGAGACCCGAGAGTGCACCAGGTGCGGCAAGACGAAGCGCCTGATCGCGTTCGATCTGAGCGGCCGAAGCAAGACCCAACGTCGTCACGTCTGTCGCATCTGTCGTGGTCGGGGCCAGGCTCGCGCCGCTGCACCGCCGCCCGAGGACCCACCCACGCGCTACGGGCGCCCGCTCAGCGCGACCCGCTACCTGATCACCAGCGCGCAGAACTCCACCCCCGTGCACGCCGGGTTCCTCGCCACGCTGCAGGTCGCCGCGAAGCACCTCGGCGCTGAGCTGGTGGTGATCCCGTTCCGGTACAAAAACCCGACGTCGGTCTGGACGCGCAAGCAGGACGATGACGAGTGCTGGGCACCGGAGCTCGAGCCGTACCTGTTCAACGTGCGGCGCAAGCTGAACGACAACCTGGTGTTGCTCGGCGACGTGAAGACGCAGCCCACGGCGTCCAGCCCCCTCACCGGGTTCGAGGCGCTGACCGGCGCAGAGTCGTGCATCGTCGGGCACCCGAAGATGCAGTTCCGCTCGGTGCCAGCGCCCTCGAGCCGCTACCCGAAGATCCTCACCACGACGGGCGCGGTCACCCGCCGGAACTACACCGACACGAAGGCGGGGAAGCTCGGCGCGTTCCACCACTTCCTCGGGGCGATCGTCGTCGAGCTCGAGGGGCGGCACTTCCACGTCAGGCAGGTGAACGCCGACCGGGTGACCGGCGAGTTCACCGACCTCGACCAGCACTACACCCCCGACGGCGCCACCCGCGCCCCGCCGGCGCTCGGGCTGGTGATGGGTGACACGCACGCGCGCACCACCTGCCCGCGGGTGGACGCGGCGACGTTCGGCCCTGAGGGCATCGTCGAGACGCTGCAGCCGCAGACCCTGGTCTTCCACGACCTGTTCGACGGGCACACGGTGAACCCGCACCACGTCGGGGACCCGTTCATCGCCGCGGCGAAACACAGCGGCGGAGCAACGAACGTGCGCGAGGAAGTCGAGCACGCGATCGAGTTCGTTCGCCAGCGCGGCGCGGGCCGGAAGTCGGTGATCGTCAGCTCGAACCACGACAACTTCCTGGCCCGCTGGGTGCGCGCGACTGACTGGCGTCACAACCCCGGGAACGCGAAGTTCTACCTCGAGACGGCACAGGCCCTGCTCGCGTCGGCGAAGATGGGCCCTGGCGGCGCGGAATACGACGACCCGTTCACCTATTGGGTGGAGCGGCTGCGCGGGCGTGCACAGATCCGCGCGCTGAAGAAGAACGAGGGTCTGAAGATCGGCGACGTCGAGTGCTCGCTGCACGGGCACGAGGGGCCGAACGGGTCCAAGGGCACGCTGAAGAACCTGTCTCGCGTGGGCGGGAAGGTGATCATCGCCCACAACCACACCCCCGGGATCGAAGAAGGCGGCTACCAGGTCGGCACGTCGACGCCGCTTCGGCTCGAGTACACGTCGGGCCCGACCAGCTGGCAGAACGCGCACTGCGTCGTCTACGCGTCGGGGAAGCGGTCGCTGCTGCTGATCGTCGACGGCCGTTGGCGCGGACAGATTCCAGATGCACGAAGGGCGAGACGATGAGCGAGACCGACAAGGCGTTCGAGGCGTGGCGATCGGCAGAGTTCCCGAGCACCACGAAGCCGACGAACCCGAAGGACTCGATCGGCTCGTCGAAGGTGCCGCTGGTCTCCGTCGTTCCGCAGCGGGTGCTGGCTGAGCTCGGGCTTGCGCTGCTCGAGGGCGCGGCGAAGTACGGCCGGCACAACTACCGAACCGCGGGCGTGCGCGCGAGCGTCTACGTGGACGCCCTCGGCCGACACCTTGGCGCGTGGTGGGAAGGGCAAGACCTCGACCCCGACTCGGGGCTGTCCCACGTGACGAAGGCGATCGCCTGCCTCGTGGTGCTGCGCGACTCCATGCAGCAGGGGAACTGGCAGGACGATCGCCCGCCCCGCGCGAGCGACGCTGAGACCTGGACCAGCGAGCTGAACGCGCTGGCGAAGAAGATCCTCGAGCGCTACCCGAACCCCCTGCCCGCGCACACGCAGGCCAGCGCGCTGGTCGAGCCCCTGGACCCGCTGCCGAAGCCCTGCGCCAGCTGCGGCGGCTTCGCCCCTCGAGCCTGTCAGGACTGCTGACGTGTTCCGCCAGCTCCGCCCCTACTGGTGCGGTCCGGCGGCGCTGGTCGCCATGCAGCTCGAGCTGGGGCGCGGGCCGGCGCTGAGCCAGGCAGAGTGGGCAGAGCTCGCTGGCACCACCCGCGACGGCACGGGTGAGACGGGGATCAAGCGGTGTCTGGGCCTGCTCTGCGAGTTCCGCGTGGACCGCCAGCCGGCCGATCCGTTCGAGATCGCCGTGGTGTTCGACCCGTGGCGAGATCACTGGATCGTCGTGCGCTGCGTCGACGGGATCGCCCTGATGCTGGACCCGTGGGACGGGCAGATCGAGGGCTACCCGTGGGCCTGGTTCAGAGCGGTGTACTTCCTGGTCCCGCGCCGCTCCTACGCGCTGATCGCCCGCTGAACTTCCTCGGGCGCGCAGTCGCAGATCGTCCCCGTGCGCTCCCACTTCACCAGCGGATGACCGTCGATCACCTCGAGCACCTGGCCGACTTCGCCGGGCTCTGCGTGAACGTGCTCGACGCCCTTCTTCGTGAAACCCATTTCGACAACCCGCGACACCGCAACGACTCGGCTACCTGAAACCATGAAACCCCCAACAGTTCACCGGTCAACGACCGGCGCCGACGGCTCTTTGACCGTGCACGAGTTCTACTTCAAGGGACTGACATTCGAGTAAAAACAGGCGGTTGCGACCCGCGCAGAATCTGGCACTTGCAGAATCTGGAATCGTTAACTATTAACCAGTGCTGGGTTGTACGTGACACCACGCAGGGTGCGCAGTGACACCGAGGGGATCCAACATGGCCGCGAAGAAGAAGACCGAGATCGACCCGCAGCAGATGTCCGACGAAGAGATCCGCCTGCGCCTCGAGCTGCTGGCCCGCGCCCGCGGGTCGTCGACAGCGGTGGAGCCAATCCAGGCGCCTCGAGTCGCTGAGGGTGCAGGTGCGTACCTGGTGCAGGTCCGGGCGACCTCTGGGAAGTCACGCGGCCCGCGCGTCGAGCCCTCGCCGAAGTGGGACGGGGTGAAGAAGAAGTGCCCACACTGCACGAAGACGAAGCTGGTGAACCCTGACTTCGGCGTGGTGATCCGCCGCGGCATCGAAGGCCCGGCGTCGTGGTGCAAGGCGTGCCGCGCTGCGACGAACTACCGGGCGCTGCCCCGGAAGAACAAGGTCGGCGGGAAGTGATCACCGGCGACGCCGCCGCGCGAGGGCTCTGGTGCAGGCGATCTCGCCCTCGGTCAGCTCGCGCTCGGGGTAGCCAGCGAAGTTGAAGTGCCGGCACGCCGCGCGCAGTTCCCGGATCTCGGCACGCTGTCGGGCGTCGCTGTCGAGTGCGTCTTGCGCCGCAGCACGCTCCGAACCGTCACGGGGGCGATCGACCAGTGTGAACGTGGCGATCCTCTCCAGCACGGCCTTCGTCGCGCGCTTCATCATCGAACCCCGTAGGCGACCGGGCGCGGGCCCGTGCCCTCGGCGGGCGCGGCGATCTTGAACACCGCGTCACCGCGTTCCTCGAGCGCGCGGATCCGCTGGTAGGCAGTCGGCCTGCAGCACTCGAGCTCGTCGGCTACCTGGCGCGCGGTGAGAGGCTTGCGCTTGAGCAGCGCGGCGAGTCGGTCGAGGTTCTTCTTCGTCGTGTCGGCTTGGGTGCCCATGATTAACCGTTTAGCAGATTCCAGTTTCACCGGGAAGTGAGACCAGCGAACGCAGCGAAGAACCGGCGCTCAGCCTCGACTGCGTCCCAACACCGATCGATGATCAGGGGCAGCGGCTCGACGTCGATCCCCCACGGCTCGGGCTCTGGGCTGGCGAGGTCGCGCTTTTCCGTCATCAACATCTGAACGTCCATTTCGCGGACCTCCTGCGTGTCGATCAGGTGGCGCAGCGACCCGAGCCCGATCGCTTCGAAGATCACGTCAGCGTGCAGCGCCTCGAGCTGGGCCCAGGTGAGCAGGCCCGACCCGTTGAAGTCGTCGGGCATCTGCACTTTCACGAACGGCTTGAGCGGCGCGGGGATGTCGGGGAGATAGACCTCTGAGACCTCGTGCAGCAGGAACGCGAGCTTGAACGGGCCGGCGATCTGCTCGGCGCCCATCACGCAGTGCTGGGCCACGCTGTAAGTCATCGCCCGCAGGTGCCCGTTGAACCGGACCTTCTGCGCGAGCGCGTGCGGGATGTCGGCGAGCGTTACCTGACTGACTCGCAGCTCGCGCGGGGTGACGACCTTGCTGCTGTAGCTCTGGATCCAGTCGCGGCGTCGGGCGGGGTTGGCGCAGGCGAAGCACAGCGGCTCACCCGCCCGGCTCTCCCCCTTGTCCTTCGTGCACTTCTGACACGCGACGTTGTCCACTCCGCTCGGGCTCATGCCCGCACCAATCTCACAATAGTTAATCTGTAGTCAAGCGCGCGATGCCAGATTCCGGCTTGACAGATTCCATCGCGGCGTGAGACCTCTGGGGAATGAGCGACCGAAACCCCGGCAACGTGCTGAGTCGTCACCAAGCGATCAGGAAGCTGGCGCAGGCAGAGAAGCGGATCGCCGAGCTGGAAGAGGCGATTCGCGAGGGGCTGCGCCAGATCAGTGACGCTCACAACAACGACGCGCACGTCGTCGCGCGAATCGCCTACCTGAACGCCGCGGGTGCTGCACTTCGGGGCGCGCTCTAACCGTGAGCGTCGAGGTCGTCAGCGTCGAGCAGGTGGCAGAGCGGCTCGGCTGCTCGCGTCGCCGCGTGTTCCAGCTGCTGGCAGACGGCACGCTCGACCGCGCTCCGCGCTTCGGCCGGTCAGTGCGGATCTACGTCGCGAGCGTCGACCGCGCGCTGACGCCCACGCCGACAGCTCGCAGGCAGGCGCGCCGCTCGCGCGCGGGGTTCTCGCTGGCTGATCTCCGCCCCGAGCTCACGGCGTGA
>Ga0172380_10005627_pt1 | contig 15080 bp, 10 predicted proteins | sample Leawe162metaG_FD_119747 | JGI IMG/M metagenome (GOLD analysis project Ga0172380, IMG submission 119747) | Leachate microbial communities from a municipal landfill in Southern Ontario, Canada - Leachate well 162 metaG | ecosystem: Engineered > Solid waste > Landfill > Unclassified | place...
AACTCATGACTCATCGACGCGAGGAACTCGCTCTTGGCCCGAGTGGCCTCCTCCAACATGAGGTTCGCATCGCTGAGCTGCTCGTTGGTGGTGGTCAACTCCTCATTCATACTCGCGCGATCCTCAGTACGCTCCTGGACGCGCTCCTCCAGCTCAGTGTTCATGCGCAAGATGGCCTCCTCGGCCTGTTTGCGCTCGGTGATGTCGATATTGACACCGAACACACGAATAGCATTGCCCGCTTCATTATAGATCGCTCCACCCTTTGTCGCTATCCAGCGATACTCTCCGGATGAGTGGCGTCCACGAAATTCCAGGTCAAACGGTTCGTGCCTGGCAATAGATTCCTCGCGCCCTGCCTCGGTCCTGTCGATGTCTTCCGGATGCACCAGATTACGCCAATCCTGATAGGTCTTGATGGTTCCGGGGGGCAGGCCGTACAGCTTGTTGAGCTCCGGCGTGAAATCCAGCTTCCCGGTCTCGACCAGCCAGTCCCAAATACCTATATGTGCGCTCTCCTGCGCCAGCCGGAGTCGCGTCTCATTCTCCTGCAGCACCTTCTCGGCTTTCTTCCGCTCCTCGACCTCCCTTTCAAGATCGCTCCGGGAGACGGTTTCCATGCGGAGTTTATCGATGGCATCGGAAAGCTTCAGGTAGGGATGATTGACCGAGGAGATGAACACCGCCTTGTAAATCAGGTAGAATGCGACGACTTTATAGAGATGCCCCAGCACGTTATAGGTGTCGAACCCTGTCTTGTATGAAGCAAAAAAAATCTCGCTGTAAATGCAGATGATGAAGGCCGCAAGATAGATGACGAGATCCCGGTTTCCTGTTCGTATCATGCGCTTCCAGTAGGCCACCCCTGCAAAGAGCAGCAAAAGGATAACCAAGAATTCCAAATATCTTTTCAACGGGGTAAGTCCGACTCCCTGAACGGCGGTTGCCGGCAGTGCCGACGGGAAGAATACGATCAAGGTAAAGGCAACTCCCGTAACCGTGACAGTAGCGGCCATAAGGGCGTTCTTCGTCAGCCACCGGCTCTCTTTCTCCGGGTACACAAAGGCGCTGGACAGAAAGGCCGATGAATCAATGAGCCTGGCTGCAAGCCAGAATTGGGTCGATTTGTTGGTGGAATTGGGCGTTATGAAGGCGGGCAGGGCCGCATTGCTCATGGTATGCATGAAATCGAGAAGGCCGACGGCGAGAAAGGCCGTGCCCAGGAAGAGAGTGTGCCGATCTCGGGACTGTTCAAAGGTGAACCAGCCGACACTGAAAACGGATAGGGAAACCATGATGCTGAAGAACTCGGCAGAATTGTGAAATACCAGGTAAGAACTTTTTTCAATAACGGTATCGAGCTGGGCGGGGAACAATCCCACCAGGATAACCGGGAGCAGGAATACCACCAGGACTCCGGCAAGAACGGCGCCAACGGACATTTGCCCTGGCCTTTTCATGGTTGTTCCTCATTGAAATCCAGCGAATAACGCGGCTGTTGGCCGGATTGTATGCAGAATTCGTTGATCTCCTTCTTCAGCTCGATCATGCGCAGTTCACGCCCCACCGAGGCGTCGTTGAAACGGCTCAGTTCTTCATTCGTGGTGCGCAGTTCCTCCGCACGCCGCATGAGTTCCTCATCGGCACGGAACTTGGCCAGGGCCACGGCCAGATAGTCCGCCAGCCGCTCCCACAGTGCTATTGCCTCGGGAGAGAATTGCCCCTTCTTTCTGTCGTTCAACTGGAGCAGCCCCAGGCGTTCCTCGCCCAGGCGCAGTGGAATCAGGGCCACCGACTCGTATCCCTCGCCGTTGCAGCGGTTGCGCGTGCGGGCCTGCCGGTCCGCCTCGGAGGTGGAGGCCAGGAGTTCCGAGGTGCAGTTGCTCCAGAAGCTCCCCTTTAGCGTGAAGAACGGTTTTGCGGGGTCGAAACGTTCGCAGATCACGTTGCCGCACATGCAAGCGATCAGGGGGTTGCCGCAAATGTCGCGAAGGACATTTCCCCTCGCGTCGTATTCGCAAAGCCGGTTCTCCGCCAGGACAAACTCCTTGGTGAAGCCGCGGGCCTCGTAATAGGGGTAGTCGTCCCCATCGCGCAGCCTGATTCCCACCGCTTCGCAGCCGGAGCACTCCTGGAAGAAGGTGGCCGCCGCCCGGACCAGGTCCCCGGTCCCCCGGCTCTCGTTTGCCAGGCGGAGGAATGTAACGGTGGTTTTTGACTCCTCCTCGGCCTGCTTCAGCGCGGAAACGTCGGTATTGGTTCCGAACCACCGCAGGACCACGCCCGCCTGATCCTTCATCGGCAGCACACGCGTCAGGAAGGTGCGGAATATCCCGTCATCGCCGCGCAACGGGAATTCCATCTCAAACGGCTGGCCGGTGGCAATGGACGCTTGCCACTGCTCCATAACCTTTGGCAGAACCGCCGGGTCATGGACGCTCTGCCAGCCCCAGCCCTCCATCTGCTCCGGCATCGTGCCGGTATACTCGTACCACTGTTGGTTGTACCACGTGATGTAACCGTCGCTGTTGGCCCACCACGCAAGGTTGGGAATGGAATCGGCCAAGGTGCGGAAACTCTCCTCGCTCTTGCGCAGTGACTCCATCAATGAATCCCGCTCCGACAGGGAACGGGCGAGCTTGAGATTGCTGTAACTCAATTTTGAAATGATATTGGCGAGTTTCATGTAGAAGGACATGCCTGTGGCCAGTCTTTTTCTGTCCATCCTTGGTGCAGCATCGATGGCCGCAATGTACTCCGTTTCATCGAATCCGTACTGTCGGGCCTGAGACCGGAACATTTCGTAATCCAGTGGCTCGTCAGCGAAGAAGAATTGCCCGATGAAGATGTTGCCGAGGTGTTGGCCGCCGACCATGACCGGTGTCGATACGTCCCACATATTGTTCCTGCACTTGTATATTTTGTACTCGCCATCGGGAACGCCAGTCGATAATTGTATATCGCTTTCGACACAGTTCCGGCAGGTTTCGGGATTGACACGATGAAATTTGGTGCAGATCTCCTGCCAGCCCACTCCAGCCAATACCTTGCCCTTGAGATCTATCAGGCCCATCGGCATGCCGCTCAGTTGATAAAAAACGTCCACCAGTGCCTGGATCGCGGGGGCATCGATGATGTCGGCCAGATCCAGGTTGCCAATGTCCCCCTCAGGGGCAACGATGCTGTCCAGCTTGCGCCGGACACTTTTCTCGCTCGTCTCCAACGCCTCTTGCGCCAGTTTGCGCTCGGTGATGTCAAAGGCGTAGATGCGCGCGCAGTCGAACTTCGGGGTAAGGAAGATAGACTCGCCAAAAGTCTTGTCCCCGATGGTTCTCTCCCGATACAGGGTTGCTTCGCTGTCCCGGTCCCAATCCCGCAGGATACAAGCCATCTCCGCGGGCAGGAAAACCTCCGCGTTCGTTGCCTTTATCCCGAGGGCGGTCAAGGTCTTTTCGGTGGCGGGATTGGCAAAAATGACCCTGCCGGCGGAATCCACCTCCAGGACCGGGTTCGGGTTCATCCGCGGGAAAGAGGCGAGATGGGTGGTCTGCTCCTCCAGTTGCTTGCGTTTGGTGATATCGACGAAGGTAACCACAATGCCTTCAATGCTCCCCTCCGGCGTCAGGTAGGGAAAGATCCGCTTGAGGAAGCTGCGTTCCTTGTCCAGGCTGGTCACTTCCCGCTCCGCAAACGGCTGTCCGGCCAGCACGGTCTCGGCATCCTGGGTGAGGGTGGGCCAGTCGATCTTGCTCGCCAGATGGCGGAAGGGACGGCCGATGTCGGCCGGGATCAGGTTGAAGATGCCGGCCGCCGCCGGGGTGAACCCCTTGATGTTCAGGTGGCGGTCTAGGAAGATGGTGGCGATTTTCGAGCTGGCGAGAAGGTTCTCCATGTCGCTGTTGGCCTGGTTCAGCTCTTCCACCTTGCAGTGCAACTCGGCGTTGACCGTGACCAGTTCTTCGTTCAGGGCCTGCAATTCTTCCTTGGAGGTTTCCAACTCCTCGTTGGTCGATTGCAGCTCCTCGTTGGTGGACTGGAACTCCTCGTTGATCGACATCATCTCTTCGTTGGCCGACATGAACCCCTCGTGCGAGGTCTCCAGTTGTTCGGAGGTGGCCTGGAGCTGGTCATGGGTGATGCGGAGCTGCTCCTCCAACTGGCGAATCAGCATGTTGGAGATCTTGCCGTCGTAGCGGTCCTCATCAGGCTCGGCCGGCCTTGTCAGCGCAGCTGCAGTAGCAGCCGGCTCCAGGATCACCATTGCCAGCTTCTCGGCCCAGGGGCCGGCCTTGAGCGGTTCGACCAGCACATTGACAGCCGTCTCCTCTTCGCCATCGACAAGTTTCACCCCCCGGAAAGCGATCTGCGCCATTTCGCTGAATGCCTTGTAGATCGCAGCCCGCAGGGCTGGCCGCAACTCCTCCCTGGCCATTTTGAGGATATCCCGGGTGGGTTCGCCGACCGGGACCTCGATGAAGCGGCAGGCCTTTGTCGAGACATGGACCACCTCGTACTTCTCATTGACCACCACGCAGGGAGGGGAGTATCGCTCCAAAAGCAACTTTTCAGCGACCGCGCCCGGTGAATGTTCACCTTCCGCGACCCGGTTCGGAGGCGCTCCGAGCCTCGGGAGCCTGCGGACCGGCGCGGTGAAGGGGAAGATGGCGTCCTCGCGGCGGCCGCTATCCAGCCGCTCGAAGATCTTCCATTTCTTGTCAATGGGGGTGAAGAGGTCAGAGTGCCGCCCCACCGTTTCCGCGCTACCGAGGAAAAGGATTCCCCCCGGCTTCAGTACCAGGTGGAACAGGGAGATGAGGCGTTTCTGCATATCCGGGTTGAGGTAGATCATGAAGTTGCGGCAGACCAGGAGGTCGAGCTTGGAGAAGGGTGGGTCCTTGATCAGGCTGTGGTGGGCAAAGACAATCATCTCGCGCAGCGATTTCGCTACCTGCCAGCGGCCTTCAAAGCGGGTGAAGAAGGTGTTCAGCCGCTCCTCTCCGATCTCTGCCGCGATGTCGTCGTCGTAAAGCCCGGCCCGGGCCTGGGCAATGGCGGTGTCATCGATGTCGGTGGCAAAGAGCTGCACCTTGGCATCGAGCCTTTGTTCTTTGAGGTATTCCCGGATCAGGATGGCGGTCGAATAGACTTCCTCGCCCGTGGCGCAGCAGGCGTGCCAGATGCGCACCGGATTATCCGGGTCCCGGTTCGCGAACAGTCGCGGGATGATTTCCTGCTTGAGGATCTCGAACGCCTCGGTGTCGCGGAAGAAACTGGTTACGCCGATCAGGATCTCCTGACCGAGGGCATGGGCCTCCTGTGGATTTTCCTCCAACAGGGCGATGTATTTTCTCATCCCCCCGGTCTCGTTCAGCGCCATGCGGCGCTCGATGCGGCGCACGACGGTATTGGTCTTGTAGGAGCTGAAGTCATGGCCGGTCCGCGCCTTGACGATGGCGAAGATGGCAGCCAACTCCTCGTCGAGGGTTGTTGCCTGGCATGAGTGGTGATGGAGGGAGCAGCTCCCATGGGCGATCTCGGCGATCTTTGTGGACATGTCTTCCGCCAAGAGGATGAAGTCCGCCGCTCCGGTGGCGATGGCGTTCCTGGGCATGGCAGGATTGATGGCCGAATCCGGTTCCTGGATCAGGACGGCTCCGCCCGCCTTTCTGACCGCTCGCACCCCTTCGGCGCCGTCGGTGCCGAAACCGGAGAGGAGTATGGCTACGGCGCTCTCGCCGACCTCGGCTGCCAATGATGCAAAAAAACGGTCAATAGGGTGGGGCAGTTCCCGCCGCCCTCCCGGCTCTTCCAGTCCGAGCACGCAGCCTCTCACGACAAGGTCCCTGCCGGGCGGGATCACATGAACCCTATCCGGCACAAGCGCCATCCCATCCTCGGCGGTCAAGACCTCCATGGGGGTGTAGCGCCCGAGCATCTCGGCCAGATACGACGGCCCTTCGGGTGGGATGTGCAGGATAACCACGAACGAGACCCCACAGTCGTGGGGCATGGTGGTGAAGAGCTGCTCCAGTGCAGCCTGGCCCCCGGCTGATGCGCCGATGCCGACCACCAGGCAGGGCTTATCCGCCACCGGCGCCATGGCCTGCCCGGTTTCGCTGGCCGCTTGCTTCGAGGTATCCGGCATCGCCTTTATGTCTGAAACAGGTTTTTCCTTGCTGGACATGGACTCTCCCTTTGTGGGGATTATTGCAAAACCGCTTATTTTTAACAGATTCTGGGAGAAAATCAACGAGGTTTATTCTGCTGGCGAGGGGGCTCAGAGGCCGTTTTGAACTTGGGGGGCCAAGGGTGGTGATGTCGCCTGTTGGACCTTCATCCGCTAGCGGTTCGATTCATGCTTGAACCAAACATAAAGGCATGGTATTCCTCATACATGAACCCATTACGACCAAACATCGCAGCAATGAAGGGCTACGTTCCCGGCTATCAGCCGCCGGACATCGCCTCGTGGATCAAGCTGAACACCAACGAGAACTCCTATCCGCCATCACCCAAGGTTGTTGAGGCGATCCTGGCCGAATTGGGACCTGATGGTGCCAGCCTGCGCGCCTACCCCAGCGCGTCGAGCCAGAAACTGCGCGAGGCTGCCGGGGAGTTGTACGGTTTCGACCCCTCCTGGATCATCATGGCCAATGGTTCGGACGAGGTGCTCAACAACCTGATCAGGGCCTTTGCCGCTGAGGGCGAAGAGATTGCTTACGTCCACCCTTCCTATTCCTACTACGCCACATTGGCCGAGGTGCAGGGGGCGCGGGTGGCTACCTATGGCCTCACGGACGAGTTCCGCATCGCCGATTTCCCGGAGCGCTACGAAGGCAAGCTCTTTTTTCTCACCACCCCCAATGCCCCGCTCGGCCCCGCCTTTCCCTTGGCCTATATCGAGGAGCTGGCGCAACGTTGCGCCGGGATGCTGGTGCTGGATGAGACCTATGCCGATTTTGCCGAGTTCAATGCCCTGGAGCTGGTAAAAAAATACGAGAATGTTGTTATTACCCGCACCCTTTCCAAGAGCTATTCACTGGCTGGGATGCGGCTCGGTCTGGCCATTGCCCGGCCCGAGGTCATTGCGGCCCTGGACAAGATTCGCGACCACTACAACCTGGATCGCCTGGCCCAAGCGGCCTGCGTGGCCGCGCTGCGGGACCAGGCCCATCTCGGGGAATGCTGTCGCATGATTCGCGGCACCAGGGAGTGGTTTTCAGCCGAGTTGCGCGCAATAGGGTATGACGTCATTCCTTCCCAGGGAAACTACGTCTTTGCCACGCCGCCGGACCGGAACGGCCAGCGGATCTACGACGGCCTGTTCGAGCGCCGGATACTGGTGCGCCATTTCTCGGACCCGCTTCTGTGTCATGGGCTGCGGATTTCGATCGGGACGCAGGATGAGATGGAACGGACGCTGGCGGCAATTAAAGAGATCGGGTAGGGGGAATCATGTCACGCACCGCGACGATTGAACGCATTACCAAGGAAACCAGGATCAGGATGGAGTTGGATGTCGATGGCAGGGGAGAGGCCAAGGTCTGTACCTCGGTGCCGTTTCTGGATCACATGCTCAACCTGTTCGCCCGGCACGGGCTCTTCGACCTGACGATCGAGGCCAGCGGCGATATTGATATCGATTTTCACCATACGGTGGAGGATGTCGGCATCGTGCTGGGAGAGGCCTTCAAGCAGGCGCTGGCGGACAAGAAGGGTATTCGGCGTTACGGACAGGCCACTGTTCCCATGGATGAGACCCTGGCTGCCGTGGCGGTGGACTTCTCCGGCCGCCCCTACTTGGTGTACCATGTGGCCCTACCCAAGGTGAAGATCGGCGATTTCGACGTGGAACTGGCCCGTGAGTTCTTCCAGGCCTTTGCCAACCACTGCGGCCTGAACCTGCACATCAATGTAATGTACGGCGACAATGTCCATCACATCATAGAGGCCTGTTTCAAGGCCTTTGCCCGGGCCGTGGATGTCGCGACCCAGCTTGATCCGAGGGTGGAGGGCGTCATGTCAACCAAAGGGGTTTTGTAGCAGGTTGCAAATTTTGAAACGCAGAACAACAAAAGAGGGCGGTCCGTTTTGGGCCGCCCTCTTTTTGTGCATGTGCCGGTTTGAGGCCTATTTAAGTTCTTTCAACAGTTCCTTGGCCTTTTTGGCTTCATCGCTCCTGGGATGCCCCTCGATCAGCTTTTTCAGGACAAACCTGGCATTCTTGGGATCGTTGATGGCCTTGAATGACATGGCCTGCTTGAGCATTGCTGCCGGTACCTTGTCTTTCTGGGGGTAGTTCTTTATGACGTCCTGAAAGGCCAGGATGGCTTGGTCGTAGTTTTTCTCGCTGTAATAGGTTTCTCCGATCCAATATTTGGCATTGGCTGCCAGCTCATCCTGCGGATATTTTTCTAAGAATTTCGAGAAGACATCCCGCGCGGCAGCCATGTCCCCGGTCTTGAAGGTCTCCAAGCCTTTCGTATAAACGGAATCGGGTGTTTCTGCCTGTTCGGTCACTTGTTGCGAAACCCCCGCGATCTTGCTGTTGAGGTCGTCCACTGCTGCCTGGAGTTTGGTGACCCGGTCCTCAAGCGCTATGATGCGCTTGTCGGCGTCTTCGCGGTATCGGGCCAGTTCATCCATAGGTTTTTTGACAGCTATTGCAATGTCGTCTACCCGGCCGTTCAGGGCTTGCATCTCGCTTCTGTTGCTGTCCACACTGGCCTGGATGTCGGCGGAAATTTTTCGTACCGCGGCCACGTCCGACTTGAAACCCTGTTGGACCGAGCCGATGCCTTCCTTGGACTCCTCGCGCACACTCCCCAAATCCTTTTCCACGGAAAACAGACGCGTCTTGACCGCATCGATGTCGTTGCGGACGGTGTCCATGGATCCCTGGGTGGCACAGCCGGTGATGGTGAACAGAAGCGGCAACATTAAGTAACGGCAAGCGATTTTCATGGAGGCGTCTCCTTTGGGCAAAATTGATTGTGTCTTTATAGCATGGAGCTGAGGGCGTTACAATATGCCAACATCATAGTTTCTTGTGCCATGCCTTGTAAGCTGCCTTTAACAGCGGTTTGGCGCAGGATTTGGCAAATAAATAGATTGACAAAGCAGGCTGTTTCCGGTAACAATTTTTCGTTTTTGCACCAGGACAATAGGGTCATAAATGCTACAAAATATACACAGGAGGATTTGAAAGAATGGAACAGTATGCAGTGCTTTTTGCCTTGGTCTGTGCAGCGGCGGCAGTCGCCTATGGCCTGATCTCCGCGCAGTGGATTCTGGGGCTCCCCCAGGGTAACGAGCGGATGCGCCAGATCGCCGCTGCCATCCAGGAAGGTGCCGGCGCCTACATGAAACGCCAGTACACTATCATCGCAGTAGTTGGTGTGGTCATGTTCGTAGCCTTGTTTGCCACCCTGGGTGCCAAGACCGCCGTAGGCTTCGCCATCGGAGCTTTGTTTTCCGGTCTGACCGGCTTCATCGGCATGTTCGTCTCGGTCAGGGCCAATGTGCGCACTACCGAGGCTGCTAAATCCGGCATTCACAAAGCCCTCAACGTTGCCTTTCGCGGCGGCGCCATTACCGGCATGCTGGTGGTGGGCCTCGGTCTGCTGGGCGTGGCCGGTTACTATCTGGTGCTGCAGAAGCTCATGCCTGGGGCGCCGGTCAAAGACGTGGTTACCCAACTGGTCGGTCTCGGTTTCGGCGGCTCGCTGATCTCCATCTTTGCCCGCCTTGGTGGCGGTATCTTCACCAAGGGCGCTGACGTCGGCGCCGACCTGGTCGGCAAAGTCGAAGCCGGCATTCCCGAAGACGATCCCCGCAACCCGGCCGTTATCGCCGACAACGTCGGTGACAATGTCGGCGACTGCGCCGGCATGGCAGCCGACCTGTTCGAAACCTATGCTGTGACCCTGATCGCGGCCATGCTGCTGGGCGCAATAACCTTTACCAGCAATGCCAACACCGTCAGCTACCCGCTGATCCTGGGCGGCATTTCCATAATTACCTCCATCATCGGCACCTTCTTTGTCAAGTTGAGCGGTAGCGGCAAAATCATGACTGCCCTGTACAAGGGATTGATCGCCTCGGCCGTGCTGGCTTGTATCGCCTTCTATTTCGTCACTGTTCAGATGTTCCCCGAGGGAATCACCAACGTTGCCGGCCAGAACTTCAGTGCAATGAATATCTTCATTTCCGCCATTGTTGGCTTGGTTGTGACCGGCGCCATCTTCTGGATCACGGAGTACTACACCGCCACTGAGTACGGGCCTGTCCAGCATATCGCCCAGGCCTCAACCACCGGCCATGGCACCAATGTCATCGCCGGCCTTGGCATCTCCATGAAATCCACCGCTGCTCCGGTGATCGTCATCGCTGCCGGCATTATCGTTGCCTTCCAGTGCGCCGGGGTCTACGGCATCGCCATTGCCGCGGTTTCCATGCTCTCCCTGACCGGTATCGTGGTTGCTATGGATGCCTACGGTCCGATCACCGACAACGCCGGCGGTATTGCCGAAATGGCAGAACTGGACGACTCTGTCCGCGCCGTAACCGACCCACTGGACGCGGTTGGCAACACCACCAAGGCTGTTACCAAAGGTTACGCCATCGGTTCCGCCGGTCTGGCTGCCGTGATCCTCTTTACCTCTTATGTTGACGAATTGAATCACGCACTGAGTCTGGCCGGTAAAGAGATCATCAAATTCGACCTTTCAGATCCGTACATCATTGTCGGCCTTTTCATCGGCGGCATGCTTCCCTATTATTTCGGTGCCCTGTGCATGGAAGCCGTAGGCAAGGCTGGCGGCGCCGTGGTTGTGGAAGTGCGCCGGCAGTTCCGTGAGATCAAGGGCATCATGGAAGGAACCGGCAAGCCGGATTATGCCGCTTGTGTTGATATCGTAACCAAGACCGCCCTCAAGGAAATGGTCGTTCCTGGCCTGATCCCGATCCTGGCACCGGTCATCGTCGGCTTTACCCTCGGACCCAAGGCATTGGGCGGCGTGATCGTCGGTACCATAATCACTGGTATCTTCGTGGCCATCTCCATGACCACCGGCGGCGGCGCCTGGGATAATGCCAAAAAATATATCGAAGACGGCCACCACGGCGGTAAGGGGGGCGATGCTCACAAAGCCGCAGTTACCGGCGATACGGTCGGCGATCCCTACAAGGACACCGCTGGCCCGGCCATCAACCCGATGATCAAGATCATCAATATCGTGTCGCTGCTGATCGTGCCGCTTCTGGCAAAAATGATGTAGCTTTCAGGAATAAATGCAATAAACGAAAGCGGCAAGGGATGTTATCCTTTGCCGCTTTTTTCGTGGCAGGGGCAATCCATGTGAGGGGTGGCCGGTGGGGCTGCACCTACTGTTTCAGAGGATTCTGCTGCTTCCAGTATATGCCCAGAACTTCTCGATCCTTGGGGTTCAGTTTGGCGCCTTTCTTCTCCATCTGTTGCTGGATCCTGGTCATGTCCTTTCCGCTGGAAAGCGCCACATCGATCCGCTTGTCACTGTGACAGCGGGTACATTTTTTGCCGATGATGCCATGGGCGGCCTTGAAGTCGCCACCCTGCACACTGCCCAGGTTGGTGGCCGACATCGGTTCCCGGGCCAGGAGTGTTGTGCTGCACACAGCCAGGATGCACATGGCAGTGATCGTTCTCATCATCATGAAAGAAACCTCCTGTCAAATAAAAAGCCGGTCCGCACCATAGCAGACAGGCTTTTTATACACAACGCTATAGTTCCATGCCGGCTTTGCCTGCTTGTCGCAAGCTATTCCCTGACATAGGTGTCTTGATCGGACTCGTGAACCATGGTCATGATGTGGGCATATTCGGACTCGATCAGGTCATAGTGCCCCTGGGTTTCCTTGACAACACGTTCAAAGATATTTCTGACCGCGGGATCAACTACGCCCTTGGCCAGTTGTGTGTATTGGCCGATACACTCTTTTTCCTCTACCAATGCCAATTCCATGGCCTTCTGCTCGATCATGTCATCGCTCAGGGCCTTTACCAGCTTCATGTAGGTCGGGTTTTTGGTGTCCGGTGGAGATTCCATATAGGTTTTCAGATCGCCGAATTCAGCGCCTTTGTAATGGTCAAAAAAAGCCTTCAGATGGCCAACCTCTTCGTTGGCCAACAGTTCAAGCACTTTTTTGGCCCGCTCGTTGGTTGCTACCGAGGCAGCCTTACGATAGAAATCCATACTGTCTTTCTCGGCCTTGATGGCTAGCTTTAGTGCTTCCTGAACTGAATATTCCTTTCCCATGTCATCCTCCTTTTAATAATTTGATGCCATCGAAAAGAAGTATAGCCGCAGTCAAGGATTCCACAAGCTGCACCGGAAAAAATATCAGCCTCAAAAAAAGGGTTTTTTCTGGTCTGTGATTACGGCTTTTTCGCCAACAGGTCGTTGACAACGATGCCGGCCATGGTCAGGCCGAAGATGGAAGGAATAAAGGAGATGCTGCCCAGAATGACCCGTTTCCGGATGCCGCCGATGGAGCCTGCCAGGTCTTCCGGTGTTGGCTCTGCAAAGGCCTGGTCGTTGAACTCTTCGGTGGAATAGACCACCTGGATGCCTGTGGTTATACCGTGCTGTTTCAGGATCTTGCGCATGCTTCTCGCCATTCGGCAACCGTGGGTTCGGGAGATATCGGCGACGTGAATCTTGCCCGGGTCGCACTTGGTGGCGGCTCCCATGCTGGAGATGACCGGGATCCCCTGCTCGCGGCAATAGCTGATCAGGGCTACCTTGCTGGTGAAATGGTCAATGGCGTCCAAAACATAATCAGGGCGGGGGGTTAACAGTCTTTCCAGGTTATCGGTCGCAATAAATTCGCTTGCCACGACGATCTCCGCATCCGGATTGATCTGTTGCAGGCGCTCGGCCATGACTTCGGTCTTAAGCTGGCCCACAGTTGAATCCAGGGCATGGATCTGGCGGTTGATATTGGTCACGCAGATCGTGTCGAAATCCACCAGGGTAATCGAACCAACGCCGGCCCGCCCCAGTGCCTCAGCCGCAAAGCTGCCGACTCCGCCGATGCCGCAGACGACAACCCGGCTCTTTCTGAGGGCCTCAAGTCCTTCGGCACCGATCATGATCTCGGTGCGGGTGAAGCGATGTTGTGTCATCGGTGCTCCGTATTTGTCCGTTGGCGAAAGGTTGTCATTGCAGCAATTCCCTGGCAAGACTTACGATATCCTCTTCTGGGATGTGGCGGATCGAGTTGTCGTTGCTGTCATGTCTGCGCAAGTTGACCGGCGTTGCTGTCGCAATGACCCTGTTCTTCTTGGTCGGCCGGAGGCAGACCGGGGTTGCTCCGAACAGGGTGATCGACGGGATGCCGCAGGCCCAGGCAATGTGCGTCGGCCCGGTATCGCCGCCAATGGCCAGATCAGCGCGGGCCACGGCCGCCTTGAGTTGGTTCAGGGTAAGGCGTGGCAGGATCTGGACGTTTGCCGCTTGCCCGGCGATCACGCTTGCTGTCTGGCGTTCTGCTTCGTTGCCGTAACAGATGAGGATGTTCTCGCCAAGCATCGTTGCCAGCCGGGCAAAGCGGTCCGGCGGATAATTCTTATACCCGGCGCTGGTGCCCGGCACAAAGATGATATTGCGACGGTTAGGTAAAAAATACCGATCCGTTGCCGCGCGGTCTGCATCCTGCGCAAACAGGAAGGGGCGGATAGCGCCCAGATCATCCGGCTGAAACGGGAATCCCAGGCTGTGGGCCACCAGCGCGGTGTAGCGGCAGGCTGCCGGCAGGTCCAGAGGGATGGCATAGGTCTGCCGATAGAGTAGGGCGCTGAGCGGTTCCTTGATTACCCGGCGGTCGAAACCGTAACGCTTTCCTCCCAGGATCTTGGCCGTAATTGCGGATTTGATCATGCCATGCAGATCGATGACCGCATCAAAGGGGCCTGCCGAGGCCAGGTCCCGATATTCCTGCATCAGTCCCTGTAAGGAATGTTGTTTTTTCAGGCCCTTGAGGTCAAGCTTGATCAACTGGTTTATGTCAGGTTGGTGATCGAGGATATCGGCAAAGCGTTTGTCTGCCACCCAGGTAATGGAGCAGTCGGGCAGATAGCGGCGAATGAACTGCAAAGATGCCATGCCCAGAATAATGTCGCCCAGCGAAGAAAGCCTGACAATGGCAATCTTCATCCCTGTTGCCGCGTCCGATACAGTTCCGGATTTAACGCAGGGTCGTTATACATCTTGAACTGCTTGTAGAGCTTCATCCGTTTTTTGCCGGCCAGGTAATCTGCCAACAGTTTAGCGAGCGCGCCGTACAGGTCGCTGCGCTGGAGCCTCAACACGGCCAGGCGATGCAGTGAGCGCTCGCGGTGCTCAGCGTCGATGTCGGTGCGGCGGCTGTCCTCGTCCATGTGGTAGATTTTCAACGACATGATCGAGATGCGGTCCACGATACTGCCGGGGGTCTCGGAATTGATCTCGTCCGTGGCCGGTTCCGGGATGGTGCGCGTCAGTTCGGTCAGGATCGCCTCGTCCAGCTTTTCGATCAGGTCGTTGCGCTGCTGGTTGAGCTTGTCGATGGCGCGTTTGACGACGGCAATGGCGTTGTCATCGACATCCGTACGGCGTGCCTTGTCCTCCTCGTGCCAGAGCAGGTAGTTGCGATAGGCCAGTTCCAGGGCAATGGGGTTTATGGAGATATCTAATGAATCGTATGTTTGCGGGTCGGTATGCCAGAAGGCCAGGTAGCGGTCAAAGGTCTCCTCCAGCATGGCAAGGTTCAACTTGGTCAACATGTTACGTCCTTTCTGCCCTGCATTTTCATGGTTCAATTCAGTAAACTTACCACGGCATTAAATAGTGCGTCCACGGAAATGCTGGTGCGGCATTCGTTGTCCCGGTCACAGGATGTCCGGTAACAGCCGGCACACTCCATGCCGGCCTGCACGGAACGGTGGCGAGGTCCCTGGGGCGCGTAGGTGGCTGCACTGGTGGCGCGGTAGTAGGAAAGCGTTGCCGTGCCGACAGCAGCGGCCAGGTAGACCGGCCCGGTATCTCCGCCCACCACCAGAT
>Ga0172380_10005629_pt1 | contig 15073 bp, 4 predicted proteins | sample Leawe162metaG_FD_119747 | JGI IMG/M metagenome (GOLD analysis project Ga0172380, IMG submission 119747) | Leachate microbial communities from a municipal landfill in Southern Ontario, Canada - Leachate well 162 metaG | ecosystem: Engineered > Solid waste > Landfill > Unclassified | place...
GGGTATTTTTGAACCGATTATCGCATCAATAAAAAGCCCGCATGATCCGTGGATGACGGTTGCTGATTTTCGCAGTTTTGTTAATGCACAAAAACTTGTGGAAGCGGCTTACCAGGATAAAGAGCGTTGGACGAAGATGAGTATTTTGAATTGTGCGTCTAGTGGCAAGTTTTCTACAGACAGGACCATTACTGAATACAATAATGAGATATGGAAACTTGAGCCGATCCCTATTGAGAATAACTACTGATCTTGCTATGTCGTCTTGTTCGGGACGAAAACTTCAATCGATATCGATAAAAAAGACCTGAACTTAGGTCTTTTTTATATTTTTCAGGTGTGCCGGATTAGTTGGTATGCCCTCAGTCGTACCCTTCCAGTCTTGAAACATGCTGTTCTTCGATAACCATCTGAAAAGCAGCAATTCATTAGTGTGTCCGTTTGGCTAGGTTGGAAGTTTTCCAATATGTCTTTGATATAGGCGGCGCAATATAACTTCTAGGCGCTATTGCCTCACTTAGCGCTTCGTTAAGGCTCTCGTATTCAACCTTACGCAAAGTTCAAACGATGATCTTTCCAGCTACGCTTGTCCAATGAACTGTTTAATATCGTTTTGGATAATTATCAGGATTTAACAACATCAGAGTTTCCTGTTGACAATTACATGTATATGCACGTATTATTCAATCATTAAAAAGAAAGTGATACGTAACGCTACTTATTTTGGAAGCTAGATAGACCAAAATCCATTATGAGCGCCTAAAAATTAGTTAGGGTGAATTGGGGCGGAAATTTAATCAGGGATAAAGCAGTTGCCTGGTAAATGTTGATTTTTGTGAATTTGCATAGGCCATCATTCGTACAGAAAGCCGCTGTTAATGAGTTAACGCCAAAAACTCGTTCTTAATAGTAATCAGGATATATCGAACTCTGAATAGAAACGTAAAACGCACATACCTTTTACGTTTCTATAGGTGGGTGTTTGTAATGTTAGTTAGTCATCAACAATTAGGAGAAACAGCATGAAAAAACGAAAACTTGAACGCTATAAAACTTGCTCGGTCCTGCGATATGCGGCAATCGCTCTGCCGCTGTGTACAGCAGGTATTGGAGATATGGCCTTTGCAAAAAACAATGGCGTGCTTTACTTCAATGATATAGCTGCAAACAATGGCGCAGGCATTACGTATCGCAGGATAAAGTCGCCTAGCGATTTATTATGGGACGCGCTTAAGCAGAAACCGGTTTATATGCTTCAAGATATGGTCTCAACTCCAGGTAAATCGAGGGGGGCGCCCGGAGTCGCTATTTTTGATTATGACAAGGATGGTGATTTAGATATGTACGCAACTAATGGGCCTGGAAGAGCAAACAGTCTCTATTCAAATCAGCTCCGGGAACAAGGCAAAACTTCCTTTATAGATGTAAGCGATCAGGCGGGTGTAGCGCTCACTAGCGAAGATAGCACTGGTGTATGTTTCGGTGATATCAATAATGATGGCTACCAGGAGCTTTATGTATTAACTAACGGCGGCTCTAACCATCTTTTCTTAAATGAAGGTGATGGAACTTTCTCAGAAATCAGTGAGCTTAGCGGCACAATGGCGGGCGGTAAGCATCCATCTGGCTGTGCAATGGGGGATGTCAATAATGATGGCCTGCTCGACATAGCCGTCGGCAATTCATACGATAACTGGACTCATCGTATACCGCTGCAGCTGTTGGGTCATGAGGAGTTGATGGAAAAAAACCAGTTGTTTATCAACCAGGGCAACGACAAGTTTGCGGATGAGAGCGAGGCATCCGGCTTCGCCAATGAACAATCGATCACTTGGGGTATCGGCTTTGTCGATTATGACAATGATGGGGATGTCGACCTGATTACCGGTAATGATCAAGGGCCAAAACGACCCTTTAAATATGGCGGCAAAGACGAGGGTGTCATTCGTATCTATAAAAATGACGGTACCGGGCAATTTACCGATGTAACGGCAACGAGCGGTGACACCAGCCAGTTTGGAGCATGGATGGGTCTTTCGTTTGGAGACGTAAACAGCGATGGTTATATCGATGTTTTCGGTACCAATGTGGGAGATTATCTTGCGCAAACCATGACCGCGATGGTTGGTTTTAGCGACGCTGGTGGTGAATGGAGTTCGCGCTGGTTTTTAGGCCATGCCGATGGCAAATTCACGAGTCCCGGTGTAGGTCGTCTTGGAACGACGCCGTTTGGATGGGGTACCTCAATGACGGATTACGATAATGATGCCGATATCGATATTATTTTCTTTGGCTCTTTGGATATGGGGCCTTTCCAAGACGGTTCAAATCCCGGGGCTATCCTGAAGAACGACGGTACTGGTGAATTCGATCGCGATGCAGTGGCATTTTCGAAATCGACAAATCATTCGCGCCGTGATGTACAGGGTTCGGCAGTGGGTGACCTGAATGACGATGGCTTTATAGATATTGTGTCTGTTTCCGCCGACGATTGGCCAGAACAATTTCCATTAATGCCTTTTGCAGATCCACAGCATCAATTCGGCGGTCAGTTTGATGATGCGGCATACATGTGGCCGACATTTACGCCGGTCGACCCGGCTGATCCGACAAAAGGATTTACATGGAATCACTGGACGCCTGATGACGGTACCTTGTCTGTTGGAATCAGCAGCGCCAACAATGGAAACAAATGGGTAAAGGTGAGTTTGACGGGAACGAAAGGCTTGGTGAGTACAGGTCGAGTTAACCGAGACGGCATGGGGGCAAATATCGTGTTCCAGCCCAAGCAAGGAAAGGCCGCGATGAAGCCGGTGCTGGGTGGTGGTAGCCATGCATCAAATGATGCTATTGAGTCGGTGTTCGGCTTGGGCGAAGCTAAAACAGGAGTGCTTGAGGTGCGTTGGCCGGGCGGTGTTAGAAACCGCTTGTACGATGTCCGCGCCGGGGAGCGTATTAATTTCCCGGAAATCTCATGCAATATCGATACCCCAGTTGATAAGCTTAAAAGTTACAAACATTGCGTCAAGAATAATCTTGAAGAACTGGAAAAAGCCGGTGTGCTTACGGCAAAGCAGAAGCATCGCTTTATGGCTAGCGCTGTGCGGGGCTTTAACGAAGTTCATGGCTTAGTTAAATAATTTTAGGGAAATTAGGCCGGCAGGTTACGGGGTTTCGTGCGTCGAAAATTCGTTGCTGGTCTAGTTTCCCGGAGATATGCGTTTCTTGGTCCAAATTTTTTATCCCTGAAGGTAATTATGTTGTCAAATGCAAATCAGAGTATAGATAAAGAAAATTCGCCTCATGCGATCGCTGTAGTCGGTATTGGATGCCGCTATCCTGGCGCTAATAACCCTAAAGAACTCTGGGAGAATGTAGTTGGGCGGCGGCAGCAGTTTCGTAGATTTGTCGATCAGCGTTTGCCTATTGCAGAATACTGCGATAAAGATCCATCAGCTAAAGACAAAGTTTATGCTACACAGGCAGCCTATATTGACGGATTTACATTCGACTGGGCAAATTGGCGCATACCCAAACAAACTTTTGAAAGTACGGATATAGCCCAGTGGCTGGCTCTGGATGTGGCGAAGAATGCCGTTGAGGATGCCGGATATAGCCGCGTATCCGTCCCGAAAGACCGTACCGGTGTGGTGGTGGGTAATAGCTTAACCGGTGAGCATAGTCGGGCATCCGGGCTACGTCTCCGCTGGCCGTATGTTAGTCGTGCATTGTCTGCCGCAATGGATGTCAATGGCTTGCAAGGAGCATTACGCAATAAGCTTAGTGATGCGATGGAGCATCTGTATAAATCAGCTTTTGCCGAGGTTACTGAGGATACGCTTGCAGGAGGGCTTTCAAACACGATTGCCGGTCGCGTTTGTAACTACTTCGATTTTAATGGCGGCGGCTATGTAGTAGACGGCGCGTGCTCTTCTTCGCTGCTGGCTATATGCACCGCTGCTGATCATTTAGTCAATAATGACTGGGATGTCGCCCTAGCAGGAGGGGTTGATATAAGCTTGGATCCTTTCGAGCTGGTTGGTTTTGCAAAAGCTACTGCTTTAACGGCGGATGCCATGCGGGTTTACGATAGGATGGCTAACGGATTTCTGCCAGGAGAAGGCTGCGGTTTTGTTGTTTTAAAACGACTGGCCGACGCAATCAAGGAAAATGATACGGTTTATGCCGTTCTAAGAGGATGGGGGGTCTCGTCAGACGGAAAGGGTGGAATTACAGCCCCCAGTTATGTCGGTCAATCACAGGCATTGACCCGGGCATACCAACGCGCGGGATACAGCCCGCATGAACTGGATTTTATTGAAGGCCACGGGACGGGTACTTCTGTAGGCGATCGTGTCGAACTGCTCGGCATAACGACCGCTATGTCAAATTATGGTGAGCCGCTTTCAAAATCTTGCGGCGTAACCTCTTATAAATCGATTGTAGGACATACTAAGGCTGCAGCAGGAATAGGCGCCTTTATCAAGACGGTAATGGCCGTCAACCGGCGGATTGCCCCGCCTACTGCAGGGTGCAGTGAGCCTAATCCTGTATTTGACGAGGAATCCCGCTGCCTTTACCCGATAAGATATGGTCGTATCGAGAACCCGGATAAGATCATGCGCGCCGGTGTTTCGGCAATGGGATTTGGAGGAATCAATTCCCATGTAACGGTCATATCGCCTGACGAACAGGTGTCCAAATGGTCGCCGGAAATTGAGGAGCGTGCACTATTAGCCAATAACCAAGACACTGAAGTATTTGCGTTTGGCGCTGCCACAGTGCAGGAATTGCAAAGGCTCTTGGCACAGATGGCACACGAGGCAGGGAAGGTCAGCTTTGCCGAGTTAACCGATGCCGCAGCCTTTTTGGCTCCTAAGACATCGTCGTGCAAGGTGCGGGCCGCATTTGTGGCTGCTACGCCGGAAGAAGCCGAGGCGTGCTTAAATCGTTTGTTGAAGGGTATGAGCGAGAAGCGTATCTCGGAAAGAAATGAACCGATCAATTTCCTAGGAAATGCATGGCTTGGCATGCCTTCAGCAGCGCCGCGCCTGGCATTTCTATTCCCAGGGCAAGGCTCTCAGCACTTGCAGATGGGAAGAGTTTTAGTGGAACGGTATTCGTGGGCGCGCAATATCGTTGAACGCTTTGACGATTGTGTATCTGGCGTTTTGGGTGAATCTATCAGCTCGATCTTTCTGGATAATATCGACAGGGTCTCAAAGGAAGAACTCAATCGGCGCGAGCAAATGCTGGCACAAACAGAAATCACTCAGCCGGCGATATGTCTAGTGTCGTTACTTTATGCGCGTTTCTTAGATAGTTTGGGAATAAAACCCTCGGTGCTTGGTGGTCATAGTCTTGGCGAATTAACGGCTTTCCATCTTGCCGGGGCATACAACGAAGAGACGCTGTTTCGGTTTGCGGCATTGCGTGGCTTGGAAATGAGTAGAAGCGCTACGGATCGAGTTGGCGCCATGGCCAGTCTCAGGTGTGCAGAAAGCCAGGCATCGGCGCTGTTGGACGGCTTGACTGGCTATGCCACGCTGGCAAATATTAACTCACCGCAGCAGATTGTCGTTTCAGGCGACGAAGAGGCGGTGTTGGCGGTGATGATGAGAGCGCAAAGCGAAGGGATTGATGCGCGCAGGCTTAGAGTGTCTGGCGCGTTTCATTCGCGTTTGATGCAAGAGGCAGCAGAAAATCTCCTAAACCAATCACAATTACCGAGAATGCCTGATAAGTTATCGGCAACCCTTTTGAGCAGCGTTAGCGGCGAAGAAGTCAGAAGAAATCTGGATTTGAATGACTATTTTTCCTCACAAGTCGTGGCGCCGGTTCAATTTATTACGCTGGCACAGAAGATGAGCAGGATGTCCGACTTGCTTATCGAGGTTGGCCCAGGTCGAGTTCTTTCCGGCTTGGTCGGCGCTATTATCGATGTGGATTCTGAAGGTAATAATAGCTGTATCCCGGTAGCGTCCCGTCCTGATTCGTCGAAGGATTTAAATACCGTTGTTGCCAGGACCTTTGTCCAAGGCGCAGATATACAATGGGGAGCGCTTTACCAGAATCGCCTGGTGCGGCCTTATGTATCGCCATCCGCACGAATATTTATTGAGAACCCCTGCGAAAGGCCGTTTGACTTACCCGTGACTCATGATCGTGCCGGTATTTCAGCAGATAGCCCATCCGTAGGTTTTAACGCGTTGGAGTCGGTGTTGGCGAAACTGTCTGTAGATCAGTTCGATGTTGATCTGCAGGCTATAGCGCCTATTCGTGAACTTCAAGTGTTGGCTGAGAATGCTATTGAATCAAGCCATCAAGCCCCGGATTCTTTCGACATAAGCGCATCTTATGCTAAGCAAAGCGCGGCGGCAGACAGTGTGCCTGAAAGGAATGGCGAGATGGATAGGATTGAAATGGTGTTGCGCGATTGGGTAGTGAAGCGGACCGGTTTCGCCGCAGAAACAATTTCACCTGAGTTACGGCTCCTGGATGACCTTAATCTTGATTCTATCAAGGCCGGCGAACTGATAGCCTCTGCGGCAAAACAATTGGGTATCGCCGGGGCTATAGAACCTTCCCGGTTCGCCAATGCAAGTTTACGCGAAATTGCCGAGGCGATGCAGGGACATCTCGGTGCGCCGTCAGTCGGGAGTGGCGATGCATTGCCGATGCCGAAAATAGCGGTTATTAACCCAATAAAGACACTTGCCGGAGACCCTATCGAAGCGCAGCGGGCCACTGCAAGCATAGCGCTCAATATAGCGGCCTTGTTGCGTGATTTGGTGGTGAAGCGTACAGGCTTCGCCGCAGAAACGATTTCACCTGAGTTACGGCTTCTGGACGACCTTAATCTTGACTCAATCAAGGCAGGCGAACTGATAGCCTCTGCGGCAAAACAATTGGGCATCGCCGGGGCTATAGAACCTTCCCGGTTCGCCAATGCAAGTTTACGGGAAATTGCCGAGGCGATGCAGGGACATCTTGGTTCGCCGTCAGTCGGGAGTGGCGATGTATTGCCGATGCCGAAAATAGCGGCTGTTGACCCAGTAGCGCCACTTGCCGGTGACCATACCGAATCGCAGTCGTCCGCAGCAAGCATAGCGCCCAATATAGCGGCCTTGTTGCGTGATCTGGTGGTGAAGCGTACCGGCTTCGCCGCAGAAACGATTTCACCTGAGTTACGGCTTCTGGACGACCTTAATCTTGACTCAATCAAGGCCGGCGAACTGATAGCTTCTGCGGCAAAACAATTAGGCATCGCCGGGGTTATGGAACCTTCCCGGTTCGCCAATGCAAGCCTGAGCGAAATTGCCGAAGCGATGCAGGAACGGCTAGGTTCTCCGTCAGTTGGGCATGGCCGGCATATTTCCGAACTTGTGTCGGCACCGGAAATAACCGTTGCTGGCCCAGCAAAGATCAGTGTCAAAAACGATATAAAGCCACAGCGCGTTGAGCTGGAAGCTAGCACAGCCAAGCCATTATGGGTGCGTAACTATACCGTTCAATATATTGACCAAGCCTTGCAAGTGAATAGACACGATGACAGCGTTTGGCATGGGCAGAAGGTCTTAGTGGTTTACGCAGGGCCCTCGACTGAAATCGTCAGTGAAGTGAAGCGCCGCTTGGAGGCTCGCGAGGCCGTTGTAAACACAATGTTATACGACGATGCGCGTTTATCGGGGTCTTCGCCTGTAGAGCATTACGCCCATGTGATCACTATTTTGCCAAATTCGGGGGGGGCGGCTGATGGGGCTAATGCACTGCGCAAAATGGTTGAACGGCTAAATAAGTCGGTATACGCGGCATTAAGCAGTAAAGCTGGCAATATTACGTTCGTTCAGTTTGGCGGAGGACTCTTCGGCAGCGATGCCGCCGATATTTCTTTAGAGGCATGCGGCATCGCGAGTTTCGCGCGCAGTGTGCACCTGGATCATCCGGAATGGCGCATACGTGTTATTGATCTGTCGACAATCATTTCACGTCCCCACACTGCAGACATTATTATTCAGGAAATCACCGCTGGTGACGAACTGTTTCAAGCGGCCGGATATGACGCGGAGTTGCAGCGTCGGATTCCGCGCCTGCAGCTGCAAGAACCGATAGCCTATAAAAAGCGCAATATCGTGTGGAATAATGATGATGCGGTTATTGTTACCGGGGGAGCTAAAGGTATTACGGCAGAATGCGCCTTCGAATTGGCGCGCAAGACAAAGGCTAAATTCGCACTGGTAGGCAGTACGCCATTAGGGAATGCGTCGGACGGCTATAACAAGGAAATACACGATACGCTGACGAGGTTTAGGGATGCGGGCCTCAGCTGCCATTATTATGCATGCGACCTTGCCGATGCGCAAAAGGTAAGCGATTTGATAGCCCGAGTCAGAGCTGAGGTTGGGCCAATTCGCGCGGTAGTGCATGGCGCGGCGCGTAACCATCCCAGTCGTGTAGAAAACCGTTCCGTTACGGAAGTCGTCGAAGAAATTACGCCAAAGGTAATCGGCGCCGTTAATCTTCTTAATGCACTAGCCGATACCCCTCCCGACCTGATCGTCGGATTGACATCGATCATTGGTGTAACGGGAATGCCGGGCAATAGCTGGTATGCCTTGTCGAACGAGTTGCTTGACCATATCTTGCGCCGCTTTTCCGCTAAATACCCGGATACAGATGTCGTATCCATCGCATACAGCGTTTGGGGGGAGACTGGCATGGGCGTGCGCCTTGGCGCCGTGGATCATCTTAGCCGGGTGGGTGTCGGCGCCATTCCGACTGACGAAGGCGTCCGCCGTTTCTTGGAGCTACTTGACCACGAACTTCCCGATAAACAGGTGGTTGTGACAACGGCGGTATATGGACTCCCTACTTGGATGCAACTGATAGGTCCGGTGAAATCAATTGAAGGCTATCGTTATCTTGAAAATTTAATCCTGGTACAACCCGGGGTTGAACTTGTTGCACAGGCTCATCTCTCTGCAGATCGCGATTTGTATATACGTGACCACGATTTTCGTGGTTCGCTTTTATTGCCGACTGTTTTTGGTATTGAAGCGATGGCGCAGGCATCGATGTATCTTCTTGGTGTCGGTGCGGAATCTATAATTGCGCTTGAAGACCTTAACCTGATGCGTCCCATTGTGGTTGATGCCGAGACGGGAGTGCAGATACAAATACAGGTTATAGCAGAGGAGCAACAGGACGGCGCAAGTAGAAGAGTCCGCGCCGGTATTCGTGCGGAACAGTCCGGCTTTAAAATAGATCACTTTTCAGTGACTTTTATCTTCGGGCGGATGGGGGAGTCAGAAGAGTTTCTGCAACTGCCTGTCAGCGACCGACTATGGTTTGACCCTAAGAAAGACCTTTACGGGGGCTTGCTGTTTCAAGGGCCGTTATTTCAGCGTATTACCGGCGTTTACCAACTGGACCGGCACAGCACTGTCACGGTCGCCACAGACAAAGCTTATCCGGTAGGCGCTTCTTTAGACGGTTTTGCATCAGGTTATAGCTGTGGATTTGTTCTTGGCGACCCCTATCTTCGAGATGCGATGCTCCAGTCAGTACAGCTCCCTTTATCTCCCAATATTATGCTGCCCATCAGGATAGCTCGTATTAAGCGTTATGTGCCCTGGAGTGAAGCCGTCGGTGTATGCCTGATAAAAGCCGACATCAAAGAAGTGGATGGCAACGAATATACGGCTGACATTGTTGTAACCAACGCTTATGGCCGTGTTTTAGAACGGCTTGAGGAATGTCGTGTCCGCGTCGTCGAAGCGCATCCCGAAGGGTTAACGCCGGAGCTTTTAGCAGATATGGGAAATTACGACAGGAAGAGGCTTAGCGCTATCCTTGATGCCGGACTTCAAACCTTGGGTCTTCAAGGGCCATCATTCGCGTTTGAGCATATACCAGGCCTCGATGACATGTCCAGGCAGGCGCGTCGAGGACTCGGAATAGAGCTAGTGCGTCGCTGTTGCACGGATTACAAAAAGAATTTGTCTTCCATGGATAGCCAAGACGAGAGTATCCCGCAGATTGAATGGCAAGCTTCAGGCAAGCCTGTTTTTCTGGGATCAGAATGGAAGGGGGTCGATTTATCGATTTCACACAATAAAAGCTATTGTATCGGCGTCGTCGGAAAAGGTCCGCAAGGCTGCGACATTGAGGCCGTAGAACCGAGAGCCGAGGATGATTGCATTGCCTTGCTCGGGAATGCCTACGAAACATTATTGCGATCCGCTTCTGCTGAAATCGGGGAAACGATAGATTACACCGCTACCCGTTTATGGGCCGTGCTTGAGTCGGTAAGAAAAGCTTACGGATTTTTAGAGGATGTTCATCTCTCGCTGATGAGAGTTAGCGGCAACATGGCTGTATTTAACGCGCAGATGGGTCATGACGTGTTTCCGGTGTTGACGTTTCCGGTGTCTTTTTTTCGCCCTCCAGTCAGGATTATTGCCTTAGTGCTTGCTTATCGCTCAGTAAAACCGGCTGCGCTTGAAGGTTCGCATGAAGCTAACAAAGCGCTAAGGCAAGTGCAATCCAATGACTATGCGAGTAGATTTGTTGAGACGCCTGAAAAATTGCGCGAATATTTCGAATATCAATTTCAGGCATCGTTCAGTGATTGCGGAAACTTGGGGCACAGTATAAGCAGCTCTCGTTATATGCTTGCAGTGGGTAAAGTGCGGGAGATTGCGATGGCAGAAATCGGTCGCAAGTTAACGGAGCAAATTGCTACAGGCCGATGGGGGCTGGTGACGAATTGGGCTACGCTCCAGGTAACAGGCCTTGCGGGCGCCTATGACCAGCTTATTGCACGGCTAAGAGTTGTTGATGTTAAAGGGTCGACGATTCGCCTCCAATGCAATGTTTTCAGGCTCGATGAGAATGGTCATATGGAACGTGTGGCTGGGGTGGAGCAGGAAACAACATGGGTTCGTGTCATTGGACATGGACAAGTCAGTCCTGCGCCGTTACCGGAATATTTCTCACATTTTCTTAACAAATTCGAATTCGGTTCGGATGACGGGCAGGTAAGGCCTCTGTTTTTTAATTCATCATCAACCCGGCTGATTTATACCTCTCCGGCTGAACTAAAGAATGGAGTGGTGCTAAACTCCGAAATATTTCGTACATCACTGGAAGATTCCAATCTTGTCGGCAATGTTTACTATGCAAATTACTTTAGTTGGCAGAGTCGTGTACTGAACGCCTACTTATATTCAGTAGCGCCGGAGCTTGTCCAGCATGGGCACCATGCCGGAGAACCGCTTTGCACAAAGAGCCGCTTAGTCTATCTTCGAGATGCTATGCCATTCGACCGGGTATTAGTAGAAATGGCTTTAGAGACACTTTGGGATAATGGGCTGCTTCTTAAGTTTTCATACTATCGGGTTCTAAGCGATGATTCAACACAAAAGCTCGCTGTTGGCGAACAAGAAATTGTATGGAGTAAACAAAATGAAAAAGGGCAAATTACGCCGATGCTGTTGCCAGGAATACTGGTGTCCTCTCTGCAGAGGGAAATACAGCACAAGGTGAGTATCCATTCAGTATTTGGCTAAAATAACTTTCCGACCTGTCAATCAGCGTTGAAAAGTATCCACCTAACAGCGTCGAATAATGTCCAGCAATTAAGTAAGGTTATTCCGTTTTTAGCTCCTTTTTACGCTGCTTAAGTCGATAGGAATCATTACCTGTTTCCAAAATATCACAGTGGTGCGTAATCCGATCTCTCAAGAAGCTCATTTTAACTAATTGATATACATAGTGTATTTTTGAGCTTCTTTACAATACATTCCGCCCTTTGGGTGGTTACTTCGCTAATAAGGCCGTTGTCATCTTGGCATCGCCAAATACTTGCATCCATTCAGCGAAGTTCAGGTTGGTAGTAATGATTAGAGAGGTTCTTTCATAGAGTTGACACAAAAAATATCGCAAAACATTAACTAATTGAATTATAACAATTAAATAAAATAAAAAAATGCAAATAGGGGGGGCGGAATGTCGGCTTCTGTAAGTGTATATACATGTTTACGTTTAAAAAATTATCTGGCTTGTGAGGCGTCAACTAATACCGACAGTCCTTCCATTAATGTTTGCAAGCTATCTTCACTCATTGCCTCCTTGATTTTTGCCTGTGCCCGTTCCCACAGAGGATAAGCTTTATGTAGTGTGCTCAGCCCATCCTTGGTAATTGTTACTATTCGGGTGCGGCGATCATCACCGGCGGTAACAGCGACGAGCCCCTGTTTATCTAACACACCCAGATTCCTGGTCAAAGTTGTCCTATCCATGACGGTGTGTTCGGCAAGTTTGGTCACCGTGATTGAGCCGCTTATTTGCACGGCAACCAGGAGCGAATATTGAGTGCCCCGAATTCCGATAGGGCGCAGCATCTCGTCGTACAGTTGGCTCACGGCTCGCATCGCTTTGCGCAGGTTAAAGTCTGCACAATCCTTGCAACGGCGGTAATCCGGTTCTTGATTTGATGGTTTGCTGATTTGAGTCAATTTCTTGGTTCCGATTTGATAAATAGGAAAATTAGTATATGCGTATATTATTACTTGTCAATAATCACAAGATTCTCTGGGCGTTAATAGCTAATTAGTGTTTGAACGAGAATGCTGTAGCCCATGAGTATCAATACTTACAGCGATTTTTCACATTTGAGTTTTTTTGAGTTTTAAGCACAATGATTTGCCGAAACAAAAATAATGTGCTGTATTCCATATACATGGCATTAGCGGTTCCAATTTTTGTAGTATTTTAGGTCAGGCACTAATACTGCTTACTTAAGAAATTTAATAAACAAATACAATCAGTTACGATCGGTTATAAATGGTTCTGATTTTATAAGATGAGCTTAAACACAAACCTGCGCACCAAATTGATCAACCTTATCCCAAAATTGTAGCCATCGCCCCTTTGATTGAATCAATGCCCGCAAAGACAAAATCACTTTTGCGCCTTGTGGCTTCCAACGCATCCCTGAGCAACAAAGACGCTGCTTGACCAAGGTTTTACAAGCGGCTTCAGTGACCCCTGAACCTATGGGCAAGTCATGTGCCACATGGTCGGCGTAATCCATGCGATGACGGTTGTTGACAAAATACGTCTGTGCGGCGGCCAAGTTTTCCTGGGTGCTTTTCGTGAGCCGTTTGCGTTTGGCGAGTTTTTCCATTTCGGTGATGATGGCATCGACCGCCCCCGCGTCATGTTTTAACTGCTTGCAACGTTCATGTAGCCAAACTTCGCGTTGCGGTTTGTCGATTTTGCCAGGAAAAGCGGCCTGTGCCACGTCGGCTAGGTATTCGCTGGCATGGAAAGAGTCCAACAGTTGCCGTTCCGTGTGCTTCTCCAAAAAGGGCCAGTTATTCTTCGCGCCATCGGCAATGCCTAAATAAACGGCATCGGGGTAGCATTTTTTGACTTGGGTGATTTCCCGCTCCAAGCGTTCGGTGAACGTGGCTTTGCCATACTCAGGGGCTTCGCCGAGATAAATCGTATGCTGGCGTTCGCCCTTGACGTCATATAACGAAATTGCGCCCACCATCGCTTCGCGGTAGCCGTCTTCACGCACTTGTGCCCCAGAGGGTATTAAGACAAATGCACCGTCCAAACTAATGACCACGCTGGCGATCGCTTTATCCAATGACGGTGTCGCATAGTCCCAGGTTTCTTCCTTAGCACTGGCAATCGCCCCGACCCAGTCGGCAACATCTTGCACATAAGAGTGGGCGATTTTCCGGTGATGGTTGTCTTCCAAATCGCGGCAAACCGCCGGTACGTTCAAATGGGCGTAGTTAGTTCTTCGCCATCGTGCGCTATGAGTTCTGGGTAGTCCTAGGCTGTCGAAATTTACCGGTTTTTGGCTAAATATTGTTTCCGCTATTTGGATTTTTTATTGCAAAAAAGTATTTTTTATTCAAATGGTTGTAGCTATATACCATGTTCTAAAAAGCGGGGTATTGAAATCTAATAAAATCCGCTTATTTCGACAGACTAGTATAGTTCCCACGCTCCAGAGGCTGTGAAAGTATTTAAAGGCCTATAAAAACCCGTATTCGAAAATTTTCAAGCTATTGATTTTTATTATATATTTTGAGTACAAACCTAGGTTTGTACTCAAAATACTGAATACTTTCACAATCTCTCCGGCGTGGGAATTCATCCGGGAACGATGGTGTGAAGGGTTATTTTTTGCGAGTTACCTGAAAATTACAACTGCATTGATTTGTAGGGACTACCCATATTTAAGCCTTATTTAACCGGAGTTTTGCGGGATATAGCAGGTTTTACTGGGATGGCTATCTACGCCTGATTGTTTAGATTTTGACACATTCATAACATGGGCGGGTGTTAGTTTGGTTTCAGATTTTGGGTAGCCCTGCGTTTAATAGACTCGATCACAATAAAAGTAACGGAACAACAAAGCCGCATTTATTGCGGCTTTTTTTGTAGCCCATAATGGGCAAGTAATGCGGTTGCAAAAGATAGCGATTGTGTTGTATCGTTCCATGCAATACCGCCTTAACGCTTAAAAAGCGTGTATCCAAATAAATTGATAGTAAAAGTTTTTATATATAAAACAATGTATTGATTGCTTACTATGGGTTCAGATACAACCAGAATTCGCGTATCTCGCGGCGTTGTTGTCTCATAGCGCACGGAAACCGCTACGGCTAAAGTGTAACGAAAATAAAACCTGTACCCGGCGCTATACGTTATCAAGCGAGGCCGTCACGGCTGATTTTTTTTGCTTTCTTGCCGCCCATTTCTTCGCTACATGCTGATGCCAAAAATAATTAATACCGAAATAGCCGGCTGCGGAGCAGCTGATGCCCATGATAAAGCAGCCTAGCAGGAAAGGTTCCCAGGTATTTCCGAGGCCGGATGTGACCCCCTCCAATGAGAACTTAAAATTTTCTGCAGGCGATGGCCGGTCCATAAACCAGAGTCCAACCCGGTAAGCAAAGTAAAACAGCGGCGGCATCGTAATCGGGTTGGTAAGCCAGACCAGTGCAACGGCAATAGGCAGATTGGCCCGGTAAGAAAAAGCGCCCAC
>Ga0172380_10005630_pt1 | contig 15073 bp, 11 predicted proteins | sample Leawe162metaG_FD_119747 | JGI IMG/M metagenome (GOLD analysis project Ga0172380, IMG submission 119747) | Leachate microbial communities from a municipal landfill in Southern Ontario, Canada - Leachate well 162 metaG | ecosystem: Engineered > Solid waste > Landfill > Unclassified | place...
CGCTTGGCGACTCACGGGTGACTCACGACTTTTTAAACTTCTTGATCGTTAGTATACTGCTAAGTTAGTTCCTGTCAAGCATTTATTGGCCGTAGACATACCCGGGCCGGCGTGCGTACAACTGCTGCTCCACGGCGTCGATCACGAAGCCAGTCTGCACGAACCAATTGCACGGCTTACGAATCGCAAAATCCGATCCCGTCTGATAGACACACGCTGGCTACGCGTGTGCGACGACGACCCGAAGTTTTCACGATGCGCAGTTTCTCCAAAAGCTTCGCCACCTGGTTGTTGATATGTTCGGAGCCATTGTCGGAGTGAAAGCCCTGCACCGCGACCGGGAACCGCGCCGGAACCCTATGGCGTTCTTCCCTTCGCGCGCGATGGCGAAAATATCTCCCGAGACGAATCAGCTACGGGAGGAAAAGCGATAGCGGGACGAAGGAGGGGCAAGGGGTCACGGCGCAGTCAGGGTGGTTGGCGGACACTGCTGGCGAAATTGACGGTGGCGGCATTGGCGTCGAAACCTTCTGCCGGAGCAAAACAATCAGTGCGACGAGCTTCTATCGCTGGCGCAGCCTGCTGGATAACGTGAGCGATCGCGGCAAAGTCGTGGGCAGTCGCCCGAGCACTGGCTAGTCGATGGCAGCTAGGCGAGGCGTTCGCGCCGGTGGATAGTCATCATGATCCAGCACCAGGTGCAGCTTGACGGCCCCCCCCTTGGCGCTGCGAAACTTCGTCCAGTCGTATAAGTCCACGCATAGGTCGATCATGGTCGAATCCAAGCTGGCCAGTTTGTTCTGGCAGCGAAACCTCTTCTTGCCTATCGCCTTGGCGGCGACGGTCTCGAACAGCCCGTAGAAGACCTTCTCGAACAGTTCCCACGAACGATGTCCGTTGGCGTAAGACAGCGACGAGCGCTCCGGCGCTTCGATGCCCAGACGAGCCAGCTTGCCCCCGCAACTATTCAGACCACCCTCGATCTCGCGTAGTGAATGGGCTCATCCCAGTTGGTAGACAGCATGGCAACGAATTGGCTCCAACCCGTCAGCCCCTTGGTGCGCTATTCCGCTCCCGTTTCGTTGACGGCGCGTTCGAAGTCAGTGCGAGGAATAAGCTTGAGTCTTGAGTATTTGGCTGAACATGCTGCATGATGCTTTTACGTTGGGTCTCCTCGGCCAGATAAGGGTGCGTTTGGCGATGCACGATTACCTTACACCGGCGGATGATCGAACGTCATATTCTGTATTGGGCGGAAGCAAGGAAATGCAGTAACTCTTACAGTAACACAGTTAATGCAGTATTCATACCTTGGCATTAATAGTACTTGTCAGGTACTTTTCGGTAGACGCCGCCTCCACCAACCAATAAAAACGGCTCCCGCATGGGAGCCGTTTTTATTGGTGCCGGCAGTCGGAATCGAACTGACGACCTACCGCTTACAAGGCGGTGAGGATAAGGCCATATGACGCGGCTTTGACGTGGTAAACTGATTATTGTCACTACCTTGTCACAAGCCACCACCAATTATGGCGACTTTCCGAAAGCGCGGTCCCTATCAGTGGCAAGCCCAGATCCGGCGCGCTGGGTACGACCCAGTTTCAAAGACACTCCAAACCAGATCAGCCGCCGAGGAATGGGCGCGCGAGATCGAGCGCGAAATGGATCGTGGCTTGTATTTGCCACGCTCCGCGAGTGAGAAGACAACGATCGGCGATCTGTGCCAATCATGGAAGGAAAGCGTCCTCCCTGGCAAGCGAAGTGAGAAAACCCACTTTAACATTCTCCTCAAGAATGCCGAGCAGCGTTTTGGCAAGCGCGCCGTGGTCACCATCACTACGGCAGATGTAGCCGACTGGCGAGACGAGAGACTGAAAGCAGTGTCTCCCTCCACTGTGCGCAAAGAAATGTTTTTCCTCGCCACACTGATCGATTATGGAATCTCCAATCGGGGCTTGGTATTGGCTGGCAATCCAGCCCGTACGGCCACCCGTCCAGCCGAACCCCACCATCGCGAACGACGCCTCGTGGGCGACGAGGAAAAGCGCTTGCTGGGAGCCGCCAAAGCCAGCGAGACGGCCGATCACATGATTCCCCTGATTACCATGGCGCTCGAGACCGGAGCCAGGCTAGGCGAGCTTTTAGCGCTTAGATGGGATGAAGTTGATCTGCGCAAACGCGTGGCCACGATCCGGGGAAAGGAGATCGACGGAAAGCGACAACTAAAAAACACAGAGCTGCTGCGCTACGCCCCGCTTTCTCCGCCGGCGATAGCCGCCTTGAGGGCCATGAAGAAACCAAAGGCCAGCGGCCGGATCTTCTCGCGCTGGGCACGGGCCGACTCGTTTTCCAAGACCTTCGCGCGGTTGTGTGCGACCGCCAAGATTGCCGATTTTCACTTCCACGACTTGCGTCATGAGTTCGCAAGCAGGATGGCCCCGAAAGTTCAGATGCAAATCTTAATGAAACTCCTTGGGCATAAGAGCCCGGCTATGACTGCTCGGTACTACAACCAAACGCATGACGACGTGAGCAAGCTCGCGAAGGAGTTGTACGGCGCGTCGAAGCAATCACGTCCGGCAGTCGGCTGTGCACGACACCGCGCTTCCGGCGTCCACCGTGGGAGTCGGCTTGAGTAGTCGCCGCCAACTTGACGGCAGTCATCACCCGGCCTGAATCGTTACCACCTTGTTGTCACCGATGGACGCCTCGGAAGCCTTGCGCAGCAAGGCCGGCGACCTCAACCACCTTTTTGTCACCATCCGCGTTACCTGCCGGTACAGGGGGAAACAAATTGGTTTCCCCTGAAAACTTTGCCTATGATTACAGATAACGTATCATGTTATTTGCTATCTCTACTTGAATCAAGTCAACCATGCTTGTCACCCAGCAATCGGTCACCACGGTCGTGGAAACACTCCTCGCCGACGGTATTTCACTTGATGAAATCACGGTCCGATCGGTCCGATCGGTCCTGGGTGGCGGGTCCCTAACCACCATCGCCGAACATCTTCGTCGCGCAAAGCAAAGGCTTTTCATGCCGGGCCTGTCCATCGGCAAAGACGTGATCGATATCCTTGAGGGTCGTCTCCATGAAGTCGCGCGGGCGTCGGCACAAGTAGCATGGCGGGACGCTCAAGACAGGATTGCAGAGCTCGAGCAGGAAGTCGCCGCCCTGCGCGCCCAGCTTAAAACAACTCTGAGTGCACAGCTTAAAACTGCAGAGCAAGAAATTGATCGATTGGCTACCCAGGGCGAGCCCAAGAGCGAAGAAGAAGCTAGCTCTGATTTGGACGGCAGCGGCCAACCCTGTATAAAAGAGCGAAAAGGAGCAACTCCATGAAGTTGACGATGATCGCCACCGTGCCGGCGGCGCCTGCACTCGATGCGCTCCTGGAAACCAACAACGGGACGAAGTAATCATGGCCACCGTCAACATCCTTCTGATTAACCCACCACGCCAGGAGCTACTGGAAGTGCCCGAGCCGATCGACAATCAGCGCTTGTGCAATTTGATCGGAGTCGATCGCATCGACTCACTAACGCTCGCGTGTGACGCCAGCACCGGCGCCGGCGACGTGGTTTTCTTCGACGACGCCTTCCTCTCCAAACCAGATCTACCCGGCTTTACCTTGCGGATCCCCGGTGGCACACCGACGCGAATTGCCGGCAAAGCGGTGGTTGTGCGATGTGACGCCGAGGGGCAGTACCAAACACCCTCAATCAATCCAAGCTGGATAAGCTTCGATAAACCTTAACCTCCAGGGAGTACAGAAAATGGCATTCAAGGACAAGATCAAGCGCGGCGTGAATACTCTCTTCCCCTTCGCCAAGCCAGCCAAAGACGCCGTTCAGATCCCGAAGGCAGTTGCGGAAATCACCTTCGACGAAATGAAGAAGCTCGGTGCACGCGCTACGCCGCGCGCACCTGCGCCGAAGACCTTCGCGGACGCCCAGGCATTGTTCCGTGAGGCCGCTGCCCGCCAACGCCTCGATGCGAAGAGCCTGGCCAACATCCAGACCGATCTGGATCGGCGCTGGATCGTGATTTTCTTTGGCGGCGTCGTCGCGTTTGCAATCGGGGTGGCCGGGGTGATCTTGCTTTTCGTCGACGGCATTTTCCCAGCGATCGGCTACGCCAGCAGCCTGTTCATCGCAGCCTATTCGATGGCGTCCCTGCTGCGCACCAACCTGCGTCGCAGCCAGGTGCGCGCGCGGGCCCTGGTCACCTTCGAGCAGTATCGGAACGCGGCCGGAGGCGTTGCCGCGATGCTGTTCAATGACGTGCGTTTGACCTCCAGCAACATCACCTGCAAGTAAGAGGGATTCGATCATGGCCACGGATGTCGTAAGTCTGTACAACGCCGCCGGCGCTTCGAGTGTGCTGCTCGACAGCATTTTCAAGACATCGGCGGTTGGCAGCATCTTGACCATGGTCAACGTCGTCATTCTGGCCGTTGGCACTGTCTGGCTGACGTGGAATGTCTTGGCGGGGATAACCCAGTCAGCATGGGATGGCGAGGTTTTGGGGAAGCGGTTCCACACACTTTGGATGCCTATCAGAAATGCCATAGGTATAGCAATGCTCATCCCGGCTTTCGCTGGCTGGGGTGCGGCGCAGCTGCTGATGTACCAGGCCGCGAAAATGGGCGCCGGCGCGGCCAATATCGCGATGTCTAATGGCGCTGGCGCCCTGACGGCGCCGAACGTCGCGAACTACAAGATCGGCGCCGCGCCGGACTTCGCCGGGCTCACCACATCCGTGTACAGCATCAACCTGTGCAAGGCGATGGCACGCCAGGCAGCTGCACAGGTCATTGCTCTCGACTCAAATGGATTAGGTCCGGAACTGGGCGGAACCCCGGCACAATGGGAAAAGTTTTACGACATTCACAAATGTGGATCCCTCGGGGATGCTCCTGACGGCCCGCTGAAAGCCGAGCACGAAGCTGCGCTGCGACAACTCGACCAAACCATGAGCGCGCTCGCCGCGCGCGTTGCGTCTCAATCGGAGCAATACGGAGCCGGCGCCGGCGGCTCACGAATCACCGACCAGGAAGTGATCGCGACGCTTGAAGCCGCTACGCAAACCTACACAACATCGATCCTGACGGCAACAAACGCGAAGATCGGCGCAACGATCGCCGGCGTCAACAAGACCGCCAGCAGCGGTCAAGCGGATTGGCTGAGCTTCGGGTATCGCCATGCCGTGGCCACGAGCAGCTATCGCCAGCTCGCCGGCGCCATGAATGAGTTGCCCAGCGTGACCAGCCCGACTGCTGGAGGGGAGCCGGCCGAGGAAGCTGCAGCGAAGTCTTCCAGCCTTTTCTCACGGTTCTTAGGTCGCGTAACGGGTGGGCTCGATACCGTGATCACCTTCTTTAAGGAATTGTCGGATGCGCCAGGCAAAACCCTGCTCAAGTGGTGGATGGGCGACTCGACCACGACAACCCTAAGCGGGGACGGCGGCGACCTGATCGCGGCATTGGCCGGCCTTGGCACCGCCATGGTGGGCACCGGCGCGAAGATCATCGCCGTCATGCTTGCCTTGTACGGGATCGTCGCCGGCCTCGCCCTGGGCGGCGTGCTGAGCGCCGGGATCGCGGCCGTTCTGCCGGCTGCGATCTGGGTCGGTATACTGGCCGTGGGCCTCATAGTGCCTCTGGTCGGCATGGGTTTGACGATGAGTGCCTACCTCCCGATCGTTCCCGCCATGTTCTGGACCCTGGCGATTGTCGGGTGGTTATTGACCGTGGCCGAGGCGCTCTTCATGGCGCCCCTATGGGCATTCATTCACTTGGAAACAGAAGGTGAGGGCATGGGCCAGAAGACGATTACCGGCTATGCTTTCCTGATGAACTTGGTGCTCAAGCCGCTGGTAATGCTCTTCGCGTTCACCATCGCGCCATTGATTCTGAACGCCACCTGGGCAATGCTGGCGGATTTCATCACGGGAGTGATGGCCGCCACCAACAAGGCATCATTTGCCGGCCTCTTCACCTGGCTGGGACTGGTCTTTGCCCTGATGACGATCGCCATGGCAATGGTCTACAAGGTGTATGGTGTCGCAACAGGCCTGGCTGACGCCATCCCCGCCTGGTTGGGCACCAATTTCCACAACTACACCGCGCACGCCGAGAGCACCGGATTTGGCGGCGGCTCTGACGCCGGATCCGCCGTCGGCCGCGCTCTTGGAAACGCATCAGCACCGAAAAATCGAGTCGCTGGCACCGATGGGAAAAGCAAGACCGAGGGCGGTGGTGCTCCATCACTGCCCCCGACAAACAACAAACCGGACTAAGGAGATATCACCATGAGCAGCTGGGCTGAGAATTTCGGAGAGGGCCTCGCGATGGGGCGAGCCAATCGAGCCAATGCCGAGGCAGCTGAGGCCGAAGAAGCCAGCCGGCGCGCACGCAGCGCGCTCGAGGACTGGAAGCGGTATGCGCATGGGCTGGAAGAGTCGCTGAAAGACAGCCAAATCTGCGAGTCCAAACAAGCAATCATGAAGGAAGAGTGCCTGCGCGAACTGTTTCTACTGGATCCGACCCATCGCCTGCACACCACGGCGAACCGGCTGGAGGTTGTTAGGGCTCGCCTCGCGGAAGACTTGCGCGAGCGCGGCCTCACCGAACTAGCCCAGGACACCGAACGGCTCAATCGATTGACGACCTGATGACGGAGCATCAAATGCAGACAATCACCGGCAATCTTTCTTGCCAAGAAGCTATTGTTGTTGCGAAGAGCAAAGGCATCTCGGTGGGATATGACACTACTCCTGGGTGCGGCGAGGGTTTCTATTCGTCGTCCCTTGCTGGTGGCTATCGTATTGGCCCCTGCCCCTCTGAGGATGTCGCCTGGCAACAGGTGGCGGAAAAGATGGCATTGGTCAAACCAGGAGTCACCGTATTCACTTCGCGTGAATACAGTGAAGTCTCCAGGGTCAATACGCTCTGCTCGGACGGAAGCCTTGGCGTGTCCAGTCGCAGAAGCCGTGTCGAAGTTCGTTCGCTGGACAACCACTACGAACTCTTCATCGTGGAGCGCCTCTACAAGCCTGGTGAAGCACCGCGCGATATTTGGCAAACCCGCCATGCCCATGGCGATACTCCCTACCTCTATGCCTCGTTGGATGAGGCCAAGGAAGCCACGGACCAGTACATTGGTGGTTTCGAAGAAACGGAAGCAGAAGAGACGGGCTACTCGAACCGCCTACAGCGTCCGCGATGAATGGGCTCCCCCGTTGGCGGCATTAGAGATCCCGGATGACGACATCTTTGCCGTCGGCAGTCACGGCCACAAGTTGCTTGCGCCCGTCCGGGTACCTCTTGACCAAACCTTCGGGGTAGCTGTCATCGGCATAGTAGATTGCGCGGCCGGCGGCTAGGTGCTGCTTGGCGGCCAAACCATCGTCGTTGGACAGGGCGGCTTCGAGTTCGGGTGAGTCCAGGTAGGACTCGGCATTGACGGGGCTCATGGATTCCTTCTTTCCAACGTCTTCCGCGCTTCCGCGAAAATTTCGGCCTCTGCTTCCTTCTTGATCTTGTAGCCTTGCCACAATCTCCAGATGAAATAAAGCACGGCACCACCTGCCGCGAGGTAGAAGCCCGACCAAACGCCGAACCCTAAGCGCGCACCAGACGCTACTGCGCTTGAAAGGGCGATGTCAATTGAAGACCGCGTTGATCGCCGCGAACAATTGCTCGAAGCGACTCAGCGTGTCTTGACCGACCGCGGCCACATCCGGCGGGGCGATGCCGAACTGGGCCGCTACCGTGTAATGGTTGAAGCCGCCGGACGGACGCACTTTAATGCCCTTGGTGTCGAGCAGGCGTTCGAGGCGGTCCACGATGCGGTCGCCAGCCGGCAGTTCAGTGTCCTTGATCTTCGTCTTTGCCGGAAGCGCTGCTGCGAAGGCCTTGTTGAAGTAGGTCAGATACAGGCTTGGCTCGAAGAGGTCTTCGATGTCGGAGGGACACGTGTTCGTGCCGATGTTGGTGAGGTCGCGAAACTGCGAGACGTTGAATAGCGCCTTGTCGGACAGCAGTCTCTGGCGAACCATTTCCTCGAGCTTCTGCGCCGGCTTGCCGGAATAATCGTAGAGGACCGCCAACTGCAGATGGTTGGCGCCCAGCAGCGCAACAAACGTGACCACCTTATCCAGCCCGCCAACAGGAACGATCGTCACGTCCGGACGGAGCCCGGTGCCGCCGGAGGCTTCCACGAGCGCAGAGGCGATCTGGAGGTAGAGCAACTCCGACGGTCCTTCGACCAGGAGGTTGCGTTCGTTGATGAAGAGGTTCTGCGCCACCGTCCAGCCGAGCGCCGCCTGGAGCGGAAAGATGGTTCTGGCATCGCCGCCAGCGGCACCGACTTCGGTGACCACCGTACCGACAGTTTTCCGGTCTTCGATGAGGCGAATCTGATGCATCCGATCGGAATGGACCATGAACGGCGAATGCGTGGTGTAAATGACCTGGTGCTGTTCAGCAAGACTGTCTATGTAGCGCAGAAAATCTGCTTGGGCCAGCGCGTGGAGGGCGAGGCCCGGTTCGTCGAGCAGTAGGATCGTATTCTGATGCACCGCCCCTTGATCGAGCTGCTGCTGCACGCTGTCGAACCAGACCAGGAAGCTGAAAAACCAGATGAAGCCGCGACTTCGCTGTTCGAACGACGTGCTGACGCCGCGATGCCGGCGATTCTTGATCCGTAGATAGAGATTTGGGCCGTTGTTATAGGGCGCGACATCTGCCGAATCGGTCTTGATGTCGACCTCAACTTCCAGATCCTCATTCTGCTTCCAGAACTCCATCACCTGATCGGTAAGGTTGATGGACACGGATTCGATCTTGGCCTTCAATTCCTCATAGGGAATGGTGCCGGCGAAATCCTGAAGAGTGACGTCCGCCATCCGCAGCAAGGCGAGGACGGCGCGGTGCTTGGGGTGCAGCACCTTCGGATCGGCTTTTGCGGCCTCGACCTTCGCGCCCAGGTCCGCAAGGTTCAACTTGCCGGGCAGCAGATCGTAGTCGCTGAAATAAAGGAACGGAGGTACGCGCCTTTCCAGCGCTTTCCAGACCTCCCAAGTGACGATGCTTTCCCACTTCCCTTCATTGATGCGAGCGGTCAGCGCAGCGAGCTTGAGTTTGTCATCCTCCGTAATCTCGACTCCGGTAAGCAGGTCGGTGATTTTCTCCGGACTTGCAGCATCGCCGAGAAACGCTTGGGCAGCGGGGCTGAACGTCTGGGCGATCGCCTTGGCCACCAGCGCGGGGCTAACCACGGGTACGGTTAGTAAGGTGCTATTGCTGTACAAGTGGGTGACTACCAAGCGGGTACCTGCTATGAGAGCATCTGCAGCGCCGAGCTTGTCATTGACGGCCTTGGCGTCGGCGGCCGACAGTTCATAGGTCAGCACCGCGGCCTTATCCGGCGTGGCGGAGTGCCGTTTCAAGTATGTGGCGAGATCCTTGCGCGGATAGTCGTTGGTGGGGTTGAACGACTCCAGTTTGAGCGCGTCCTTCGACTTCTCCATCGCCTTGAGGACGACGGTTTTCCCGGCCTCATTCATGCCGACCAAGGCAGTAACCTTTGGATCTATGGTGATGGTTTGCGGCGAATTGATGGAACGAAACGGCCCGACGGTAGCTTCAACCAGAATCACAGGGCAACCCTCCCGAATTGGTGTTGTGCCGCGACTACTGACCTTGACGGGCACCGCGGGGATTTATAACGGGCTGGATCGGATTTGGGCGTCTTTGTGGGCTTGAAACACGTAGCAAACCACGTCAGAGCAGACCGTTACGACAGTGACATCATAAAGTGGTGTGGTGTCTGCGTCAAGAACAGGACAGGACGGCTGGCGAAAGTGCCATTGCGCTTCTCACTACGTCAGATCCCGCAAATACGCCGAAAACTATCCCGCGCATGCGACGTGGGATACCATTCGCCCACCCGAATCAGCGCGAGGCGCCGGGGGAGCGAGTTTGGCGCCGGATAGTACGGTGGACAGGGCGGGGAGGCCAAGCAGGGAATGGATGACGAACGAGAAGAAATCCGGGCAGGGCTGGCGGACGCCACACCATGAATATTGCGGAAATAGAATCGTCACTGCGGGACTTGGCGGAGAACCCGTTTGACGCGGGATCCTTCATCTACCGATTCATGGAGATTTACGATGCGCCCAAGTCGACGGTCACCAAACTTCGGCAGGCTAAGGCCAAGGGCGGAGACCTACTTCCCGACGGCGATCTGATCTGGAAGAAAAAGCTGTTCTTCCGCGTCGCCCTTCCCGGCAGGGCTGCGGACGCGGTGGACGTCATGGCGGCGGATCCAAACGTGAAGAAGCTGGCTCCGCGCTTCCTTATCGCCACGGATGGCGAGGAAGTCTATGCGCTGGACACCAAGGCGGATCAGACAAGAGACATCCCGTTTGCCAAACTCAACGACGCCTTCGACTTCTTCCTGCCTCTTGCAGGGATAGAGCGTTATGAGGGCGTGGCGGAAAACCCGGCCGACATCAAAGCGACGGCCAGGCTGGCAAAGCTGTACGACGCCATCCTTGAGGCCAACCCCGACTGGATCGGAGGAGATCGCACGCATGAGATGAACATGCTCATGACGCGCATGCTGTTCTGTTTTTTTGCGGAAGACACGTCAATCTTTGAAAAGGATCTTTTCACGTCTTCGCTGCTATCGCTGACGCGCGAGGACGGGTCGGACACGGCGGATGTGATGCGAAGCGTGTTCGCGGCGTTGAGCGTGAAAGATCGCGCCGGTATGCCGGAGTTCGCTCGGCGTTTCCCGTATGTCAACGGCGGTCTTTTCAAAGAGCACACATCCATCCCTGTTTTTTCGAGACGGGCCCGCCGGCTGCTCAAGGAGTGCGGTGAGCTGAGCTGGAGCGCGATCAACCCGGACATATTCGGGTCGATGATCCAGGCCGTGGTCGAACCCGGCATGCGGGGCGACATGGGGATGCACTACACCTCCGTGCCGAACATCATGAAGGTTCTGCAGCCGTTGTTCCTGATGTCGCTTGAGGAGGAGTTCGAGGCGTCGCGGGACAGCGAGGCGAAGCTCCGGAAGCTTCTTAAACGCATTTACGGGATACGGGTGTTCGACCCCGCGTGCGGATCCGGGAACTTCCTGATCATCGCTTACAGGGAGCTGCGCAGGCTTGAATCCAGAATTTTCGAGCAGATGCGGGAGATCGGGCAGCGGTTCCTGCCGATGACGGGGGTGCGCCTGACGCAGTTCTGCGGGATCGAACTGGCGGACTTCGCCGCCGAGACCGCCAAGCTTTCCCTCTGGATCGCCGAATACCAGATGAACGAGGTGTTCAAGGCCGAGTTCGGGTCGGCCCCGCCGGCACTGCCGTTGAGCGACAGCGGGAACATCATCCATGGCAACGCATGCCGCCTCGACTGGCTGAAAGTCTGCACCCCGTCCGCCGAGCTTGAAACCTATATCGTAGGCAATCCGCCGTATCTGGGGAACAGCCAGCAGAGCGCCGAGCAGAAGGCGGATCTGCAGGCCGTGTTCTCTGAGGAGTCCGACGCCTACAAGAAACTGGATTACGTGGCGTGCTGGTTTGCCAAGGGCGCAGCTTACTGCTCCGGCGGAGACGGCGCCTTCGCATTCGTCTCCACAAACTCGCTCTGCCAGGGTGAGCAGGTCAATCTCTTGTGGCCCGGCATTCTCGACAGGGGGCTTGAGATCGGATTCGCCCACCAGTCATTCAAGTGGAAGAACAACGCTGCCAAGAACGCCGGTGTCATCTGCGTCGTAGTCGGCGTCCGCCCCGTCTCAAAGGCGCGCAAGGTCCTGTATGAGGGTGATCTCGCGCGGACAGTCCAAAACATAAGCCCGTATCTGCTCGATATGGACAACACGATAGTCAGGCGGCGTCCGAATCCGGTCAGCGCACTTGCCCCGATGGACAACGGCAACAAACCGACGGACGGCGGTAATCTGCTGTTGGATGCCGCGCAGCGCGACAGCCTCCTGGCGGAGCATCCGGAATCGGCCGCGCTCATCCGCCGTTACTACGGATCCAAGGAGTTCATACAGGGACAGGAACGCTGGTGCCTTTGGATCACCGACGATCTCCTCCCGCTTGCCCTTTCCGTTCCTCCCGTCAAGGAGAGAATAGACGGGGTCAGGGATTTCCGGCTCGCGAGCACGAAAAAATCGACGGCAGAAAGAGCCTCGGTCCCGCACCAGTTCGAACAGATCCGCAGGTCCGGGGAGGATGTCGTCGTCGTGCCGAGGCATTTCTCGGAACACCGCGATTACCTGACGGTCGGCTTCGTCCAGGGTGAGCAGGCCATCCTAAGCGACGCCTGTTCGGGTCTCTACGGTTCATGCGTTTTCGAGATGGCCATCCTGTCGTCGCGCATGCATGCGCTTTGGACGGCGACCGTCGGCGGACGGATCAAGACCGACTACCGATATTCAAACGCGCTGGTCTACAACACGTTCCCTGTGCCTATGCTTTCGGCGGGGCAGAGAAAGAGTCTTGAAGATCATGTCTGGTTGATCATAGAGGCGAGGGAGACGTGGCCCGGCAAGACGATGGCGTGGCTCTATGATCCCGAGACGATGCCGCCGAACATCCTTAAAGCGCACATGGATCTGGATGAGACATTGGAAACGATCTATGCGGGCAGGACGTTCAGGAATGACACGCTACGGCTGGAGCACCTGTTCAGGTTATACGCCGCGATGATCAGAAAAGAACCCGGCGGCAAAACCGCGGCTAAAGCGAAACAACAATAAAGGGGGAGCGACCGATGCCTGATTTTGTAAAGGTTCAATACGCCCGCACGGGGGAGAGCCAGAAGACGGACCGCTTCGGGATGAGGGCGATGCAGGCCCGCGCGTTCGACGCCCGGAACTCGCAATATTTGCTGGTCAAGGCTCCCCCGGCGTCGGGCAAATCCCGGGCCCTGATGTTCATCGCCTTGGACAAGCTCGAAAATCAAGGGATCGGTAAAGTCATCGTGGCGGTGCCGGAGCGTTCCATCGGGTCCTCGTTTAAATCAACAAAACTGACCGCCGACGGATTTTTCGCCGATTGGACGGTCGAGCCGAAATGGAACCTGACCGACGCGGGCGGCGCGCAGAAGACAAAGGCGTTCTCGGACTTCATGGCCTCGGGCGACAGGATTCTCGTATGCACGCACGCCACGCTCCGGTTCGCCTTCGAGCAGCTCGGCGCGGCGGCTTTCGGATCCAGCCTGATCGCCATCGACGAGTTCCACCATGCCTCTTCGGACGAGAACAGCAGGCTCGGGGAGGTGGTGCGGGCGTTGATGGACGGAGGCAAGGCGCATCTCGTCGCCATGACGGGATCCTACTTCCGGGGTGACACCGCCCCAGTGCTGCGCCCGGAGGACGAGGCCCGGTTCAACCGGGTCACGTACACCTACTACGAGCAGCTCAACGGATACCGCGATCTCAAAACCCTCGGCATCGGGTACCACTTCTACCGGGGCCGCTACGTCGAGGCCATCAACGAAATCCTCGATCCCGCGCTCAAAACCATCGTCCACATCCCCAGCGTGAGATCCGCCGAGTCGACGGCCGACAAATACACGGAGGTCGACCGCATTCTCGACCACCTCGGAACGGTGGAGGACAAGGACCCTGCCACGGGCTTCTTCCTCGTCCGCCGCGCCGACGGGAAAATCATCAAAGTGGCCGATCTGGTCGACGACGGACCGGACCGCGAGACGGTGATGACGGCGCTTCGCGACCTCAAGAACCGCGACGACGTGGATATCATCATCGCATTGGGGATGGCGAAGGAGGGCTTCGACTGGATATGGTGCGAGCACGCCCTGACCGTGGGGTACCGCGGCTCGCTGACCGAGATTATCCAGATCATCGGACGGGCCACGCGCGACGCCGCCGGAAAGACCCACGCCCAGTTCACCAACCTGATCGCCGAGCCCGACGCCAGCGAGGAGAGAGTCACTGACGCTGTCAATAACATGCTAAAAGCCATCGCGTGCTCGCTGCTGATGGAACAGGTGCTCGCGCCCAACTTCAAGTTCCGCACCAAGGATGACGCCGACGAGCTCGACGGCACCCGGCGCGAGAGCTCCATCGACTATACGGGGGAGGACAGCGTCATCTCGATCCGCGGTTTCGCCGAACCCTCAACGGCCCGATCGCGCCAGATAATCGACAGCGATCTGGCCGACCTGTCCGCCGCCATATTCCAGGACGAATCCGTCCTGCGGGCCGCCATGAATCCTGACGACTACGCGCCGGAAGTCGTGAATCAGGTCTTCATCCCCAAAGTCATCGCTCGCCAATACCCCGATCTCACGGAGACCGAGATAGAGGAAATCAGGCAGGCCGTGGTTGCCAACGCCGCGTTCAAGAGCCCGTCGGTCGATCTGGACCCGCAAAAGGCCGACGCGCGGTTCGTCCGCATGGCCGAGCGCCTGATCAACATCGACGAGATCAGCATCGACCTGATCGAAAGCATCAACCCCTTCCAGCGCGCATATGAAATCCTCTCGAAGTCGGTGACAGCTGACGTCCTCAAGACGATCCACGGCGCCATCGCCATGACCAAGGTCGCGATGTCTGAAGAGGAAGCCATTGCCCTCTATCCGCGCATCAAGGCATTCAAGGACGAAAGGGGTGCCGAACCGGCCCTGACCAGCCTCAACCCCCTCGAACGACGCATGGCCGAGGCCCTCGCGTGGCTGCGCGAGGCCAAGCGCCGCAAGATGGCCGCCGACGCGGCCGGCGCCTGACCGGCATGGCGCGGCGGACCCTCGAGGACCTACTCGCCGAAGACGACGGCACGGGCCTCCTCGACGTCAAACCGAGGGTCGCCCCGGCCACGGACGCGACCCGCATCGTCCAGGCGTTCGAAGAGATCTGCGTCTTCGCCGACCGCCACGGCCACGCCCCAGGGGAAGGCCCCAAAGAACGGAGCGTCACGGTCGGGGAGCGCACCCTTCAGACGCGACTCAAAACATACCGCGAGAACCCGGAAATCGCCGCGGCCCTCGCCGGGGCGGACCGCCACGGGCTGCTGCTCGGCGCTCAC
>Ga0172380_10005631_pt1 | contig 15072 bp, 13 predicted proteins | sample Leawe162metaG_FD_119747 | JGI IMG/M metagenome (GOLD analysis project Ga0172380, IMG submission 119747) | Leachate microbial communities from a municipal landfill in Southern Ontario, Canada - Leachate well 162 metaG | ecosystem: Engineered > Solid waste > Landfill > Unclassified | place...
CGCAAAGTTTGCCGGCCGGCTCACCTGGTCCACGATGCGGACAACCCCAACGTTGCTCCGCTGGAGCGACCGAATTGAATGATCGCCCACGCGCTCAAACTTCGTGGGGTCAGACACGTCCGTGAAGTCCACGACGATCCCATTGGGGTCCTTGTCCACGGACTCGTCCTTGCCCAGCACCCCCACTTTCAGAACGCAGATTTGTTCATGGCGGCCGAGGATTTCCTCAGCAGCCGAGATTGCCACCGCAAAGTGCGGTTCCTGGAGCGCATCGAAGCGCTCCTCACCAACTCGGTGATCTCGGCCCCACATGAGCAAAGTCACGCCGCCCTTATACATAGGGGCAACACCCTGATCCACAAACGTCGGATCCATTTTCAACTCCTGCGTAACATCAGCTGTCCATTCAGCTGAAGTATAAAAATACTAGCTTAAACAGTGTGTTTTGTCAATGCCAGACCCTATCTGCCGAGTTCACGACAAACACCCTTTTATATTGACTTTATTCTTCATTTATGATTAACTACGCCTAGTTCCAATCAACGGAACACTCATGAGGTGGCAACGTGAAGCTTATCGAAGAATACCTCGACGCACAAAGAAAGGTGCGTGAGGCCCAAAGCGACCTATCAGGCGCAGAAACGAAGCTCGACAGGTGCGTGAAGGCGCTTCTGCAGATTTCTGAGAAGCGAGAATCCACAGGTGATCCGCTGTGGGATACAGTCCTTTGGGAACGTGCCCTCAACAAAGATCTAGATGCTGCGATAAAGAACCATGCGGCGTGCACGGAGTTGCTCAACCAGCTGTTGCGGACTCCGTTGCGAGTGGTGATTTTCGCCCAAACTCGCACCACCAGCACCAGCAATATCAGCAACAGACGATTTTCACTCCTACCTCCACAGTCAAGTGAGGTTTTCGGATTCTGGATCGTCAATGGAGTCGGGCCGCAAAAATGGAGTACGCCCGGTTCCACCGAGCAAGGCATCGACTACGTTATTGATAGTGCGAAAATTAATCTGGGAGTGCAACCGAATCAAATCGGAGCGGCACTTCGGGTTAATCAAGGACAGTGGAAAGACGCCCATCCTCTGCTGATGAATCTCCATGGCTCGCCCCGCACCTACCTAACGCCAACCGAGATTTTCGAACGCCGACAAGAAGGGATCATCATTGTCGAGGACAATAGCGCTGCATGCGAATGGAAGCAGTTCTGCGTTACGCAGGAGGAATGGCAAAGGCTTTTGGACAGACATCCTCATGCGACCGAAGTTCGCCGCGTGTACAACGAGGCATGTGATCTGATCACCGCCGGCGATGCCCAAAAAGAAGAATCGACGCCGCCCGCCTGAATCTTGTGCACCGCACACCAACCTCCTCCAATCCACCCCCGCCCCGTGCGCCGAACTTCGCGCGCGAGGCCTGGGTGGTTGTTTTAATTTTGCCCAACCGCGCCCGATTGACGAAATCTCCAAACACTGCTTAAATGCGCACTAGAGGACAGTCACCTCAGAGCACTGCTCATGCACCAAGCCCACGAAGAAGACCTCCAAGTAATTCTCAAACTCGCCAAAAGCTTACCGCGACCTTTTGGCGCCGACATCGCGGTATTTCCCCGCGGCAATCAACGCCTGACTATCCAAGCTGCACACGAGATGACACCGCCCGCAGGCCGATTCTATGTGAGCATCGTTGGATTGCGCGCTAGAAACCCGCTTCCACTAGACCATCTCCGCATCAAAACGCGAATCAACTATCGCGTTCAACAACAGTCTGACGATGCTGCAAAATGGTTGATAACGCAGCTTTTGAATGACGGGTGCAGCAATCCTGACGTCATCATCGTTGCCGCTCAGCAGTGGCTGCCACACATCTATCTCGAGTTGATCGAGGTAATGATCGCGCAGCGAAGACCAAAAACAGCGCGCGACTTCGCGCTGCTTCCGCGCTTTGTGCCCCACAGTCCATCGAGCCTCTCAAGAAATGCTTCGCGCCCACCAACCGCCGAAAGCATCGGCCTTGGTCGAGATGCAGGAACCTACGCCCCATCGCGAGAATTCCGTCTCTACCTTGCGGCACACGGCCTGAACGTTTAGTGTTCCATCAACTCACGGCAACCCATCGCCTGATTGTCGCCTTCCCGCGCAATCAGGTTATTTTTTTATTACCCACTATTTTACAACCATCACGCGCTCGTTTTTTCCTAAATCCCCGCGCTCAACATCCATCATATACAGTGCGAGCCCCGCAGCACCCGAACGCTTCCCGTCAAAACCGTGCTTTTCTAAAATCTCCACAGCTCTATCCAAAACACCCTCGTCAACAGCGCGCGTTCCTGAATGCGAACCCGTATCATGAAACTCTTTTATCGATTTAATATCACGTGCTGAAAAATTTATAAACGGCTTTATCGCATGCAAATCATCCGATTCAGTTTGTCCCGCACAGACATGCAAGCGAATTGTTGAGAGAAGCGACGCGCGAAATCGTCGATCCGCCCGATGATGCTCCTCGTTCGACACAACTTGTCCTTGCCAATACAAAAAACTATCGCGCAGCCGTCCCGAATCCATCGGCATATAAACCCGCTCAGGTTTTACATTCAAAATCTCATGAACAAAATCATCGTAAGAAAAATTTTCTGACTCTGCGGCAAGCGCCTGCGTAACATCAACACCCTTCACATTGTTTGTAAGTTTCAAAATTTCCGACGATGTTAATTTCTTTTTTCCTAAATCGATTTGGAAAATTTCCGCGCGCGCATGCGACAAACGATCGATCGTCGCCTGATCTGCATCGGACCCGATAATAAATTTCGGCGCTGGCAAATTATGTTTTCTAAAATATTCCGCAAGCACTGCACCGCGCTCGTCTTCCAAAACAAGCGAGATTCTTGGTACAGCAACTGTTTCAGCTCGATCGGGACCAACCTGAGTTTTCATCCACAAAACACGCGCAAATTCGCGGTACATAAGCGCAAGCTGCTGCACATTATTGAGCGGATGCGACGTACTAGCTTCTTTAAAAATAATTTCCCCAAGCCCTTCACCCCGCAAATTTAATTTTGCCAGAAGCGTGGTGCTAAAGCGATCTTCTCCTGGAAATTTTATTTCATGCATCCAGCGATCCACAATTTCTTCCGACATAAATTCCGGAGAACGTTCTTGTCGCACAATTGCATGATCAGGAGTATCTGAAAAAATTTCTTTCATAAAAAATATCTCTATCCATAATATCATAAAAAAGAAAGGGCGCTGCAAAGACTAGACCTATTGATATGATCATGTCTACTATTGACGATAAAACAATAACATGGTTAACTAAGATTCGGTCATTGTGGCCAATCAAGAGGTAGCTATGGCTACAGAAGAAGAGTTTAGGAATCGGTTCTATCAAGTACGAGGTATGGCCCCGATCTTACCCTTAGGCGCTGAGCATGCTCGGCTATACTCCGATCATCTTAGCGCTCTTGCACGACGACAACACTACGGAGACACCACCGGCGATCCCGCGATTGATATCCTAGCGAAAGATGGGGATATGCGTCCGGAAACCGAGTACTTCCTCAGAGAGCTGCTTGCAACGGAGCTGGTGACGGTCGGTCAGCCCGTGATGTCAGGACAAATTCTCGTTGTTGGAGATTTGTTTTCAACAAAGCCACCCGCCATCACGGAAACCTACCGCTTGTGGCGAAACGGTCACGGCTGTCACATTGACAGCACAACCCCCTTTTGGCGCACCGTCGGCCTACCGCCAACATCCGGTACAAGCCCGCTCGCAACGGTGCGTGTGATGAATGGCGATTGGACGAGCGCTCATCCTACGCTCAAAAAAGGCTATACTGATGATTTCGAGGTCATCGGTGTTGCGGATGCTAAAGCGTTTACGATTGATCCATTCCGACGGTATGCCATCCGTCTTGGAGCAGGCGAACGCGACTGGCGCGAGATGCACATGGGCTATTACGCCATCCAAGCAGCAATCTTGCGGCATCCGCATGCTGCCGAATTCCAGCGTTTTTACGATGAAGCCTTAGGGCTGATCGAACAAGCCGAGGCCGCCCAAAAAGAGAAGGTGACGCCGCCCGCCTGAATTTTGTGCGCCGCACACCAACCCCCCCAACCACCCTTCGCCCCGTGCGCCGAACTTCGCGCGCGAGGCTCCGGGTGGTTTTTTGTATTGCTCATGAAAAAATTAAAACACAGTTTTTCCACACTTGACGCGTCAAATAATCATGATATAGTCAATCCACTAATTGATTTTTACAAATTCTATGGGAGAGAATTTAAACGAAGCTGAATTACCAATTGCAACAAATCCGTTCGAGCGATTTGTTATTTTCATGTTGCAAAAACTCGACAACCGAACGATTACGATCGAGAGAAATGTAAACGACATAATCGAAACACAAGCATTTTTAGTCAGTCAAATGGTTACGCATGATGAGCTTGATGAAAAGCTAGAAACAAAACTAGACGCGAAATTAGATGCAAAATTAAGCAAATTCGGAGCAACCCTTAAAGAAGAAATTACGACAGACCTCAAAACATATTTCACATCTGTTTTTGAAAATAACCGAAAAGAAATTCAAGCACTCCTGAAAAAATGTGACAGAAGAACTGACGAATACAATTGCGCACATCGCCGTTTTTTGAGTTAAAAAAAGAACGACTTGTTACTGCGCGCAGCAGCATACAAATCGCCCAAACCCTCATTTAGCGAGAGGGTTCCACTGAAAGACCAGAAGGTTGCGTGGATCCTGTGGAGTCCGATCCGATCCGCCGTCGTAGATGTCCGACCACAGCTCTCGAGAGTTCTCGGGACTTGAATAGCAGGAGGTGCACAGTCGGTCCGCCGTAAGCCTGATCCGACCGGAATCATCACCCGCAAAGACCACAGAGACCTCGGAGACAAACACTTCGCGCAAATCAACTGAGCTGCGACCTCGACGCGGCCCCTTCGTAGCGAGCCCCATCCGACAAGGAAGGGTCAGTCGCGCGTAGCGACTCTCTAAACGCGCGGAAACTTCGCGGGCGTCCTCGAAGCCGTAGCAGCACTGCTGGATGCCGCCTCCAAAATAGAAATGGATCCGCCCCCGAAACCCCTTGAGTTTCCGTTGCGCCTGGATTGTTTGAATCACCGACGCCTGACCTGCAGGAGGAGCCAGACAGTCCAAACTCCCCTGAGCAAGCCAGCAACCGATTTCCCGGCCCTTGTCATCGTATTCGATGGCAAAAATACCCGGGTGGTCGGCGCAGAGCATTCCCATGAGAACCGACTGCTGATTCTCAGGATCGATCGGCACAAAGCCGACGTCGGCCATGCGCTGAGCCCAAAGCGAGCCTCGAGCTCCGATCGTACAAAAATCATCATGCTGTTCCACTGCTCCGAAATCGACGAACTCGTCGTTTTTGCCCCAGACCTGAAGCAGGTATATAGGCCAATGGAAATAGCCCTCTGCAGCCCTGACTCCTGCGAGATATTCGCCCGTCACCGCGCTATAGTTTGCGCCGCCCGGACCTCCCCACATCGTCATGCGAACTTGATCACCTGAGAACACATTACAATATTTCGGTCGAACCTTATGCATCGCTTATCCTAACACCCACACGTTGATCGTGGGCGAATTCAAAAAGCCTACTCGACAGCAGGCTTTTTGTCAATCGAAGATCCGCCAACTACAACCGCTTCTGCAGCTCGCCGAGTTTTTCCTCCGCCTCCTTCAATTTCCCTCGTTCTTTTTCAATCACCGCAGTCGGCGCGCGTCCAACGAATTCTTCGTTCGACAATTTCGCGCGCAACGTTTCGATATAGTGCGAAACAGAATCGCGCTCTGCTTCGAGTTTGATTTTTTCATCCGGCGACTCGCTCGATTCTGGTTTTGGAATGGTAATCACCCCTTCCTCAATCACCGACGCAAGCTGACCTTCTGGCGCCGCGTCCGCAAAAAGAATTTCGCAGCGCGACAGCTTTTCAATCACCATCTGATGGAGTGCAAGCGACTGTTTCATTTTTGTCACAATCGTAACCGGCACAATCGCACCCGCTGGAACTTTGTAATCATTTTTGAGCGCACGAATTGCGGTGATCACATTTTGGGCATGCGCAAATTCGCGCTCCGCTTCTAGATAGAGCGCCATGCTTACATATTCTGGCCACGGCGCAATCATCAAGAAATCTTTTTCGTTTTTTGCATACGTCGCCTGCCAAATTACTTCCGTCACAAACGGCATATATGGATGCCAGAGCTTGAGCAAGTTTTGCAAAACGTAATGCAAAATTACAATTTTACCACCCTCAACTTTTGCGCCTTCCAAATACCAATCCGCCAATTCATTCCAGGTGAAATCGCGAAGCACTTCGCCCGCGCGCGAGAACTCAAACTTTTCCATTGACTCAGAAAATGTTCGTGCCGCTTCTGCAAAACGCGAGAGCAACCATTTGTCCATTGTTGTGAGCGGAAGTTCCTCAACTTCTGATTGCGAAATAATTCGGCGCTCTTCGCTGTCCTGCGAAACAATGAAGCGCGAAATATTCCAGAGTTTATTCGTGAAATTTCGAAAGCCCGCAATCTTTTCTTCCGACACGCGCAAATCATTTCCCGGAGTCTGTCCAATCAAAAGCGCGAGACGAACCGCATCTGTTCCATATTTTGGAATCACATCGAGCGGATCAATTCCGTTTCCGAGCGACTTCGACATCTTGCGTCCCTGTGCGTCGCGCACAAGTCCGTGCAAATACACATACTTAAACGGCACTTCGCCGAGCGCGTAGGTCGTCATCAAAATCATACGTGCAACCCAGATCGACAAAATATCGTATCCTGTTTCGAGCACATCATTCGGATGGTATGTCTGCAAATCCCCAACCTGCGATCCACTCGCATCAAACTCGCGAATCGTTGCATGACCATTCACCGAATATTCCTCAGTCGTTTCAACCGCGCTCACGCCGTAATTTTTGAGCAAACTAATCGTCGCGCCATGGGTCACCACGACAACCGTTCGTCCTTTAAATTCCGCAAGTAATTCCTGCATGAATTCCTCTGAACGCTTTTTCAATTCCATGTATGGCTCAATTCCTTGCTGCGCGGTCGAGTACCAATTACTCAGCGGTCCGCGTGCCTGCAAATATTCTTCGATTGTTTTTCCTTCGAGTTCGCCCGTTCCAACTTCACGAATGCGATCGTCGAAGCGAACCTCGAGTCCCATTTTTTCCGACAAAATTTCCGCAGTTTCTTTGGTGCGCAAAACGGGCGATGCAATAATCGCAACAGGATTTTCACGCCCGAGCAATTCACCGCACTTCGCAATTTGCAGTTTGCCTTCGTCGGTCAAACCATTTTGTGCATCGAAAATTTCGGAATCCATCACCCCGTTCACATTGCTCCACGCCTGACCATGGCGCACAAAAATCACGCGCGTGTATGGCCACCCAAGCGTTGAGAACGTCCACATACCCGAAGAGAACCAGGTATCGAGTGCATCAGGATCCTGAACAACCGAGCCACTGCAATGTGGACACACCTCAACATTATCAACCGAACAAATCGGCTCTGCGCACTCCGCCGTTTTCTGCTGCTCGCAATACCAAACCGGAATGCGATGTCCGTACCAAATCTGACGCGAGATACACCAGTCGCGCAAATTATCCACCCAATTGAAATATGTTTTATCAAAACGCTCCGGCAAAATATTCACTTGATCCGTTGCAACAACATGGCGCATCGTATCTTTGAGCGAAACCATTTGTCCATCTTCAAGTCCTGCAATCGGTCGGCGCATCGACTGATTGAACGCAAACTTTTTGTTCACATCAACAAACCACTGCAATTTTGGCAGCGGTAAAATTTCTGTTTCACAGCGCGAACACACCGGAACATTCTGATCAATCTCTTCTTCCTTCTCAATCAAATTTTCCGCGCGAAGCCACGCAACAACTTTTTCGCGCGCTTCCTCAAGCGTGAGTCCCGCGTAATCACTTCCCGCCTCCGCTGTCATCAGACCATCCTCACCAATAATCTGAATGAGTGGTAAATCATGTTGGAGCGCCATCTGGTAATCAACGTTGCTATGCGCCGGCGTCACACCAAGCGCGCCGCTTCCAAATTCTTTTTCAACATTATGATCCGCGATAACTCGAATCGAAAGCTTCGTGCCGCCCACACCGCCAAACGGAACTTCAATTGTTTTTCCAATCATCGCAGTATAACGTTCATCGCTTGGATGAACTGCGATTGCCGCGTCGCCCAATTTTGTTTCTGGCTGCGTCGACGCAATCGTCACCGGAAATTCGTGGCCGTATTTAAAATAATAGAGCACCGATTTTCGCGCCTTTGATTCTACTTCGTCATCTGATAATGTCGACGCACAGCGAGAACACCAATTGATCACGCGCTTGCCACGATAAATCAAACCATCTTTATACATTTTCTGAAACATCACACGAACGCCATGCGAACGCTCTTCATCGAGTGTGAATGCCTCGCGCGACCAATCGAGCGACGCGCCCATTTTTCGAAATTGCAATTTGATGCGATCGCGTTTCGCATCAATAAAATCATCGATGCGACGAACAAGCTCCTCGCGACCCAAATCGTGACGCGTTTTTTTCTCTTCTTTTAAAATTTGTTTTTCAACAACATTCTGCGTTGCAAGCGCCGCATGATCCGTTCCCGGAATCCACAGCGCGCGCTTCCCGTTCATGCGATGGTAGCGAATCAGCGAATCCTCAATCGCAAGCATCGTCGCATGCCCAATATGAAGCGTTGCCGTTGCGTTTGGCGGCGGCACCACAATCGTATATGGCTCGCGCGACGCAAAATCCGGCAGGTTCTCCGGGATAAACGACCCCGATTCCTCCCACGCTGCATAAATCGAATCTTCAAATTGTTGTGGCTCGTAAGCCTTTGGCATGTCGCTCATAAAGTGCACGTTAGTGTATGTATCCTAGCGGAAAAAGCGCTCGAATGCAAAAATGATTGACATAACTGACAAAACGTTATCAAACACACCCTTTTCTGCTAAGATGACGGCTCTCGTGTGTATAGTCCGAACCTGACAAAAAAAGCATTGACCGAACGACAAAAATAAGATACACTTGAACGTCAATCTAGGCCTTAAATAAGCGAAAAATGGCACTTAAATCCGCGGCACAATTTAAACAAGCGATGAGCACTGTCCAATCAGTGCTTGTTGTGCTGCGCCCAAATCCCAGTGTCGATGAAATCGTCGCAAGTCTCGCAATTGCCTCAAACCTTCGTCGATCCGACAAACAGGTGCGCGTCGTTTCTCAAAATTTTTCTGCCCCAACCGCACTCAACTTTCTTCCAGCGACAACAGAAATTAAGCCGAGCATCGGCCAACTTCAAGACTTAACCATCTCCATTCAACTGCCAAACGATGGCCTTGAAAACATCCATCACGAAATTATCGATGGCAAACTTGTAATTAATGTAACGCCAAAATCGGGGACAATTTCAGCGCAAAACCTCACAACGAACCAATCCCCCTTTCGCTTCGACGCAATTATTGTTGTTGGCGCGCAAGATCTCGCATCACTCGGCGCAACCTATTCCCAAAACACCACACTTTTTAACGCCGTCCCCGTAATCGCCATCGACTATTCGCCAGCACACGAACAGTTCGGCCACATTAACCTCATTGACATCACCCTCAGCAGTGTTTGCGAAGTCGTCTACGCACTTTTTTCAGAAAACAACGAATCAATCACTCAACCAACCGCGCAACTACTCCTAACCGGAATGATTGCCGCAACCCAAAGTTTCAAAACACGTGCCGTGAATGCGCGCACTTTGCAAACCGCAAGCGCACTCATCTCACTCGGCGCCGACCGTGAGCTCACCGTCCATAACCTCTTCCGCCAGCGAACCGTCGCCGCACTCAAGCTGTGGGGCGCTGCATTGTCACACCTACAAAGCGACGCGCAGCAACCGCTCATGTGGAGCACTCTCACCCGCGAAGATTTTGCACGCGCCGGAGCCGCCGAATCCGACCTGCAAGATCTTATGAGCGAACTCATCCATACCGCCCCCCACGCAAAAGTTTTTGCCCTTATTTTTGAACACCCAACAAACCTCGGTGAAGTTGTAATTACAATTGATGCCCAGCGCCCTTACAACGCACAGCGACTTGTAAGCGGCTTCGTCGGATGGACCGGAACAGCCGATCAAACAACCGTTCGGATTCAAAACACAACTCTCAGCGACGTTCTTCAAAAAGTTTCCAACGTTCTGCGCGCAAAAATGCGCGAGTAAAAAAATCGCCCGACTGCACGAATGCGGCCGGGACTTAGCTGAGGTTCGTCAGCTTTGTAGTAGCACTAAGCAGTGCCAAACGAACTCGCAAGCTCCAAGACTGCCGCCGTTATAGCGGGTGTAATGAACACCTGGCAAAACGGGTCGCGGTTTTCAACTGCAGTTTGCTGCGATGGCGGCAATGTGAGCAGGAACCGACTACGATAAAACCGTTTTCTAAAAAAATGCTCCTGGCCCGTATCTGGTCCAAACGCCATTTGCAGATGATTAGTCGAAAACCTCCCGCTCCACGCACAGCTCTCGTCTGGACCCCACTCCAAATAGGTCTTCACGACCCATGGCTCTGCTGGAACGCTGTCGTGAGGCACCCACATCACAGTGACCGATGCCTTTGTCTGGTCGCTCTCGATAAGCACCCCATTTTTTGGCCACCGTTCTGGTGCAACCAAGCTCATGCGCCTACTATCCGGGTGTATTTTCAAATGATTCGCCGAGCGTCCTGTCATGACGTGACCCTCCTTTTTTCACAGGTCTGCATAAGGATAAACCTTGTGCAAAATTTATGCAACTAATTTTAAAAAATACTCTTTACAGAGTGAGTTTTCTAGATAGGCCAGCTGGGATTCGCTCTCGCGCTTCCCGCGCTCGAGTCCCCGGGAATGCACGATGCGACCTGCGCACGCTCGGTCGCGTGCATTCCCTTCGAATCCCAGCTGGGATTCCTGCGCGCTGTGGACGCGCGCAGCCGGGGCAGTCAGAATTGCCCCCGGCAATTCCTTTGTGCCCTTCGATTCCCATCTTTGGAACCTATTTAAAAAACCCACTCTTTGCAGAGTGGATTTTTTAAATAGGCCAGCTGGGATTCGAACCCAGGACCCCAGCGTTATAAGCACTGTGCTCTTACCAACTGAGCTACTGGCCCGAGTGAGGAAACAAATTGAGCGCTCGCGCTCGAATTGATTCCGAGCGAGGGCCAGTTAGCTACGAGCAACCCTATGGGTTGCGAAGTATCTATGGCCCGAGTGAGCAAACATATAAATGCAGATACTCGATTTGAACGCTGCCACTCTACCACTTCCCCATAATTCTTTCAAATAAAAAAGCCCGTACACACACCGTTGCGTATGCACAGGCCAAGCCAAAATCAACAAGCTCAAAGTCTGTTATTGGCAAGTTACCTAACGGAGACAGTGCAACGTGGTCGCGCCTAGGCCGTAGAAATCAGTCTCCACCTTTACAGTGTGAGTTGCACACACTGCAACAAATTTGCTTGGCTCGAAGGTGTTGGGCTTCACCACCATCCACCGATCCCGACGTGTGCCTCGCAACAAAACCACATTGCAGCGCCGTACAACATCACCGACGAACAGTCCTCGGCCGCAGACACCGCACCGATACGTCTCCTTGAGAATCTTTTCCAGTTGGCACTTCGGGCAATCCGGCTCCCCAAAGTATTGCCCCGGAATTACCCTCCCGAAAAGAAACAGCGCGAACTTCTCCGCGTCCGTATGCCCGCACACATAAGCTTGTTTCTTCGAACAGGCCTTAACAACTACGCAGCAAGTATCGAATCGAGCATTTAGTGGCATTTCCACTTTAAACATGGTTCACCTCCATTCCCCCATACTACCCGACTACCCCCACCTGTCAACCCTCGACTTTCTCCCCCGTTTGCGCTACCATTCCTATATATGAAGCACAACCTTCGCCTTCCTTGGCTCAAACCACTCATCAAAACCTTCCCAAACGCGGAAGTTTTTCTGGTTGGTGGCATGGTTCGTGACCTTATCCTCAAACGCGAAAGCAAGGATATCGACCTCGTTGTCCGCGGCGTCCCCCTCGAGCGCCTCATCTCATTTCTCAAAAAACAGGGCAAAGTCGACGTTGTCGGCAAAACGTTTGGCGTCATCAAATTCGCCTACAAAAAAGAACCGCAAATCGACATCGCGCTCCCTCGAACTGAAGTCGCTGGTGGCTCCGGCGAATATCGCGACGTGAACGTTAATTTCAATTTTGCGCTCCCAATCGAAGACGATCTCAGCCGCCGCGACTTAACCATCAACGCAATCGCGCTCAACCTCATCGACAACACACTTGTCGACCCATTCGGCGGTCGCGCTGACATCAAATCAAAAACCATTCGCGCCGTTGGCAAACCTGAAATTCGCTTTCAAGAAGATTACACACGACTTCTTCGCGCGCTCCGCTTTGCGTGCCAATTCGGTTTTACGATCGAACCAAAAACCGCACGCGCTATCAAAGCCCTCCTCCCTCACCTGAACGAATTAAACGCACTCGGCGAACGCAAAGTTCCGTACGAACTCATCGGCCGCGAGCTCGTGAAATCACTCGTTTCAAACCCGGTTCGATTCATGGAACTCTGGGATTCTTTTGGGGCGTTCGAACATGTCATGCCCGAACTTTTGAAAATGCACAAATGTCCGCAGCCAAAAAATTATCACGCCGAGGGCGACGTCTGGAAACACACCGTGCTCGCGCTCGCGAATTTGCATGGCAAACCATATCAGCAATTTCTTAAAAAGTTGCCACCAATTTATCAGGCACCAAAAAAAGCAACACCAACACAATACGTTGCCGTTTTGCTCCACGACGTTGCAAAACCACTAACAATCCAAACTCCGAAAAAAGATGGCGTCGACCGCATTCGATTCACGGGCCACGACACCGAAGGCGCGAAAGTTGCACGCACCATCACAAACCGACTTCGCTTATCGTCTGTTGAAGGCGTTAACATCGATTCTGATTTGCTCGTCTGGCTCGTCGAACACCACCTTCTCGCCGTACAGGCAGATGTGCTCGACATGAAAGAAACGACCATTGAAAAATATTTCTTGCGCGACCTCGAACGCGGACGCGAACTTTTAACAATGCTCTTCGGCGACGGATCGGCAACAGTTCCCGAAAAAGTTGCCGATAAAAAACGCCACCTCGACGACGTTTTACTTCGAATTAAAAAACTTCTCAAAACCCGCGGCGGCCGCCAATCACTTCCTGATCCACTCGTGAACGGAAGCGACCTTATTGCTGCGTTTAAAATCACGCCAGGACCTCGTATCGGCGAACTTCTCGGCATCGCGCGTGAAGCTCAGCTCTCCGGAAAAATCAGAACGAAAGCTCAAGGACTTACATTTTTAAAAAAAATACTATAACGAAACTACCGAAGACCTATACTTGCACATAAGCAACATATGTGCTACGTTAGCGCTCTCGCACCTCACGCGAGTCAGACAGGTCCTTCACATGAAGAGAATCATCTTTGTCCGTGAGCCTCGAAGATACAACACAGACTTTGTTCCAAAAAAGCCGAGACAGGAATTTGAGAGATCGCTTCCGCTCTGGACGGGGCATGCAACGAGCGCGCCAACCAAGGTCTGCTTAGGGTCCTATGGCTACCTCAAACTGACGGGGATGGCTCTTCAGCAGATGAACCCCTCGTGGACATTTGCTTATGAACCATCTCTTAACAATTCAGGCCGAGAGATGCCTGATGATTTGGAGGCAGCGATCGCTAAGGTGCATACAGTGATTGAGAGTTATGAGACCTTGTGTACAACACTCGTTCTCGTCCTTGATGCCGAACTGCTCACCAGTTTTTTCCGGAGGTTCACAAAATTAGGTTTTGACAGCAATCACAGTCTTAAACCCGGGGAGGCTTTGGTCATCGATGTCAGCGAGCCTACCAGGTTCACCCGGTGCTGCGCTTCGTAAATTGACGTCGCACAGACGCACCATCCCCTGCCGCACGATTTTGCTCAACACAATATCATGCGGTTTTTTTATTACCAATATAAAAAAGAACACAGACCGCCCCATACACACCCGTTACGGCATGCCACGAAACTGCATCTGTGCTTTTGTTTTCTAGCCGAAAATTGTTATATCTCAGGCGGAGGCCACCGAAATTCGCGATACTCCCCATCACGCGAAATGATACACGCCTCGCCGCCCCTCAGCGCAAAACGCGGATGAGGCGCGCGCACATCTGATCGATTGAGCAGAATCTGGTTAATCACCTCTCGATCAAGAATCGCAATGAACACATCGCATCCAATCTGCGCGTTGAAATGTCGTATCACTTGCCGCACAAATGCGCCGTACTCCTGCTCGTCATTCTCCTCAATGCCCTTACGAAAGAACGCGTTAACGGGTCTAATAGCCTGGTCTGTCTTACCAGTACACCCACGAAAAATGCTAGCAACCTCAAGCGCAACGCGCGTTTGTCCTACGTGAACAATGCGGTGAGCAGCATTCTCCAGGCTATCGAGATACGTTTTGACTTGCAGCATAACCTTTTCGGCGCGCTGCAAATCTTCCGACAAGGGTTTGCAATCATTGTCCCTATCGGCTTTTACAACCAAGACCCAGATAGGTAAGATTGCAGCAACTTCGCTGTGAGGTGTCATGACAAATCCTCCTCGCAAAAAGCTCACGATGCAAAATTCTAACACCACTGCCTCAAAAAAACAAGACCCCGCCGAGTGGCGAGGTCTTGTGAATTGAAATTATTGAAATTTCGATTACTTTTTTGCTTTCGCAACAGGTTTTGCACCTACTGCACGCTTTTCTGTCATGCGCTTGGTTGAATCCATTGCGTATGAGATGTCTGCGCGACGAACCTTGAATTCGCGAACGATTTCAATTTTCTTGATTGTTGGAGATGCGAGAGGAAAAATCTTCTCTACACCAACAGTACCAGATTTCTTGTAAACGATGATGGTTGCGCCAACTTCCTTGCGGTGTGAGCGTTTTAATACCAAACCTTCGTATACCTGGATACG
>Ga0172380_10005632_pt1 | contig 15072 bp, 12 predicted proteins | sample Leawe162metaG_FD_119747 | JGI IMG/M metagenome (GOLD analysis project Ga0172380, IMG submission 119747) | Leachate microbial communities from a municipal landfill in Southern Ontario, Canada - Leachate well 162 metaG | ecosystem: Engineered > Solid waste > Landfill > Unclassified | place...
CGGGTTCGAGCCCCGTCTCTCCCGCCACTCTACCGCCCCGGCTCGGATTAAAAGCCATCCAGCCCGGGCGGCGGGGGGGGGCGCTCGTCATTATCCGCCCAAGCGCTGATCAATCATCCGGGGCTTGGGCTTGCGATGATCCGCCGCATAAGCGCAAAAAAAAACCGGACGTCAACCTGCCAATCGGAGGCAACATGAATAAATCGTTATTCCCCATCCTTGCGGTCCTGATGCTTTCCGCCCCGGAACTGCTAGCCCAGACAAACGGCGCAGGCGAGCTTCTCCCGCCTCCGGAAGAACCCTCCGCAACCGCCGATGATTCCGGCTACGCGGTGCTGGCGCGCGTGGACAAACTGCTCCAGGAAAACGACCCGGCCGGCGCCGAAACGCTTGCTTCGGAAAGCCTCAACCGCATCGAAGGACTGCGCTCTTTCTTTTTCAGCAAATATATCAGCGCGCTGCTGGCGCAGGACAAGGCTGCCGGGGCGCGCGACCTTTTTGCGCAATCGGCGCCAAATAATCCTGAACTGGCCCGCTCCGCGCTGGACCTCTTCCACGCCTACTACATGAAAAAGGGCGACGCGGAAGCCCTGATCGAATGGACAAAGCATGCCTCGCAGCTGCCCCTTCCCGGCGACCTTACCGGCAGGGTGTTTGCATGGCAACTGCAGGCGGCCTGCTCCGGCGGCGTCTCCGCCAAGGCCGGCGCCACGATCAAGGAGGCCGCTGCCAGGTGCGACCCGGAAACCTGCCGCGCAGTATTTGCCCCGGCCATCGAAGATCTTATCAAGGGCGGCAAATACGAAGATGCCTCCAGGCTCCTGCAAATGATTGAAAGCGCATGCCGGGGCAAGGCGCCCCTGCTCTCCCTGGCATGCGCCGCAAGGGCGCGCATCGCCGTAATGGAAAAGCGGTGGGACGATGCCGGAAACTTCATAATTAAAAACGCAGGGATAATGTCTGAAGGCGACCTGGCCGGGGCAATATCCTTCTGCGCCTCCTCCGCCCGGGACAAAAACGAAATTGAAACCGTGGAGAAAATCTGCAGCGTCGTGTTCGAAAAACAGAAAGACAAGCCCCAGGCCCGGCAGGAGGCAGCCGCCTGCTCCCTCAGAATGTCCGCCGCCGGCATGCCGGGAGAAATCCCCGCCAAGCTCGAGCGTTTCCTGGCCGGCGGCATGGCCCCCGACGCCCTCTTTGCGCTTTTCAACAATTATTTTTACCAGGTTGTCCTTTTGAAAGAAGGCGATCACGGGCGGAACATGCTGGGCTTCGGCAAAAAACTGTACGCCCGGCTCGGCAGCACCGAAGCCAAAAAGCAGGCGGCGGTGCTGCTCGTTGACGGCTGCTTCATCGCCGGCGATTACGCCGGCGCGCTCGAAACCGTTGAGGCCAACAAGGCGCTCTGGGGCGCGGACTGGAGCGAATCGGCAACAATCAAAATAGGGGCGCACCTGGCGCTCCAGAACAACCGGTACAAGGAGTCCGTGGAAGGCTTCCGGAAATACATGGACTATCTCTCGAAAAACAACGAGGTGCTGCGCGACCCTTTATCCGGCCAGCTCTACACGAGCGACATGATGCTCGGATTCAACGCCATGCGAATCGGCGACATTCTCCGGGACAAACTCGCCGACCGGGAAGGAGCCCGCAAAGCTTATGAGGAAGCCGGGCGTTACCTCGCAAAAGCCGCCGCCTCGGCCGGGCCGAACAGCCTGGAGGCAAATTATATAAACGAACAAATGAAAGCGCTTGCTGACCGCAAAAAGTGAGTTGTTACGGGCCCCGGGGTTCTGAGGCCGGGCTGTCGGCGCTACCCTTTACCAGACCATGACAAATGAAGCATCATCCGACGGCAGTGCGGGCGTGGTTTCAACCCAAACCCTCCGCCTAAACCTTCCCCCGGAAGGCCTGAAGCTGGAAAACGGAGGGGTTCTGCCGGAAGTGCAGGTGGCGTATGAAACATACGGGCGCCTGGCCCCCGGCGGCAACAACGCGGTTTTCATCTGCCACGCCCTCACCGGCGACGCCCATGTTGCCGGCTTCCATTCGAAGGAAGACGCCAAACCCGGGTGGTGGGACGCCATGATCGGCCCGGGCAAAGGCATAGACACCGGGCGTTTTTACGTGATATGCGCGAACATACTCGGCGGATGCATGGGCACGACCGGCCCTTCCTCGATAAACCCGCGCACCGGCAGGCCATACGGGTCGAGCTTTCCACCGATAACCATCGGCGACATTGTCGCGGTGCAGTACCTGCTCCTGCGCCAGCTCGGCATTAACCGCCTCGCCGCGGTAGTGGGCGGCTCGCTCGGCGGCATGCAGGTTCTCGAGTGGAGCATCCGCTATTCGCAGATGGTTGACAAGTGCATTTGCATCGCCTCCGGCATGAACCTTTCAGCGCAGGCCCTGGCCTTCGACATCGTCGGCCGGAACGCCATCACCGCGGACCCGGCATGGTCCCAGGGCGACTATTACCAGACCGAGCAGAAACCCGCCCAGGGCCTCTCCCAGGCGCGCATGATCGGCCACATCACCTACCTTTCTTCCGAAAACATGAAGGCGAAATTCGGCCGCGAAAAGAAAGAAATAAAGGAACCCCTGCCGCGCTTTACCACCCCCTTCCAGGTTGAGAGCTACCTGGATCACCAGGGCGCAAAGTTCGTCAGCCGTTTTGACGCCAACTCATATCTCCACATCACCGAGGCAATGGACGTATACGATCTGGCAGAAGACGCGGAGGATCCATCCGAGGCTTTCCGGAACGTTTCGCCCGCCACAAGGTTCCTTGTCATCGCCCTCAGTTCCGACTGGCTCTTCCCCCCCGAGCAATCCCTGCAGCTGGCCAGCGCCCTGGTGCGCGCAGGCAAAAGGGTCAGCTACTGCCTGCTGCGATCCCCTTACGGGCACGATGCCTTCCTTGTGGAAATCGACCACCTGGCCGAGGTGGTGCACTCTTTCCTGGAATCCCCCGACACTCCTTCCCCGGCCGAAGCTCCCAAGGCGGCCGGCAGAACCGCAAAGCGCGCCGGAGATTACGCGCTCATAAACTCGCGCATCGGTAAAAAATCACGCGTGCTTGACCTGGGCTGCGGCGACGGCGAGCTTCTCTGTGACCTCTTCCGGCGCAAGGAAATACTCGGGCTCGGCATGGATATCGACCTGGCGAACATGGTCAGCGCGATCCGGAAGGGGCTGGACATCTTCCAATGCGACCTCGACGCTGGCTTGAGCTCCATTCCCGACAAAGCCTACGACTATGCCATCCTCAGCGAAACCCTCCAGGTCGTGCGCAAGCCGCGCGCGCTGCTGAACGAGATGCTGCGCGTGGCGCGGACCGGGATTGTCATTTTTCCTAACTTCGGCAACTGGCGCTATCGCCTGCGCCTGGGCCTTTCCGGCCGCATGCCTATTTCAGACTCCCTGCCGTTCAACTGGTATGACACCCCTAACATTCACCTGGCCACCCTGCGCGACATTCGCGCCCTCTGCGCCATTGATCACATCCGCATCATCGAGGAAATCTGCCTGCCGCGCGGATTTCCCGACAGCCTTTTCATCCACACCGGATGGCGCAACCTGGGTGCCGACCGGGCTCTGATCATCATCACCAAATAAAAGTAAAGGCGCGCCAAGAGGAGACACCCCCATGAAGCTCAAGGAATGGATGGACCGCTCGCTGCCGGCGATAATTGAATCACTCACGTCAGACATTAACTGCCCGGCGCTCACCAATACGGAAAAAAGCTTCAACCTGGCCGGCCAGAAAGCGGTGCATGCGGTCGTGGAAGACTTCCTGGGCATTTTATTCCCCGGATGCCACGGGTCCGGGCCGATGCTGGAGCGGCACCTGGACGATTTCTACGGCGTCCAGCTGCGCTCGGCCACCGCGCGCCTGGCCGAGCAGGCCGAAAGCGCCTTCCGCTACCAGTGCACTTTTGACAAATGCAAGGACTGCTCCGACTGCCGCGCGCGCGCGGATGAGGCGGTGATTTTCCTCATCAACCAGCTGCCGGAAATACGCAAGGTGCTCCAGAAGGACATCCAGGCCGCCTTCGACGGCGACCCGGCGGCCAAGTCGCTCATGGAAATTGTGCTCAGCTACCCCTGCCTGCAGGCGATCGCCATCCACCGCATTGCTCACGAACTTTACCTTAAAGATGTGCCCCTCATACCGCGCGTCATGTCCGAACTGGCCCACTCGCGCACCGGCATAGACATCCATCCCGGGGCGCGCATCGGGCCCGGGTTTTTCATTGACCACGGCACGGGGGTGGTGATCGGCGAAACCTGCATCATCGGCATGAACGTCAAGGTTTACCAGGGCGTGACGCTGGGCGCGCTGAGCTTCCCCAAGGACGAGCACGGCAACCCGATCAAGGGCATCAAGCGCCATCCCGAGGTCAAGGACAACGTCACCATATACGCCGGCGCCACCATCCTCGGGGGGGAAACGGTGGTGGGCGAAGGCGCGGTGATCGGCGGCAACGTCTGGCTCACCCACTCCGTCCCGGCCCGGGCGAAGGTATACAACCTGCAGCCGAAGCCGGAAATCAAGATATCCGGATAAAATCCGGCATGAAGCCGATAGCGCCATTATTGCTTTGCACGCTCATGCTTGCCGGCGCGGCGCGGGCGGAAACGCGGCCGAACCCCATCATTGTCTGCGACGAGCCCGAACACTGCTTCGGCGCCGTCACCAACGACCGGGTCATCATCCATGAATTCACCCTGTCCAACGAGGGCGATTTCCCGCTCTTCATCCGCGCCGTCCGCACCGACTGCGGGTGCGTCGCCTCCAGGCTGGCCGATGACACTCTCGCCCCGGGCAAAAGCGCGCAGCTTAAAGTTATTTTCGACCTCAAAAAACGCAGCGGCCGGCAATTCCGGCGCATCATCGTTGAATCCAACGACCCCCAGACGCCCCGCCTGATTCTCGCCGTATTCGGGGAAGCCATCGCCCCCGTTGAAATCGTCCCCGACCAGCTCTGGTGGGGAAACCTGCACTCTTCGGCCTCAAACGCGCTTGCGTGCGAAATCAATTTCAGCGAGGGCGACCAGGCCTACATCACCGCGGCGGCCTCGCCCTCCCCCTTGTTCGAGGCCGGGCTCTCAGTCATCCAGCCGCGCCGCAAATACACCCTCACGGTGCGCGCAAAGCCGCCCCTGCAAAGGGGCGAATTTCCTTCGCCCATCCTGCTCACAACCGACCACCCCCGCTACCGCACCCTTGAAATACCCATGCGCGGGCGGATAGTCGGGGACATTTATTCCATTCCCGGGGAGATTGTTCTGGCGCCGGCAAACGGCGAGGCGGTTTCGCGCAGCTTCCTGGTATATTCCGGGATTAAACGAAAATTCAAGATTCTCAACGTGGACGTTCCGGACCCGGCCATCGAAGCACACACAAGGCCCATGTCGGGCTCCAGCGGCTACCGCGTGGACCTGCGCAATCTGCGCCCGGGGCCCGGGCTTGACGGCAAGCAAATCGCCGTCACAACGGATTGCGAAAGCACGCCGGTCCTGAACATCCCCCTGCGCTTGCAGGCAAACGGAGCGCGCTGATGTTCATGATTACAGCAACCATATCAAGACAGGAGGCATTCACGTGAAAGTCTATATCTTCGTGGACATGGAAGGCATAAGCGGCATATCCGGCAGCGATTTTGTCATGGCCGACAAAAGGCTTTATGCCGAGGGCCGCCGGTACTACACGGAGGATGTCAACGCCTGCATCCGCGGCTGTTTCCAGGGCGGCGCAACCGGCGTGATAGTCCGCGACGGGCACGGCGCCGGCAACCACATCGTCTGGGACGCGCTCGACGAGCGCGCCGAACTGGTACAGGGCTGCAGCGGCGGCCAGCGCTTTCCGGGCATTGACGAGTGCAAGGCGCTGATCCTGCTGGGATACCACGCCATGGCAGGGACGGCCGGCGCCCTGCTCGAACACACGTATTCTTCAAGCAGCATCCAGAACTACTGGGTGAACGGCGCGCGCGCGGGAGAAATCGGGATAGACGCCTTGATTGCCGCCGAGCACGGCGTGCCGACCGTCCTCGTCACCGGCGATGACCACGCCTGCCGCGAAGCGGGCGAGTGGATACCCGGCGTCCGGACGTGCGCTGTCAAGCGCGGGCTTTCATGCCAGGGCGCGCGCCTGCTGCCCAAAAACGAAGCCCATCGCCTGATCAGCGAAGCCTCGTCTGCCGCAGTAGCGAGCGCCCCGCAAATGCAGCTGCTCAAATTCAGCCGCCCGGTCAAGCTGCGCGTTGAAGTGACAGAGCGCGGCGCGATCCCGGATCCCCGCGCGCCCAACGTCACCATCATTGACGGCCGCACGTACGAGCGCACCGCGTCAAGCCTGGAGAACGCCCTCTACGGCCGCTAGTTTCCGGCGCCGGGCGCGGGGGGGCTTCAGGCGATGAAGCCGACCTGCTCGGTCTTGAGATTGTCCGGGGGCACCTCCAGGAGAAACCTGGAAGGCGCAAGAAAAATCGCGCCGCCGTTCTGGTCGCGGCGCACGGCCGGCATGCACAAATACAGGTCGTCCTTGGCCCGCGTGACGGCCACATAAAACAGCCGCCGCTCCTCCTCGTCGCCGCCCGGCTCGTTCAGGGACCTCGAAGAAGGGAACATCCCTTCCGCCGCCCACAGGATGAAGACCGCCTTCCATTCCAGCCCCTTGGCCTGGTGGACCGTGCTCAGGCGCAGGCTGTCCGCGGCAATCCCGTCCATGCGATCGGCATCGGCATCAAGGTTTGTCACGAGCGCAACCTCGTTCAGGAATTCCTCGACCGACTCGAACTCGGCCAGGAAGGCGATCAATCCCTTCAAATCCTCCATGCGGCGCTCGTTATCGTCGAAATTATCGAGGATATAAGTGTCATAAAACAAGTTAATGAATCCCAAAATTATCTTGCCCGGGTCGCCCCCGGCGGCCTGGCCTTCATGCAGCACCTGTTCGATTTTGCCCCACGCCCCCCTGGCCGCCCCGGACAGCGCGGAAGAAACTTTGAGTCTTTGCGCGGCGTCGCGGATATTGAAGCGGCCGCCCAGCTGCAGCCATATTTTCGCGGCGGTCCGGTCCCCCACTCCGGGGAAAAGGCAGAGGAGGCGGTCAAAGGCCAGCTGGTCCTTCTCGTTGTGCATGATGCGCAGCAGCGCGCAGGCATCCTTGATGTGGGCCTGCTCGAAAAACCGCAGCCCGGACATGACCGTGAAAGGTATCTGCTCGCGCGCCAGCGCCAGCTGGAGCTCCAGGGCGTGGTAGTGGGCCCGGTAAAGCACGGCGATGTCGCGCCAGGCCAGGCCCGAACGGCGCAGGCTGTGGATGCGGTCAATTACATACCGGGCCTGGTGGGCGCCGTCGCGCAAGACCGCGAAAACCGGCTTGCGGTAGCTCGCGCGGGTCGAGCGCAATGTTTTCTGGAACTGGCGCGGGTTGCCGGCGATGCAGGCGTTGGCGAGCGAAAGAATTTCGGGCACGCTGCGGTAATTAGTCTCCAGCTTGTACTGCCGCGCGTCGGGATATCTTTCCGGGAAAGTAAGGATGTTGCGGTAATCCGCCCCGCGCCACGAATAAATGCTCTGGAAATCGTCGCCCACCACCATGACGTTGCGATGCTTGCCCCCGAGCATGTCCACCAGGTCGGACTGGATCAGGTTGGTATCCTGATACTCGTCCACCATCACGTAGAGGAACTGCTCGCGGTAATCCTCGAGCGCAGCCGGGCTCCTGCGCAAAAGCTCATAGGCGTTGACGAGGAGATCGTCAAAATCCATCGCGTTCTGGCTGCGCTTTTTTGAGTTGAAAAGCCTGAGCGCCGCGAGCACATCGGCGGCATCAACCTTGTGGTCTCCGAAATGCGCCTCAACCGCCTCGGCCAGGGCGCTGCGCCGGTTGACCGCGCCGCTCAAAAGAGAAAGCAGCACTTCGGCGCGCGGGAATTCGCGCGCGGAGAGCTTGAGCTCCTTGATGCATGCGCGCATCAGGCTCAGGGAATCGTCGCGGTCCAGGATCGTGAAATCAAGCGTGTAATCGAGCGTGCGGGCGTGCCGGCGCAGCATGCGGTTGGCCAGATGGTGAAAAGTTCCGCTCCAGAGGCCGGTTACCTCTGGCCCTGCGATGTACCGGGCGCGGTCGAGCATTTCGCGGGCGGCCTTGTTGGTGAAGGTAAGCAGCAGGATCCGCCGGGGCTCGATCCCGCGCGCGACCAGGTTCGCCACGCGGTATACCAGCGTGCGCGTTTTGCCGGTGCCGGCCGCCGCCAACACCAGCATGGGACCGTCGGGCGCATTGACCGTGGCCAGCTGCTCCGGGTTAAGCTCGCGTTCGTAATCAATGGTTGCGCTCATGGGCGGGCGGCGCTCCGGCGCGAGCTTTTATAAAAATGCCAGGCCGCAACGGTTTTGGCGTCCATTATGCGCCCCCGCGCGATGAGGTCATCCAGGCGGCGCGCATCCAGGCAAACGGTGCTGATGTTTTCATCGGGATCCGGCCGGAGCGCTGAAGGAAAGTCTTCCACCTCGGCGAAATAAACAGTTATCTGCTCGTCGCAGTAGCCCGGCGCCGGGAAAATGCGGCCGAGGCGCTCGAGGGCGATCACCCTGCAACCGGTTTCCTCCATGACTTCGCGGCGGGCGCAGGCTGCGGGCTTTTCCCCGCGCTCAAGCGTGCCGGCCGCAACTTCCAGCAGGACGCGCTCCACCGGCTTGCGGAACTGGCGCACCAGGATAAACCGGCGGTCCGGCCGCCGGCACAGCACGGCCACCGCGCCGGGGTGGCGGATGACTTCACGGCCGGTTCTGCGGCCGCCCCGGATGCGCACCTCAAGCAGGTCGAGCCGGAGCAGCCCGCCCCGGAAGACGCATGAAGACTTTATCGTTTTTTCATTCATTTGAGCGCTTGGGTTTTTGAATTTAGATGAATGCCGCCTCAAAAGGAAGATCAAAATACAGCTTTATTGGCCGCATAACCCGCTAGACATGAGCACCTTCGCAGACGGGGGCAATCTAAAAATATTTTTATAGAATATTGACTCTTTTGCTTCATTAATGTAGTATGTGATTTTGATAATTTGCCAACGTAGCTCAGCCGGTAGAGCAGCGCATTCGTAATGCGCGGGTCGTCGGTTCAATTCCGACCGTTGGCTCGGTTACAGCAATTCATCTTCATCGTATTCACGTTCAAGCGTTTATGAAAAAAAACAAAAAGCAGAAGAGTCCGCGTCCGCAAACGGCATCTGCTAAGCCGCCGCCCAAGCAGGCCCCTGCCGTGAAAAAATCCCCGGCGGCGCCCGCAAAGCCCGGCAAAGCTCCGGCGCGCGTTCCCGCCGCCAAGGCAGCCTCCGGCTTGCAGTCCAAACACCTGCAAACGCCACAGGACACCGAGGCCATGAAAATCAGCTCGCAGCTGAGGATCAAGCTGAGCAGCGAGGAGCTGCACGAAAAAGTCAAGGAACTGATCAAGCTGGCGCGCGAGCAGGGCTACCTGACCTTTGCCGACATCAACGAAAGCCTGCCGAACGACCTGATCGACCCGGACGAACTCGAGGGTTTCATCCTGCTCCTGCGCGGGATGGACATCGAGATCATAGACTCGTCGGACGTGGAGCAATACAAGAAACAGGCCGAAAAGGCTGAGCGGGTCGAGCAGGCCAAGTCCCTCGACGCGATGGATGACCCGATCCGCTCCTACATTCACCAGATGGGCCAGGTGCCGCTCCTGACGCGGGCCCAGGAGGTGGAAATATGCAAGCGCATCGAGGAGGCCGAAATCAACTCCCGCGCCCTGTTCAAGGAATTCGGCTTTTCGATGGAAGCTTATTTCGGGCTGGCGGACCACCTCGAAGAGGGCAAGGAGCGTTTCGACCGCATCATCATGGACAAGCACATCGAGGGGCGCGACAAGTACTTCAGGATCATGCCCTCGCTTAAAAAGAAAGTGCGCGCAATCCATTCCAATTTGACAAAACTTTTCGTCAAGATCAACAGCGACCGCGCCAGCCAGGCCAACCTGAAGCGCTGGATGACGCAGTTCAACGCGCTGCACCGCTCCTACGCCAGGATTCTCGACAGCTTTCATTTCAAGCAGAAGGCGATCGAGGACTTCGTGGAAGTATCCAATAAATACCACCAGCACTACCTTGAGCGCGCCGCGCGCGCACACAAGCTCTCCAGGCCCAAGCACCTCAAGAGCTCCTCGCACCGTACGGAGCTGCGCGCGGTCCAGACCGAGCTGAAGAAATCCGAAACCGCATTCTGGATGAAAAATGAAACCTTCGACGCCAAATGCAAGGAGCTGCGCGAGTGGCTCAAGAAGGGGCAGAAGGCCAGGACCGAGATGGCGGAGGCAAACCTGCGCCTCGTGATAAGCATCGTGAAAAAATACATGAACCGCGGGCTAATGTTCCTGGACCTGATCCAGGAAGGCAACACGGGGCTCATGCGCGCCGTTGAGAAGTTCGAGTACAAGCGCGGCTACAAGTTCAGCACCTACGCCACCTGGTGGATCCGCCAGGCGGCCACGCGCGCCATCGCCGACCAGGCCAGGACGATCCGCATCCCGGTCCACATGATCGAAACCATCAACAAGCTGGTCCGTGTTCAGAAACAGCTTTTGCAGGACTTCGGCCGGGAGCCAACCCCGGAAGAAGTCGCCAGCGAAGTCAACCTGCCGGTCGAACGCGTCAGGGAAGTTTTCAAGATGTCCCAGCAGCCCATATCCCTCCAGGCTTCGGTCGGGGACAGCGACGACACCACGTTCGGTGATTTCATCGAGGACAAACCCGCCGAAAACCCGTCGGAGATGGCCGCCTACAGCCTCCTGCGCCAGCGCCTGCAGGAGGTCGTAAACACCCTTTCGGAGCGCGAGCAGAAGGTCGTGCACCTGCGTTTCGGGCTGCTGGATGGTTGCCCGCGGACGCTGGAGGAAGTCGGCAGCATGTTCAACGTAACGCGCGAGCGCATCCGCCAGATAGAAGCCAAGGCGCTGCGCAAGATGCGCCACCCCACCAGGCTGCAGAAGCTTGAAGGCTTTCTTGACATAAAAACATAAAGCGCGAAGGGAGGTTGCAATGAAAGTCACCCCTGGCAATTTTCACCGCCTGTCCGGCTGGCTGGCCTTGATGATTGTAACGCCGTGTTACACGCTCCCCGCCTTTGCCGCGCCGCCGGCCGCATCGCGCATCGAGATTAAGGCCCGCCAGAGAAGCGGCAAGGACATGACGAAGGAGCAGTGCCTGCAGCTTATCAACAGCGTCAGCCTCAGCAAGGACCTGCGCGGGGCCAAGCTGGACGAGGTTGATATTTCCGGCGCCAACCTTGTTTCGGCCGACCTTTCCGAAACCAACCTCAAAAAATCAATCCTCAAGGGCACCAGCCTCATGCGGGCCAACCTGGCTAAGGCAAACCTGGACGGCGCCATTCTCTACGAGGCCGACCTCAACGGGGCGAACCTGAACAACGCCAGCCTGAAAGGCGCCAACCTTATCCGGGCCAACCTGCAAAACGCAACGCTGATCGGGGCGGACCTCAGCAAGGCCATCCTGGTTGACGCCGATTTCAGCGGCGCCAACCTCACGGGTGCCACCATTGAAGGCGCAAAGACAAACGGCGCCGTTTTCAAGGATGCTTACATGCCGGACGGCCAGCTCCATCAATGATCGGCACCTATGAAATACGCAAAACAATTCCTGGCAGAGTCGGCGGAGATCGCCGCAAAGCTTGATGCCCGCGACATCGCCGGCATCGTGCGCCGCCTGGTCGCGGCCAGGCGGCGCAGGGGGCGCGTCTTCGTGCTCGGCGTGGGCGGCAGCGCCGCGGCCGCCTCGCATTTTGTGAACGACCTGCGCAAGCTGGCCGCCATTGACGCCCGCGCCCCGACCGACAACATTTCCGAGCTGACGGCGCGCATCAACGACGAGGGATGGGAAAGCTGCTTCGAAAACTGGCTCAAAACCAGCCGGCTCGGGAGAAATGACGTCGTTTTTGTCTTCTCGGTCGGGGGTGGCGACCGCGCGCGCAACATAAGCCCCAACCTTGTCCGGGCGCTGCAATACGCCAAGGCACGGAAAGCCGTTATCCTGGGCATAGTCGGCCGTGACGGCGGCTACACCGCAAAAGTTGCCGCGGCCCGCGCGATCATACCGGTTGTGAACAAGGACCGCATCACGCCCCACACGGAGTCTTTTCATGCGCTCGTGGCCCACCTGATCATTTCCCACCCACGCCTCCAATCGGCCGCGACCAAATGGGAACGCGAAATGCGAACCGCAAAATAACCGCCCTGAGCCATGCACAATCCGAAATCATTCCCGGCAAGACACAGCTCATGACCAAAGACGATAAACCGCGCGGATTGCGCGGATTAAAGATCAAGATATTCTCGGACGGCGCCGACCTGGATACCATCATTGATGCCCATGGCAGAAAGATTGTCAGCGGCTTCACCACCAACCCCACCCTCATGGCCAAGGCCGGCATAACCAATTACATGGCCTTTGCGGCGGAAGTGCTGCGCGTGGTGCGGGACTTGCCGGTATCCTTCGAGGTTTTTTCCGATGACCTGCCCGGCATGAAGCGCCAGGCCCTCAGGCTCAACGGGCTCGGGCCAAACGTTTACATCAAGATCCCCGTCACCAACACGGAAGGCGTCCCATCCGCGCCCCTGATCCGCGAGCTGGCCGCTCAGGGCTTGAAGCTCAACATAACGGCCATCATGACCGCCGCGCAGGTCGGGCAGGTTGCCGCCGCTCTCGACCCAGGAGTGCCCTCGATCGTCTCGGTGTTTGCCGGGCGCATAGCCGATAGCGGCCGCGACCCGCTGCCCGTAATGAAACACTCCCTTGAAATCCTGAAGCCGCTGCCGGCGGCCGAACTGCTGTGGGCCAGCCCGCGCGAAGTCTTGAACATTGTCCAGGCCGACGCAATCGGCTGCCACATAATAACCGTCACGCCCGACCTCCTCGCCAAAACGGCCAGCCTGGGCAAGGACCTTGATGTTTTCTCGCTTGAAACCGTAAAAATGTTTTACAATGACGCCCTCAAGAGCGGCTTTTCCATTTCTTAATGTTGCCTGGCCGGCGGCGCCCCGTGGGCGCACGCGTGCCGGCGGCGGCGAAAGGCAGACATGATTATCACGCGGACACCATTCAGGATCACACTTGGCGGCGGCGGAACGGACCTTCCCTCTTTCTACGCCAGGCACGGCGGATTCATATTTGCCATGTGCATCAACCGGCACATGTACATCATGCTCAACCGGCGCTCGGTGTGCGACCGCAAGATTGTCATCCGCTACAGCCAGGTTGAAACCGTGGACAGCATAGATGAGATCAGGCATCCCCTGGCGCGCGAGGCGCTGCGCCTGCACGGGGTATCGGCAAACATCGAGCTTACCAGCGTGGCCGACATGCCCGCCAAGACGGGCCTGGGCTCTTCGGGCGCATACCTGGCCGGGCTCCTGACGGCTATCCGCGCTTATAAAATGGAACCGGCCGCGCCGACGGAGGTTGCCGAGGAGGCCTGCCGGATTGAAATGGAAATCCTGAAGGAGCCGGTGGGCAAGCAGGACCAGTACATGGCGGCCCTGGGCGGATTCAGAACGCTGGAGATAGACCGCGCCGGCAGGGTTGCCGTGAGCCAGGTGCCGGTTGACTTTGTCACCGCGAACGAGCTGGTATCCAAGGCCCGCGTGTACTATACCGGCGTGCAGCGTTCGGCCACCGCCGTCTTGAAAACGCAGGATGAAGCCGCCCGCCGGGAAAGCAGCCCCGACCACGGCCGCGTCATGGAATGCCTTTTGAACATCAAAGAAATAGGCCGGCGCATACACCGCGCCTTCCTGGACCGCGACCTGGACACCTTCGGCGCGCTCATGGACGAGCACTGGGCCAACAAAAAAAGGATGGCGTCCTCCATCAGCCTCAGCGTCCTGGACCAGCTTTACGGGGAAGTCAAAAAGCGCTTTGGCGTGCTGGGCGGAAAAATCATCGGCGCCGGCGGCGGCGGATTCCTGATGCTCTACTGCCCGCAGCCGGGGCGCGAGCTCGACGAATTCATGGCCGGCCACAACATGCCGCGTATCAGCTATTTCCCGGCGCTCCAGGGCGCGCGGGTGGTCAGCGACCTTTCTGATGTTGATGATTACGCGCGGCCTTAGGCAAGTATGAAAAGCAAATCCGGCAAACGCTATTTAATCACCGGCGGGGCGGGATTCATCGGCGCCCACCTTGCCAACCGGCTCCTGGACACGACCGCCTCTGAAGTTGTCGTTTACGACAACTTCAAAACAGGGCGCCGCTGGCACTTCGGCGACCGCCTCAAGGAAAGCCGCCTGCAGGTGGTCGAAGCCGATGTTTCCGACCAGGAGCGCCTGAAGGCGGCCATGTCCGGGTGCGATGTGGTCTACCACCTGGCCGCCAACTCGGACATCGCCCGGGCCGAGAACGACCCCGGGCTGGATTTCTGGAACAGCCTCTGCCTGACTTTCCATGTGCTCGAGGCAATGCGCCTCGGCGGCGTGAAGCGCATCCTGTTCGCCTCGGGCTCCGGCGTGTACGGCGACGTCCCCCCCGACCCCCTGCCCGAGGAATACCCGCGCTCCATCCCGGTTTCCACCTACGGCGCCGCGAAGCTTTCCGGCGAGGCGTTCATCAGCGCCTACGGCCACATGTTTGACGTCAAAGGCTCCGTGCTGCGCTTCGCCAACGTGGTAGGACCGCACCAGACCCACGGCGTGGCTTACGACTTTATCCGCCGCCTCCTGAAGGATCCTGAAAGCCTGCAGATTTACGGCGACGGGCGCCAGAGCAAGCCCTACATCCATATCGGCGACGTTCTCGACGCCTTCCGCCTCGTGGAAGAAAAGCAATCCTCCGGCTATGAAGTCTTCAACGTCGGCACGCAGGACCACCTGACCGTGACGCGCATCGCGGAAATCGTCACGGAAAAAATGCGCCTAAAAAATGTCGCATTAAAATACACCGGGGGCGCGCGCGGGTGGAAGGCGGATGTGCCCGTCTACCGGCTCAACACCGGCAAAATCAGGGGCTGGGGCTGGAAAAACAC